>OLFW01001627.1_pt1 | contig 12109 bp, 17 predicted proteins | sample 1605351 | NCBI WGS metagenome assembly OLFW01 (sample SAMEA3888918, study PRJEB22519) | human gut metagenome | biome: human gut; feature: human-associated habitat; material: faeces | place: Denmark | collected 2010 | reverse complement strand
GGGACAGTCTGCCGATTGACTCATAATGACGGAATTAAACGACTGTCCCTATTTAAAGGTAATGTGAATTTGTAGAAAAGTATCTTCCGTCTGTATGAGAGTATTAGGGAATAAATGTCACTAGACCCGAGTGACTTATCCAATGTATACACACTGTAAAAGGTTGTGAGTTGATGCCTTACTTAAGACAGAACTGCAATGGATATAATAGATCCTATCAGTGATATGTTCAGGAATGAAGATCTGTTCGTATGATGAAACTCAGCAGTGAGCAGATTAAGGAAAAAAACTTAAGCTTACGAAGATTTTTGAACGTATCCATCCTAAGATGGTCATGATGACGCAGGATGCGACAGAAAACTCAGCATTCATCTTCTCTCTGATAGAAAGCTGTAAGTTGAAAAACATAGCCCCTCAGGACTACCAGAAGCAATTGTTTGAATGTATTCTTCATGGTAAGGACTATGACATGAAGGCTCCTCTACCATGTTTTTATAAACCGGAATGTTAAGCAGACATTTTTATTTTATCAGCTGAAAAACAGCCGATAAATCGGCATGGCGAAAAATAGAATTATCAATAATAAGCCTCATTTCCATCATCATTTTCATCAATTTTAAATCTTGTAATAAAAAAAATAGTACATTTGCACACAATATATCTCTTTTAGAGATATAGAATTCACAACTTATTAATTTATTTAAATAGAATAATTATATGGAAAAAGAAAAGTATGTCATGCCTCAAGCTATTGAGGAGGCATTTGTAGCAAATAGCTACTGCTCCAACTGCGGAACACAAGTAACAGGAAAGAACGGTATGCGTTGTATTAACCCATATCACAATCATTATGATGCAGGTTATTTTACTTATGTATGGATTGATGCTCCAGGAAGTGTAGTATGTGATACGCACATAACAAAGGATATTCCTAAAAGTGGCAGTGACGGTGGTATGGATATTCCCGCAGGAGATCCATGTCTATTTGAAGACGCAACATGGGAGAATGCTACTCAAAGAGTAAGTTTTGACTGGTTTAAATCATATTATGTTCCAAATTCCGTTTACCAAAGTGAAAATAGATGGGGGACCAGCAAATGTTACGGTTCATACCGTTTTGACGGATCATATATAGATAAAGTATTGAGTTAATCACAGAACATGTTTACCATTCAACCTGTCAATTCGTTTGAGAAATTCTTATGTAATAAGGCTTTCAGCTCAGAAACCCCTATCTGTGGAACATTCGAACTTTTACCAATCTGTAATATGGATTGCAAGATGTGTTATATTCGTATGTCTCCAAACGAAATGTATCAACAAGGTACACCATTGTCTGTAGACGATTGGTTACGTATCGGAAAAGAAGCCGCAACCAGCGGATGTATGTTTTTGTTACTTACGGGAGGGGAGCCTTTATTGTACCCTGATTTTCTAAAACTATATGAAGGTTTGCGATATTTAGGTATCATTATTACACTAAATACGAATGGGACATTAATTGATAAACAGATAGCAGAAACTTTCAAACACAATCAACCACGACGGGTAAATATATCCCTCTATGGAGCATCGGATAATACTTATAAAGCATTGTGCGGCAATCCAAAGGGGTTTACCCAAGTGATGAATGGTATACATCTGTTGTTAGATGTAGGAATACAAGTAAAAATAAATTTTACTCCAACTCCGCAAAATTATCACGATTTAGAAAAGGTAATTGAAATCACGGAAAATTTAAATATTCCTATTTCTACACCTACTTACATGTTCCCTCCAGAAAGAAAACCTAGAAAAATATCAAGCGATAGTATTAATAGACTTTCTCCTCAACAGGCAGCAAAAGAGCAATTAAAAGTTATACGAATGGCTCATCCTCATGTATCCGATTATATCCACTATATAAAGGATACATTGGAGAATATAAAAGAAACAGAAGAAGAGGAAGTTGCCCCTCCGGGAGGATTATTGTGTACAGCAGGTGTCAGCAGTTTTTGGATAAACTGGAAAGGAGATATATCTCCATGCGGTATCATTCAAAAGCCAGCTAGAAGTCTCCAAGAATATTCGTTTGGAGAAGCATGGAAGGCCATAAAAGCAGAAACAAAAAAGATATTCACTTCAAAAAAATGCTTTAATTGCAGATTCCGTAAAATTTGTAAAGCTTGTGGTGCTTCATCGTTTGCCGAGAATCATGATTTCTCTTTACCTGCAACATATCATTGTGAACTGAATGAAGCTTATGAAGAGCTTTTGAAAAAAGAACTCAAAGAACTAGAACAACAAAAAAGCACAAATCAATGAAAACCAACGAAAACTACATATTACGTGAAATAGATGGAGAAAGTATACTCATACCGATAGGAGAGGCATCGGAGCATCTGAATGGAATGATTCATTTAACCCCAACGGCCGCTTTTATTTGGAAAGAGGTCGATAATTCCAACTGCTTAGAGGAAATCATACAAAAATTGATGGGGAAATATGAAGTGACAGAAGAAATTGCAAGAAGAGATATCTATGGCTTTCTTTCCGAATTTTACAAACGACAAATGGTCTTGGAAATTCCTGAATTTGAAAACAATACAGAAATACTCGAGAAATAAATGAAATCGAAAATTTACCTGTCGATTGCCACCGTAATATTTGAAATAACTTCAGAAGCAGCTTTACGTATTGACGCAGACTGCACCGAATTTTGTTCGCAACAGAAACCCGATTCTTTTTTCCCGGAACAAACCCAACTTATTCAGGTACAACTGAATGTTGTAAAAGTCTCCAGCAAAATAGATGGGAAAATAGTATGCCAAATGCCGCAGTGTATTGTACTCAAGCACGAAAACCTGGAACGACGTATCTTAATGGGAGGTATTAATGCATACTACAGGGAAATGGATGAAAATAACGTAATTATCGAAATTTGCCAAGAAAATACAGAAACCATTGTAATAAACACCTCATTACTAGAGGCTTTTGCATTGGAACATTTTTTACTAAAACAACATGCATTAGTTCTTCACTCTTCTTTCATTGAATGGCAAGGAAAAGGAATTGCCTTTACAGCTCCTAGTGGAACGGGCAAATCTACACAAGCGGCACTCTGGCAGAAATATGAAGGTTGCGAAATTATCAACGGAGATCGCTCCGTCATCGTTCAAAACGTCGAGAAAGGTAAATTTTATATCGCAGGATTGCCATTTTGTGGTTCTTCAAACATCCATCAGAATAAAATAATGCCACTCAAAGCCATCGTTTTTATAGAACAGGCTCCCCAAAATACGGTAGAAAAAATGCCTGGTATAAAAGCCATAAGCAAGCTTTTTGGAGAAACAAGCATCAATAAATGGAATAAAGAAGCTGTAATAAAAAGCGTTGAACTAATTGAAGCCATTACCCGAAATGTACCTATGATACATTTAAAATGTAATATGGAACAAGATGCAGTGCTTACGCTTAAAAATTATTTAATCAATCAAGACTTCAAAAGTTCTAATTTTTAACACTAAAAAATTTTCTTTTTTTCTTTAGATTCTTACATTTGCGTATATATAATAAATAGTACAAATCTCATTTAATATACGACAAAACAAGAAATTATCACAAAATAGCACCTCCATGAAAAAAACATATAAAAAGCCCCAAATATGTTTTTTCCCAAATATGGGAAACATACAAGAAGATCATTTGTTTTTGCTTTCTGACGAAAAGCTTACTCAATATATACAAACTAGTAAAGAAGTTGAGTATACAAAAGTCTATAAAGCAAATCCTAATATCATCATGAGGGAAGTAGATGGAGATTGTATACTCATTCCTACCAGTAATGATGTAGCTATTAATGGACTGATTACTCTAAATCCTATCGCTCAATTTTTATGGAAACAATTCCAAACACCTTCCACCATACCGGAAGTTCTTGCTAAGGCGAGAGAAAAATATGATGATGAAGATGGTTGTATGGAACAGGATATAAGAGGTTTTGTAAATGGTTATGTTAGAATTAATTTTATAATGGAGGAATAAATATGAAAGAAAAATGGATTACACCTAAAACTATTATTGAACGGTTTGTACCTAATGAATATGTAGCTAGTTGTTATGATTATACAGCTGAATTCTATTGTACCCTAGGAGAAAAACATCAACAAGGACATGGAGACCCTTGTGCCGTAACAAAAGCTGAAATAAAAGGAAATTATAATGCAATTGGACAAGAAACCGGAGATAAAACTGGAAACCCAATCTATGATGTAAATTTACATGGTTTCAATTTGGATAACCCCAATATTATGTCAGGTACTATGATTCCTTATGTCACATGGACAAGTGAGGATCCTAGAGGAACAGGAACTTATTATCATACGGGTAGTGGAAAGTTTACTAGTAAAGTAACACAAATTCCAGGTAGACCTAATCACTCTTAAATATAATATCACTTACATTGGCTATATATCTTTAAATTTATAGTTAAATCTATTCTGTACTTTTCTATTGAAAAATACAGAATAGATTTTTCTTTATATTTACATTTAAACACAATGGACTCACTGGATGATGTAACCGGGATAGAAAAATACCTGGTACTGAAAGCGACACAGGCACGGACTCCGATAGCGGCTTCTTTTGAACTGACACCTTGCTGTAACTTGCAATGTGACATGTGCTTCATTCGCATGAACCATACAGAAATGAAGGCTCACGGGGGCTTGAAGGATATGGATTTCTGGCTGAAACTGGCTCAGGAACTGAAAGAGATGGGTACGTTGTTTATCCTGCTCACGGGAGGGGAACCGCTGCTGTATCCGCATTTCAAGGAGTTATACCAGACGTTGAAGCAAATGGGGTTTATCATTACCCTGAATACAAATGGAACTTGCATCACGGAGGAGATAGCGCAATTGCTCCAGACGTATCGTCCGCGAAGGGTGAATGTGACACTCTATGGTGCCAGCAGGGAAACATACGAAAAGCTTTGCCACCGGGCGGAGGGATTCGAACAATGCATGAACGGCATCAAGCTGTTGCGGCAACACGGTATCGATACGAAACTGAATGTCAGCGTAGTTCAGGAGAATAAGCACGAATTTGACGAGATCCTGGCTATCGGTGACCGTTTCGACATTCCTTCGGAGGTAAACAGTTATATGTTTCCTTGCGCACGAACGGGCCACAGCGGAGTGGGGGCAATCGATGCTCGTCTCACTGCCGAAGAGGGAGGCAAGTACGATGCGCTTTACCTGAAACACAAGCACGGCAGTGCGTTCAATGAGGTGATAGCTGCTACACTGAAAGAGGTGGAAGAGGCTACTCCTTACAAGGAGGAAGTAGGCATTACTTGTCGTGCGGGAAAAAGCTCGGCATGGATCAACTGGCAGGGAAAGATGACACCTTGCATATTGATGGAATATCCGGCTGTCAATCTGGAAGAAGTCAGCGCAAAGGAGGCTTGGAGCAACTTAGGGGAAATGATAACTAAATTACCTACACATAGTGATTGCAAGGGATGTAAGCTGTGGAAGCTTTGTCAGGTATGTTATGCATCTGTTTCCTTGGAAAAGCAGCACAATGGAAATGTTTCGTACTTATGCCGCTTCACACAATGTGAATATGATATTCTTAAACAGTTGATAAATAAATAGTTTACGATGAAGGTTGTAGATACGCGTGCGTATGTAGGCATGTTACGGGAGCTGACGGATGCAGGAAAAGAGGTCAGTCTGATAGTAGCAGGGAGCAGTATGGCTCCTTTTCTGGTGCATCACCGAGATACAATCTTTTTCAGCAAGCCTGACAGCCCGCTGAAAAAGGGAGATATGGTGTTTTATCAGCGTACCGACGGACAATACGTGATGCACCGCATCTATAAGGTAAAAGGGAAAGAGTTCTATATGGCAGGGGATGCGCAGACTGATATTGAAGGTCCTCTCAGCGAAAAACAGATTTTTGCCCGTGTCACAAAGGTCAGACGAAAAGGAAAGTTGATCCAGCCGGGGGATTTCTGGTGGTGGTTCTTTGCCAAGGTATGGCTTAGTTTAGTTCCGGTACGCCCGTTCATCATTAAAATATATGGTTTATGTTGTCGCTCTTAGCTTTTTTAGTTACTACACCGCTTACCTTTATCCTGCTTCCGCTGATTATTGCCTGGTTTTTGAAAAACCGGACCGCCAAAAGGGTATTGTACGGCATCACCATTGTACTGACGTTAATCTTTACCAATACGCCGCTACTGAAAATGGCGGAAGAGCACTGGTATAAGGCATACGATCGTCCGCTGCCGGAAGGTAAAACGTATAAGTATGGTATCGTACTGGGTGGATATAGTTTCTGGGACTGGGAACGAAACCGTCCGGAATTCAGCGGAATAGCCGACCGACTGACGGAAGGGATCCGACTGTACAAATGTGGCAGGATAGAAAAGCTGGTACTGGCTTCGGACGGCTCTATCATTCAGAGTAAGGACGGAAAGGGGTTGCAGGGAAATCCACAGGGGATGATGAAATACCTGAACGAATTAGGTATTCCCAAGGAGGATATCATCATGGAAACGTTTGCCAACAATACGAGGGAGAATGTTACGTTTACCAAAGAGTTGCTGGGCAAGGAGATAAATACGACTCCCGTACTGATCATTACTTCTGCCGTACACATGAAGCGTTCGGTCAGTGCTTTTCAGGCGGAAGGGATTTATCCGGATTGCTACATCACAGATACGTGGGTAAATGTAAAAGGACAGCGTGTGAGTTTCCTGCCTTCTGTGGGTACGTTGTCACAATGGCCGGAACTGCTGCACGAATGGGTAGGATATGTCGTCTATAAATTCTTATACTCTTAAAGAACCTTAACGAAACGCCCTCCATACCCGATTTATTTGTTATTTTGCAGCAAATTAGGGAATAAAGTGAATATACTCAATATAGATACATGTCCCCTCTGCGGAAAAAAGCATTTCGAAGAGGTGCTGACTTGCACAGATCATTATGCGACCGGTGAAAAATTTACCATTTACCGCTGTACGGCGTGTGGCTTTCTGTTTACGCAGCATGTGCCCGACGAAAGTGAGATAGGCAGGTATTATGAATCGCCGGATTATATCTCGCACACGGATACGCGCAAGGGACTTGCCAACCGCCTGTATCACTATGTACGCGGTTTTATGCTGGGACGCAAGGCTTCGCTGATAGAGCGGATCTGCGGTACCCGGAACGGCAGCTTGCTGGATATCGGTACGGGTACGGGGTATTTCAGCCATTTCATGCAGAAACGGGGATGGAAGGTTTCTGCCATCGAGAAGAGTCCGCAGGCACGGGCATTTGCCAAGGAGCATTTCGAGCTGATGGTGGAGGCTCCGGAAGCGCTGGCGGCTTACGGCAAAGGGAGCTTCGATGTGATTACGCTGTGGCATGTCATGGAGCATTTGCAGGATATAAACGGTACCTGGAAGCGGCTTGCCGACATGCTGAAGGAGCGTGGTGTGCTGGTGGTAGCTGTACCTAATCCGGTTTCGTTCGATGCACAGCATTACAGGGAGATGTGGGCGGCGTATGATGTACCGCGGCATCTGTGGCATTTTACGCCTTCTGTCATGCAGCAGTTCGGAGCAAAATATGATTTTATCCTGACCGAACGGCATCCGATGCCGTTTGACGCGTTTTATGTTTCCATGCTTTCGGAAAAGTACCGGGGAAGCCGTATGCCTTTCCTGAAAGGGATGATTAAGGGAACGGAGGCGTGGTTTGCTTCGCTGGTGAAAAAGGAACAGAGCAGTTCCATGATTTACGTATTCAGAAAAAAGTAAGGGTATGAGCAGAAAACCGGGATCTTTTTTTGATATGCAGTTCGTAACGTCGAGCATCAGCACGATGCTTGTCCTGCTGTTGTTGGGGATAGTCGTTTTTTTCGTAATGGCTGCCAACAATCTTTCTGTATATGTCCGCGAGAATATCGCTTTCTCGATTCTGATCAGTGACGATATGAAGGAAACGGATATTCTCCGCTTTCAGAAACAGCTGAACAAGGAGGTATACGTAAAGCAGACGACGTATATATCGAAGGCGCAGGCGCTGAAGGAGCAGACGGAGGCGATGGGAACAGATCCGGCGGAGTTTCTGGGGCATAATCCGTTTACGGCTTCCATCGAGGTGAAGCTGAATGCGGATTACGCAAATTCTGACAGCGTTGCGTGGATAAAGGATGAGATTCAGTCGAAGAACAAGCAGGTGATAGAGATCAATTACCCGCAGGATCTGCTGGATGCGGTAAACAGTAATATCCGGAAGATCAGTATTGTATTACTCGGACTGGCGGCGCTGCTTACGCTGATTTCGTTTGCGCTTATCAACAATACCATCCGGCTGGCGGTATATTCGAAACGTTTTCTTATTCATACCATGAAGCTGGTGGGGGCCAGCTGGTCGTTTATCCGACGGCCGTTTTTGCTGCGCAACATGTGGATAGGGATACTGGCTGCTACGATGGCGGACGCGGTACTGATAGGACTGGCGTATATGCTGGTGCATTATGAACCGGACTTGCTGGCGGTGGTTACACCGGGAGTGATGGTTGTGGTGATGGGAGCGGTTTTTGTTTTCGGGGTGCTGATTACTTCGCTCTGCGCACTTATTTCCATCAACAAGTATCTCCGCATGAAAGTGAGTGAATTGTATTATATATAATAGGTGAAACTAACCAATCAATTTTTCTTTTCAATATGGACAAAAAGAACTTTGCCTTTGATAAAACGAACTTCATCCTGCTGGCTGCGGGTATGGTGGTGATTATCATCGGTTTCCTGCTGATGACGGGACCGGGCTCTACGGAAACGACTTTCGAGCCTGATATTTTCAGTGTACGTCGTATCAAGGTAGCACCGCTGGTTTGCTTCCTGGGATTTATTTTCATGATTTACGGTATACTGCGCAAACCGAAAAGTATTCAAGATAACGATAATAATCTGACGGAATGAGCTGGATAGAAGCATTGATCTTGGGTATTCTGCAGGGATTGACGGAATATCTGCCTGTGAGCAGCAGTGGACATCTGGCTATCGGATCGGCACTGTTCGGCATAGAAGGGGAGGAGAATCTGACGTTTACCATCGTGGTGCATGTGGCAACGGTGCTGAGTACGCTGGTTATCTTGTGGAAGGAAATAGACTGGATATTCCGTGGGTTGTTTAAATGGCAGCTGAACGAGGAAACGAAATATATATTGAACATCGTGGTGTCGATGATTCCGATCGGCATTGTGGGGGTGTTCTTTAAGGATTATGTGGAGGAGATTTTCGACTCGGGACTGCTGATTGTGGGATGCATGCTCCTGCTGACGGCTGTACTGCTGACTTTCTCTTATTATGCGAAACCGAGACAGAAGGAACGTATCAGCATGAGGGATGCGTTTATTATCGGACTGGCGCAGGCTTGTGCGGTAATGCCGGGACTGTCGCGCTCGGGAAGTACGATCGCTACCGGTCTGATACTGGGAAATAAGAAGGAAACGCTGGCTCAGTTTTCTTTCCTGATGGTGATACCGCCGATTCTGGGAGAGGCTTTGCTGGATGGAATGAAGATTATAAAGGATGCTTCTGCGGTAAGTGCGGGCATCAGTACGGCATCGCTGGCAGTAGGCTTCCTGGCCGCTTTCGTTTCGGGATGTATCGCATGTAAGTGGATGATTAATATTGTAAAGAAGGGCAAGCTGATCTGGTTTGGCGTGTATTGTGCCATCGTGGGTATCATCACGATTGTGACAAGCTTGCTGTCATAAACACAAACGGATGAACTTTAAAGAAGGAGAAGTGTTATATTTTGACAAGCCGCTGCGATGGACATCGTTCGCGCTTGTGAATAAAGTGAGGTATCATATCAGCCGCAAGCTGGGAGTGAAGAAAATAAAGGTAGGACACGCCGGAACGCTTGATCCGCTGGCTACGGGGGTCATGATTATCTGTACCGGAAAGGCTACCAAGCGTATCGAGGAGTTCCAGTATCACACCAAGGAGTATATCGCTACGCTACAACTGGGGGCTACAACTCCCTCGTACGACCTGGAAAAGGAGATTGATGCTACGTATCCGACGGAGCATATCACACGCCAGTTGGTGGAGGATACGCTGAAGAATTTCGTGGGGACTATAGAGCAGATTCCGCCGGCTTTTTCGGCTTGTAAGGTGGACGGCAAACGTGCATACGACCTTGCCCGCAAGGGGGATGAGGTGGAGCTGAAACCGAAGACGCTGGTGATTGATGAAATTGAGTTGCTGGAATGTAACCTGCCGGAAATCAAGATTCGTGTGGTATGCAGCAAGGGAACGTATATCCGGGCGCTGGCACGCGATATCGGTGAAGCGCTGAACAGCGGAGCGCACCTTACCGGACTGATACGGACACGGGTAGGGGATGTCAGACTGGAGGACTGCATGCAGGTGGATGACTTTGAGGCATGGCTCGACCAACAGGATATAGAAATTACAAACGATTAAGGAAAGGATAATAAGATGAAACTGTCACAATTCAAATTTAAGTTGCCGGAAGATAAGATCGCACTGCATCCGGCGAAGTACAGAGATGAGTCGCGACTGATGGTGGTTCATAAGGCTACCGGAGAGATTGAACATGTGGTATTCAAGGATATCTTGAATTATTTTGATGACAAGGACGTATTTATCTTTAATGATACAAAGGTATTTCCTGCACGTTTATATGGTAATAAAGAAAAGACCGGAGCACGTATCGAGGTGTTCTTGTTGCGTGAGCTGAATGAGGAACTGCGCCTGTGGGATGTGCTGGTGGACCCGGCTCGTAAGATACGTATCGGAAACAAGCTTTATTTCGGAGATGATGACTCGATGGTGGCGGAAGTAATCGATAATACGACTTCACGCGGACGTACACTCCGTTTCCTGTACGACGGACCGCACGATGAGTTCAAGAAGGCGCTTTATGCGCTTGGTGAACCGCCATTGCCACCGTTTATCCACCGTCCGGCTGAACCGGAGGATGAGGAACGCTTCCAGACAATCTTCGCGAAGAATGAAGGGGCTGTAACGGTACCGGCTGCGGGATTGCACTTCAGCCGTGAGCTGATGAAGCGTATGGAAATAAAGGGTATCGATTTCTCTTTCATTACCATGCACTGCGGACTGGGTGGTTTCCGTGATATCGACGTGGAGGATCTTACCAAGCATAAGATGGACTCGGAACAGATGTTTGTAGAGGCTGAGGCTTGCCGCATCGTAAACGAGGCAAAGGATCGTGGCAATAAGGTGTGTGCGGTAGGTACTGACGTTATGCGTGCCATAGAAACTGCTGTGGGTACCGACGGGCACCTGAAGGAATTCGAGGGTTGGACAAACAAGTTTATTTTCCCTCCGTACGATTTCTCACTGGCTAATGCGATGGTCAGCAACTTCCATATGCCGCTGTCTACAATGCTGATGCTGGTTTGCTCTTATGGCGGATATGAGCTGGTGATGGATGCTTATAACATTGCGCTGAAAGAGGATTACCGCTTCGGTACTTACGGGGATGCAATGCTGATACTGGATAAATAAACGGATACCATGGCAAAAGTTTACTTGGGCCTGGGTACAAACATGGGCGATAAAGAAGCAAACTTACGTACTGCCGTCCGATTGATAAATGACAGGATAGGGAAGGTGACTTCCCTATCTTCTTTTTATCGGACTGCTCCCTGGGGATTTGTGTCGGATAATGATTTTCTGAATGCGGCGGCATGCTCGGAAACGCTGCTCGATCCGCTGGAGGTGCTGCATCTGACGCAGGCTATCGAGAAGGGAATGGGCAGAACGGCCAAGTCGGTGGAGGGGGTGTATAGTGACCGGCCGATAGACATCGACTTGCTGATGTACGATGATACGGTAATGCAGACTCCGGAGCTGACACTGCCGCATCCGCTGATGGGGAAACGGAGTTTCGTCATGGACCCGCTGGCGGAAATTGCCGGTGAGGTGGTGCACCCTGTTTCGGGACTGACGATGGAGGAAATGAGAAAAAGGCTTGCCCAATTTATATAAAGCTATGTTAAAAGAGGGATAACTTTGTAATTATTCCAATTTATATCTGTATTTTTGCAGCCGAAAATAAAAGTGGAA
>OLFW01001625.1_pt1 | contig 12112 bp, 10 predicted proteins | sample 1605351 | NCBI WGS metagenome assembly OLFW01 (sample SAMEA3888918, study PRJEB22519) | human gut metagenome | biome: human gut; feature: human-associated habitat; material: faeces | place: Denmark | collected 2010 | reverse complement strand
TCCTTGATGACAGGGGCCTGGCGGTTCTCTATCTGGTGCGCATAGCAGCGGTCATAATAATGGAGCACCGCGCGGGCGGCGTCGGCGTAATTGCCCTCATCTATCCACAGCCTGCAGCGCTGGGTCAGCTCACCGCCCAGGCGGCGCTGCAGGCGTTCCAGCGCTGCCAGCAGCCCTTCCCGCATGTCCTGTCCGCCGTAATCTCGGACAAGATGGGCGACACGCTCCTCGTCCGGCAGGAAGACGCGGACCAGCGGGCTGCGTCCCAGCTGGGCGAAGAATTCCTCGCACATGGTCACATGGCCGATATGGCGGCTTTCGTCCTCGAGCCAGACGGGGCGGTCGGGATCGCAGCGCCGCCACTGTTCGTAGAGCTGGTTCTCGAACCATTCGTTGCCGGGCTGGTCTTCGGCCTGTCCCAGGGCGCCGAAGGCAGAGCCCTTGTGGTGGGCAAGACCTTCCAGGTCGATGACCTGCGAACCGAGGCGCTGCAGTTCCAGCAGGATATCGGTCTTGCCGCAGCCCGTGTAGCCGCCCAGCACAAGGATGGGCCGGGGGCGCGCCAGCTCGCTGCGCACGAAGGTCCGGTAACTTTTGTAGCCGCCTTCCAGCCTGTGCACGGTAAAGCCGCCCGTTTCCAGCAGCCAGCGCATGCTGTCGCTGCGCATGCCGCCCCGCCAGCAGTGGAGCAGGACTTCGCGTTTGCCGCCGCACAGGTGACGGGCACGGGCCAGCAGGGCGGCCAGATGACCGCCCACCAGCTCCAGGGCCAGGTGGACAGCCCCTTCGCGGCCGCTACGGGCATGGGCCGTACCGACCTTGGCCCGTTCTTCGTCGGTGAACAGAGGCAGGTTGAGGGCACCGGGAATATGGGCAAAGGCGAACTCGCCGGGAGAGCGGACATCCAGCAGCGGGAGGCCTTGGTCCCGCATGGCCAGAAATGTGGCAACGTCCTGAACTGGGGGCATGACGATCCTCTAAAAAAGTAAAAAAGTCTGTTATGGGTACGCCAAAGCCGGGACGCTGTAAACCGTGTCCCTTCCCGCAGATCTTGCACGAAGCCTTGACAGCGTACAGGGCGCAGCATAGCGTGGATTGCCCTGAACTTTTTTCATTTACAGCAAGGAGTTGGATATGGCAGTCCATGTAGTGGATCATCCCCTGGTGCGTCACAAGCTCGGCATCCTGCGCAAGGACAGTACGTCCACCAGTGAATTCCGCAGTGTTTCCAATGAGATTGCCCGTTTGCTCATCTACGAGGCCACCAAGGGCTTCGCTACCGAGAAGCATACGGTGCAAGGCTGGGCCGGGCCCGTGGAAGTGGAGGCCATTTCCGGCAAGATGGTGACCATCGTCCCCATCCTGCGCGCCGGTCTGGGCCTCATGGACGGCGTGCTGGACATGATCCCCGGCGCCAAGATCAGCGTGGTGGGCCTGTACCGCAATGAAGAAACGCTGGAACCCGTGGAATACTACGCCAAGCTGGCCCGCAACATCGAAAGCCGCCTGGCCATTATCCTGGACCCCATGCTGGCCACGGGCGGTTCCCTCATCGCCACCATCGACATCCTCAAAAAACGCGGCTGCAAGCATATCTGCAGCCTCAACCTGGTCTGCGCGCCCGAAGGCATCGCCAAAGTCCAGGAAAAGCATCCTGATGTGGATATCTACACCGCTTCGGTGGACTCGCACCTGAACGAGAACGGCTATATCATCCCCGGCCTGGGCGATGCCGGTGACCGCATCTTCGGCACCAAGTAGGAGGCCGCATGGCGGAACAGCTCAACACCGGAGGCGGGGAGTTCGATCCCTGCCGTTACAGGCTGCGTCTGCGTGACTGCCTGCTGGGCGCGCAGATGCTTTTCGTGGCTTTCGGCGCGCTGGTGCTTGTCCCCTTGCTGACAGGACTCAACAGCAATGTTGCCCTGTTCACCGCCGGTGTGGGCACGCTGCTGTTCCAGCTCATCACGCGGGGCAAGGTGCCCATCTTCCTCGCATCTTCCTTTGCGTTCATCGCTCCCATCATCTATGGGGTGGAGACCTGGGGCATGCCCCGCACCATGGGGGCCCTGGTCTTTTCCGGCCTGCTCTATGTGCTCATCAGTCTGCTCATCCGCTGGCGCGGCATGGGGCTCATCCTGCGCCTGCTGCCGCCCATCGTGACCGGCCCGGTGATCATGGTCATCGGTCTCGTGCTGGCGCCCACGGCCGTCAAGATGGCCCTGGGGCAGAGCGGCCCGGCCATCCCGCAGGCAACGGCCATGAGCATCTCCATGGTCTCTCTGGCCGTGACGGTGGCCGTCTCCCTGCTGGGGCGCGGCATGCTGCGTCTGGTGCCCATCCTGTGCGGTATCGCCGCGGGCCTGGTGATGGCGGAGATCATGGGCGTGACCAGCTGGGAAGCCGTGAGCAAAAGTCCCTGGCTGGCCCTGCCGGCCTTCAGCCTGCCGGAATTCGCATGGGAGCCGCTGCTCTTCATCATCCCGGTGACCCTGGCTCCGGCCATCGAGCACTTTGGCGACATCATCGCCATCAGTTCCGTCACGGGCAAGGATTATCTGCGTGATCCCGGTGTGAAGAACACCATGCTGGGGGACGGGGTGGCCACCATGGCCGCCTGTCTGCTGGGCGGGCCGCCCAACACCACTTATTCCGAGGTGACCGGCGCCGTGACCCTGACCCGGGCCTTCAATCCCGCGGTCATGACCTGGGCCGCCCTGTGCGCCATCCTGCTTTCCATGGTCGCCAAGGTGGGGGCCTTCCTCAGCTGCATCCCCGCGCCCGTCATGGGCGGGATCATGATCCTGCTGTTCGGAGCCATCATGGTGGTGGGCCTGAACACGCTGGTGCGCGCCGGGCAGGATCTGCTGCGCCCCCGTAATATGGTCATCGTGGCCCTGATCATCATTTTCGGTGTGGGCGGGATGCAGGTCAGCATCGGCGGTTTCAAGCTGGCCGGTATCGGTCTGGCGGCCATCACCGGTGTGGTCCTCAATCTGCTTTTGCCGCAGGATGATCCGCAGGGATAAAAAGCCCTGAAAGGGAAAAACGATGCGCAGGATGGCATGACACCATCCTGCGCATTTTTTGTGGTTTTTCCGGTCGATACCCAAAGGCGTGAGACAGGGATACCTCTGCCATAAGTGGTTGATGGGGGACCTTCGCTGCCGTTGGCGAGCCTCGTTCCATCACGACCGATTGAGCCCCTTGTCCCTTCGGACAGACTTGGTGAGCCGAGGCGCTGCCGCGGATCGGATCGCCGGTAGGGCTGGCCGCCATGCATCTTAGAGGCGGTTCTTAATGCGTCGGTTTGAGCACCCTGTGGGCTGCCCGTCCTGTTTTGCATGGTCGGGCTGTCGTCCGCTTAGGAGGCGGCCCGGCTCTTGTCCATGTTCAGCCAGAAGACGGCGGCCAGTACCAGAGCGCTCCCGGCCCAGCCCAGCGGGCTGAAGAATTCGTCCCAGAACAGCCAGACCCAGATGGTGCTGAGGATGGGCTCCAGATAACAGAGCACGGCCGTGCGGACCAGCCCCAGCCGCTTGAGGGCCTGGGCGTAGCAAAAGAAGGCGAAATAGCCGGTGAAGCCGCCAAGGATCAGCAGCCAGCCCCAGGTGGAGAGGCTGTGGTCGAGGCTGACGGGCGTGAGGCAGAAGATGACCGCCGCGCCGCCCAGCTGCATGAAGGCATACAGGGTGGCCGGTGTGTAGCGGTCCTGCCACCAGCGGCAGAAGGGGTAGTGAGAGGCATAGCACACGCTGATGAGCAGGCCGCAGGCGATGCCCGTCCATGAGGTCTGCCCGGGCAGGCTGCCGCCGGAAAAGCAGACCATGCCCGTACCGGCCAGTGCCAGAGCGATGATGCCGCACTGGCGGCTGGTGATGGGTTCATGGAACAGAAAACGGGAGAACATGGCCACCCAGACCGGCGCGGTGTAGAGCAGGACCACGGCCATGGCTGCGCCGCTGAGTTTGATGGCATACAGGGTGGCCGCATAGAAGACGCCCACAGCCCAGAAGCCGAAAACGGTGAACAGGGCCGCGTGGCGCAGCGGGATGCGGATCTGCCGGCTCAGGGTGGCGTGGGTGATGAAGCAGGCGGCCCCGATGGCGGCACGCCAGAAGGCGGTTTCGAGCGGACTGACACCGGCGGCCAGACAGTTTTTGGAGATCAGGCCGATGACCGACCAGGCAAAGACGGTCAGCAGGATCAGGATAAGGCGGTGGCGGCGGGCGGAAGGGGAGACAGGAGAGGGCAGGGGCGCGGCCATGAGTGTCATTCCTCGAATTAGATGGAGCCATGAAAAAACGCTGTGTCGGTCCACAGCGTCCGGAAAAGCAGGACAGGCCCGGGGCCTGTCCTGTTTGATCGTTGATTTACCAATCGCCCTGGCCTGCCGGGCGGGCAGGGAAGGTGCCCGCAGGCAGTTCTGCCAGCTGGCTGGCGGTGCAGCCCTGCACCGGGAAGGTCTCCCGGAGCCAGGACAGGAAGGTATGGATGCGTTCCAGCACGGCGTCCGCGGCCTTTTGATCAGGCACATGCGGGGAGCCGCCGGGCAGCATCTCGGAAGAGTGCCAGAACAGGCTCAGCACCTGTCCGCCCCGCTGCCGGTGCAGGCGCGCGGACCAGCGCATGATCCGGGGCGCATGCCAGAACGGATTGGGACTGAGGACGCCCCAGAAATGGAACTTGTCCCGCGAGGCGGCAGGACAGGCCCGGTACCAGAGCCTGGCAAGAGCGGGATGCAGGGGGATCTGCGTGATGGGAGCTTCCAGCAGGGGAGCGCCCTGCCAGCCTTCCACCCAGTAGGGGTCCGCCGGGGCAAGGAAGTGGTCCGGCCCGCCCGGGAAGTGGCGCAGGGGGCAGACGGAGCTGTCCACCTTGATGCCGGCTTCGGAAAGCAGGGGGCGCACGCAGTCCTTGAGGTCCCAGCGGCCCATGCGGAAACTTGTCAGGGGGGCGCCTTGGAACTCCCGCCCGGCGTCCAGCAGTGTGGCCAGGCGCCGGCGCAGCAGGTCGCGCGGCAGCTTGTCCGTGCGCGTGGGCTGGCCTTCGTGCGGAGGATCCAGCGGCGAGGCCGGCGGCGTGCTCCAGTGATGGAGATGGGCCCCGATCTCCGCGCCGTAATGATCGCGCATCTGCTCCAGCACACGGCAGGCCTTGGCATCGGCAAAGACCGTATGGGCGCAGAACAGCGTCAGCGGAAAGCCCAGATCCCTGCTCAGCGGCGCGAGCCTGGGCAGGAGGGACACATTGGAGACGCCACAGCCGCTGGTGGCATAATGGCCGGAAAACAGGCCTTCTTCTTCGACATCGAGACTGACGACCACCCGCAGGGGGCTGTCGGATGTATGGGGATGCGGGTTCTTCATGAAAAGACGATACGCCCAAGGCGCGCGCAAGGCAATGCGGCTACGGACTTGCAAATTTGCCCGGAATACATGAGGATGCATCCATGTCTGATAAAATACATGTGCTCTTCGTCATGGAAGATCTCTGCTTCGGCGGTACCCAGCGCCAGATGGTCGAGCTGGCCTGCCGCCTGGACAGGTCGCGCTTCCGTGTCTCCATGCTGGTCCTTACAGGCAGGACGGACCTTGATGCACAGGTCGAACAGGCCGGTATCCGCGTGGAATATCTGGGGCGCAGCCGCAAGGTGAACCCCTTTTTCTTTGCGCTCATGCCGGCGGCCCTCAAGCGTCTGGCGCCTGATGTCCTCGTGCCCTGCACGGCCCTGCCCAACATCTGGGGCCGCATCTGGGGACGGCTGCTGGGGATCCCCATCGTGGGCACGGTGCGTGGCGGCGGAGCGCCGCGCAGGCAGCACGAGCGCTTCCTCTGGCGCCTGACCGACCACATGGTCTGCAATTCCGAGGCGCTCGCTGACGTCCTTTCCGGCCTGGGCATCCCGGCCGCACGACTGACCTATGTACCCAACGGCGTGGACACGGAGCGTTTCGCGCCTGCGCAGCCAGCGCCTTCGGAGCGCCCGCCGCTCATCGTCTGTGTGGCACGTCTGGCCGAAGACAAGGATCACCTGACCCTGTTGAAGGGTTTCGCCCTGCTGCGCGAACGGCATCCCGACGTTCGTCTGCGCCTCGTGGGCGACGGTCCGCGGGAAAAGGAGCTCAAGGCCTGGGTCGCGGAGCATCTGCCGGACGGGGGCGTGGAATTTTGCCCCGGCTCTCCGGATGTGCGCGCCCATTACGCGGCTGCCCGCATCTTTACGCTGACTTCCGTGCGCGAAGGCCAGCCCAACGTGATCCTGGAAGCCATGGCTGCCGGACTGCCCGTGCCACGGAGACCGGAGGCATCCCCCGGCTCGTGACCCCGGGGGAGAGCGGCCTGCTTTCCCCGGTGGGGGATAGTGCCGCCTTTGCGGACAACTGTGCCGCGCTGCTGGAGGATCCCGCACGGGGCGACATGTTCGGCCGGGCCGGGCGGCAGCGGGTGGAGCGGAGTTTTTCGTTCGAAGCCATGGTGGCGGCGCATGAAGCCATTTTTCTGCGTCTGGCGGCACGGGAGCGGGCATGAAGCATCTTTGGGTCTGCCTTTGTCTGTGCTGCTGCCTGTGCGCATCCCCGCTCTGGAGCCTTGCGGCCACGCCTGCGGGCGGCAGCGGGACCTATGAAGTGACGGAACTTTGGACAGGCGATGTCCTGACAGCCAGTTTCCGTATGGGCATGTGTTTTGCCGCCGACGGCAAATTGCGCGGTGTCGTCCTGCTCCGTTCCTCCAACGGACAGGTCGACGTCTATCATGTGTACGGTTCCGTGCAGAACAACACGTTTTCTGCCACGATCACCGGGCGCTTCCTGTCCGGCGACGATGTCGAGGTCAAGATCCGTCTGGGGAACGGCATGCGCTTCACGACAGTGGCCAGGCGTTCCCGGGATGTCCCTCTGACGGACGACTGTGCGCCCCTGCCTGAAACATCAACGCATCAACAAAACTGAGGTCGTTATGGGGACTACCTTCTTTGTTCTGGCGCTGTTGCAGTGTGCCCTGCTCTTTTTCCTGTCCCGGGTGGGCAGCAGGCTTGACCGCGAAGAACGCAAGCCCGCTCCCCAGCGGACGCACTGGCCCCGCACCGGCCTGATCGTGCCTGCCGGGGGGAACCACCCGCGCATGCGGGAAGCTCTGGAAAGCCTGCTCAAGCAGGATTATCCCTCCCTGTACCCCGTGATCGTCACGGCCACCGCTGACGAACCGGCAGCCGGCATCGCGCGCGAGCTGCAGGCCCGTTATCCGCAGCTGCGGCATGTGGTGGCCGGTTTCGCCAAGGGCTGCGGCCAGAAGAACCACAACAGCCTCAAGGGCGTGGAAGCCGTGGAAGACGAGGTCGAACTGCTGGCCTTTTGCGACAGCACGCACATCGCTCCCCGCGACTTCATCCGCCGTCTGGTGGCCCCTGTGGTGGACGGCGAGGATTTCAGCACCGGCTATCACAAGGTCGTCGCGCGGGATACGGGCATCGTCACCATGGCGTATGCCCTGTGTGTCCAGCTGATGCGCTACCTGCAGGGCATCTCGAGCTTCACCCAGCTGTGGGGCGGCGCCATGTGCTTCCGCCTGTCGGCGTTCCGCCGCTACGGCGTGCGCGAGTTCTGGATGACCAACGTGGTGGACGACTGCTCCCTGGCTGACCGCCTCATCCGGCTGGGGGCCCGCATCCGCCTGAGCGGTGACGCCGTTTTGATGACCGAGGCCCGGGATCACGATCTGGGTGTCTGGCGTCACTGGATGGACCGTCAGATCCTCTTCCTCAAGTTCTGTATCCCTTACCAGTGGGTCCTGCTGGGCGTTCTGGCCTGTCTCATGCTGTTGCCCGTGCTCTGGGCCGTTGTCGCCGTGCTGGGCGTGCTGCTGGGCAAGCTTTCTTTCGGCTGGCTTGTGGGCGTGCTGATCTATGTCGCGGTCCTGGCCCTGGTGCTGCGCAGCTGGGCCCATTTCCAGGAAGCCGTTTTCCCCGTCTGGCGCTGGGTGGTCGCTTTCTGCGCCAGCGCCTGCATGTTCGTCTGGGTTTATCTGGGTACCATCCTTGCGGAAGGCGTCCTGTGGCAGGGCATCTGGTATGAGGTCGGCCGTCAGGGCCGCGTCATCAGGATGCGCCGCCAGAAGTAGGGCCTTTCTGCCTCTCGTACCTTTCAGCTATCTACAATCAGGATGCAAGTCCTTATGGTGACAGCATGATTGCAATGTCGGACCTTTTTCGCGTGAGCTTGCGACAGGTCGTCCGCCAGCGTGGCTTTGGCGTGATCCTGTCCATTGCTCTGGGCATCATGGCCTTTATCGCCCTGTCCGCGCTGGGGCAGGAGATCCGCTACAAGGTGGGTCAGGACATGGTGCTCATGGGCGGGGTGAACATCATCCGTGTCTACATGGATGATGCGCAGTATCCCGGCCAGCCGCGACGCGATTTTTCTCCCCGCACGGTGGAAGCGCTGCGCAAGATCCCCGGTGTGGGCATGATCAGCGAAAATGTGCGTCAGGGGATAACCTTCAGTTTGCGTGCCAGCGGAGAACGAACGCTGGGGGTCCATTTCATCGGTGTGGACCAGTATTTTGCCACGACCTATTCCCTGGAGCTCGTGGCCGGCCGGATGATGTCCGAGGATGACGTGCGCAGTCATCGGCGCATCTGCATGCTGGGCCGTGAGGCCGCCACGAACCTGTACGGGGATCCCGCCCAGGCTGTGGGCAAGCTGCTTTTCCTGGGCAAGGACGTCGTCGAGGTCGTAGGCGTGGTGACCGGCGTCATGCTGGGCGAGTGGAACCAGGGCGGCTTTTTGCCGACCACGGTCATGGAGGACAGGAACTGGGGGTCCGGCAAGATCACCCGGCTTTTCGTCCGTGCCATCGGCTGGGAAGACGTGGGGCCTGTGGTCCGCCAGATCCCTTCTGTGGTCCGGGCCAATCAGGATGCGCCGTATCTGGTCATCGCCACGCAGGATGACCAGCTCGACCGCATCAAGACGACCTTCATGTGGGTGGAGGCCCTGCTCTGGCTGGGTATCGTGGCTTCCCTCATGCTGGGCGGTTTCGGTATCTGGTACGGGACCTTTGCGGCCGTACGCGCCCGTACGCGCGAAGTGGGCCTGAAAAAGGCCATGGGCGGCTCGGACAAGGACATCCTGGCCCAGTTCCTGGCCGAGGCGCTGTGCAAGTCCGTGGCCGGCGGCCTGCTGGGCATCCTGGTGGGTACCCTTTGCGTCGAGATAGGGGCATGGTCGCTGGGGACTTCCATCTCGTATCCGCTGCTCGCGGCCAGCAGTGCCGGCAGTATTCTTTTCTCCGCCATCATTGGGGTGGCCGGCGGCCTGTATCCTGCCATTCAGGCCAGTCGCATGGATGTCGTTTCCGCCTTGCGTTTCGAGTAGGTGAACTATGGCGCCGGTTATCATTGCCAAAGATCTGTACAAGTGCTACGCGGGCTTTTCGCCTGTTTTGCGTGGCGTCAACATTGAGGTGGAAGCGGGGGAACTCGTGGCCATCATGGGCCCGTCCGGGTGCGGCAAGTCGACCATGCTGCACGTGCTGGGCATGCTGCATGCGCCTGATTCCGGAACGCTGGAGATCCTGGGGACCAATGTCCTGGAATTCAACCGGGAACAGACCGCAGCTTTCCGGCGGGGCAACATGGGCTTCGTGATGCAGTCGAGCAATATGTTCGACCACTCCACCGTGTTCGAGAACGTGGAGTTCCCCCTCATTTATGAGAACGTGCCCCCCGCGGAACGCTGGGAGCGGGTCATCCGGGCGCTGGAGCTGGTGCGGCTTTCCGCGCGCGTCCATTACCGCAGCAACCGCCTTTCCGGTGGCGAGCAGCAGCGTGTGGCCATTGCCCGCGCCATGGTGAACAATCCCCGCATCCTGCTGGCGGACGAACCCACGGGGGCCCTTGATGCCCGTACCAGCCGGGTGGTCATGGACAACTTCCGCACCCTTTGCCACAAGGGCGGGGTCGCCATGATCATGGTGACCCACGACCCCAAGATGGCCGAGTTCTGCGACAGCGTCTACACGCTGGAAGACGGCATCCTGGTCTGCAAGAAGCACGAGCCCGTGCCCGTCAGCCCGGACCAGCAGCAAAACCTGCTGGCGGCGCCCACGCCCATCCTTCGTGGCGCGCTGGTGGCGGAAAAGTTCCCCGAAGCCTCGGGCCGTTGCCTGATGGAAGAGGCCCACCGCATGCATGCGGCCGGTCTGCTTTCCCGCATCTACGCCATCGAGGGGGCCAGCTTCCTCAACAGCGATTCACAGGGCTATGCCCTGCCGCTGCCGGTACGGCATATCAGCTCGTGGCGCTTCTTCTCCGTCATGCGCATGCTGTTCTCGCACTTGCGCGGCACGTCCACCACGGCCTGGGAATTGTGGAAGTCCATCCCCTCCGGGAAGGGGAGCTTTTTCCACAACCTCTGGCTCATGGGCTGCGGGGCCCTGCTGGCCCGCTGGTGCCTGGAAGAAAAGATCGAATTCCTGTACGCTTCGGGCGCCCATGCTCCGGCCTCGGCGGCTTGGGTGGCGGCCCGTATGCTGCAGATCCCCTTTGCCTTTGCCGTGCGCACGGCGGACCTTGCCTCACCGGCCAAGGACTGGCTGGTGAAGGCCGAACAGGCCGCCTTCGTGCGCTGCGATACGGAGGCCACGCGCAAGGCTGTCTGCGAATTGCTGCCGTCCGTGGATCCGCGGCGCATCGTGCTCCTGCGTGACGCCCTGACCCTGACCCCGCCGGACGAAGACATCTCCATGCCGCCGTCCAATGTGCCGGAGCCGTTGCAGCTGCTGGCCGTGGGGACCATGACCAGCCGCAAGGGCTACGATACCCTGCTGCAGGCCTGCCTGGCCTTGCAGAAAGCCGGGGTCGACTTCCGCCTGACCCTTGTGGGCACAGGCCCTTGGCGTTTGCGTCTGCGTCTGCTTGCCTGGCGCCTTGGCCTGCGCAAGCTCGTCTCTTTCCCCGGGCAGCTGCCGCACGAGGCCATGACCGACCTGTACCGCCGTACGGACATCTTCATCGCTCCCGGTCATATGACCCGGGGCGGCGATATGGACGGGCTGCCGTCGGCCCTGACCGAAGCCATGGCCTTTGGTGTGGCCGTGGTGGTGAGCGATCTTCCCGGCCAGCTGGAAGTGGTCCAGAACGGCCGCAACGGCATCGTCGTGCCGCAGAATGACGTCACGGCCCTGTCCCAGGCCCTGCTGGATCTGTCCGCCAGTACGGAAAAGCGTCGCCATCTGGGGGTGGAAGCCTGGAAGCGCATCCGGGAAGTACTGGATGAAGAGGCCACGGAAGCACGGCTGACGTCGCTGTTCAAGGCTGCCTGCCGTCGCTGAAAGCCTGCTTTTTCCTTTTGACATGAAACGGCCGGTCCTCCCACGGATCGGCCGTTTTGCCATATCCTGTTGCCATGACGGACAGGGCAGCAGTAGTCCTCCGGGGCAACGAAGACCGATACTGCCCGGAGCCGCAGAGAACGATGGAACTGGAATATATCACTGAAGAAGAGGCTCCCTGGCGGCCCGACCTGTGCCGCGTCTGGGAGCGGAGCGTCGACCTGGCCTCACAGCCGGATCCTTTTTGTTGTGCTCCGATCTGGCAGCTGTCCGCGCACAGGGCTTTTGCTCCGGGGCGCCGCGTGTTGGCGCAAAGCACGGAGGACAGCGCCCTCGTTCTGGCAGAGGCCTTCCTGTCTTCCGGCCAGCCGCTCCTGACATCGCTGGAGGCCCACTGGCTCTTCGGCTGTCCCTTGCAGGGGCCGGATGCGATCGGGCTGCTGGCGGAGGCCCTGGCCGTCATGTCTCACAGTTACGGGCATCTCCCGGCGCTCCTTCTGGGCGGGATAGTGCCGGGGAGCAGGAGGGCCCGGGAACTGTATGCCTGCTGTGAGTCCCTGTTCACCATTTATCTGGCTGGTGAGTGCGTCCAGGGCGGGGCCTCGCTGGAAGGCGGGCTGGACGGCTTTTTGAGCCGCCGTTCCGCCAATCTGCGCAGCAAATGGCGCAAATCTTGCCGCAGGGCCGCTGACAGGGGCGTCACGTTCGAGCGTTCCTGTCCCACGGATACGGCTGGGGCCGATGCCGTCTATGCCCGGATGCTAGCCGTGGAGCGGCG
>OLFW01001594.1_pt1 | contig 12334 bp, 9 predicted proteins | sample 1605351 | NCBI WGS metagenome assembly OLFW01 (sample SAMEA3888918, study PRJEB22519) | human gut metagenome | biome: human gut; feature: human-associated habitat; material: faeces | place: Denmark | collected 2010 | reverse complement strand
CGCGGCATTGCTGCGCCGTCAGAAGAGCGGGGTGGATAATCCAAAAAGGAGGGGCAAGGCCCCTCCCTTTTGGTCGTTAGGGGTGCAGGGGCGAGATCGAAACGCCCCTGCCGTTCTCTTGGGGGATTCAAAAAGGGGGCCTTCTCTCACGTGAGAGAAGGCCCCCTTTTGCTTCAGACTTCACGGAACGCTTCAATGCGATAGCTCCCGTCTGGGCGCACTTCCAGCGTCAACTCATCGTGCGTTCCTTCGCCGTTCTCGCCGCGCGGCGCGCTCCACAGCCGGATGCTGTCGCCGTACTGCTCACCGCCCACCGGAATAAAGGATCCGGGGCCAAAGTCGCTCGTAAACTCATAGAATGCGTCATACTGCGCAAGGTATATCGCGTCCTCCTGATCGCGCAGATCGTCCACTGTGATATCCGCCCACTGCATCAAAAGCGCGGAAACGTCACTCTTGGGCATGCGCCGCACGGGGACCGCCCAGTCATCCGGCACCTTGAACCTCTCTGCATTCTCTATTCCCAGCGTGTCGAGTACAGCGTGGAATTCCTCCACGTCCGCGTCTCCCAACGTGGTGCTGAGCGGGCAGTACCGCAAAAATTCCGCAAGGTCGATATCGCGCGGATCGTCGTAATGCGAGGTGAAAAAGCAGCTCACCGGCGTCGAGGTCGTATAGCGGTACTCTCCCGTTGTCTCATCCGTCACATCAGTAGTGGAGGCAAACAACTCCTTAAATTCTTCGATCTGCGTCTCCGTCAGTGGCGTCGTATCATCCTCAGGTCCACCGTCCGATTTGTCATCATTCGCTCCCGCGCAGCCAAACAGCGCCAGTGCGCACACGCAGGCGAGCAAAAAGGCAAATAATCTCTTCATCGTTTCTCTCCTTTTCATTTTCGCATCATTTGTTTTTTACTGCCGTCGCGCCAGCTTTACTCTTATAGGCTTATAGGCTGTTCACCGTGCCAAGGAAGAGCGGCAGACCGTCCACGCCGGTGATCATAAAGGCAAACGGCCGGTTCAGGTTCATCTCCACCACCGGAAGTTCCTCGGGCATGGCAGATGTGGCGTCCGCCGTGATAGCCGTGAACGCCGCGGCTTCGCAGCCCTTTTCGTCCACCTTGACGCGCGCGGCGTGCTGCACCTGCGTCACGGCGACGCTCTCGTCGAACTTCTCTTTGTCGACGAGGGGCGAGAAGTCCGCCTTGTTGAAGTCGAACACATCCGTGACGCCCATCGCCTTGAGCGCGTCGGTCAGCTCCAGGTTGGAATCCACGTCGAACTTCGGCACGCTCCAGTGGATCTCCGCACTCGGCAGCGCAGCGTCCATGTCGTAGGCCATCAGTCCGCCCACGACCTCACCATTGGCAAGCAGGCTCTCGAGCGTCGTCCCCTCATCCGGCAGCAAAAAGCGCATCGACTGCCCGCCGCGGAAGCCGAGCTCCGCCACGGTGTAGTTCTCGCCGCGATAGTACGCGGCGCGGTCGTCCATGCGGTGCATGAACTGGGCGCTCTGCTTCTCGCCGTCTGCCGCGGCGAACGTGTCCTTCTTCGTCGCATCCTTCCAGAATTCGTCGCGCCACTGGTCCTTAAAATAGAGCGTCGTCAAAAGGAGCATCACGGTCTCGGGCTTCGTCTGGATCTCGCCCGCCGCGTCCTGCAAGAGATTGCCAGTGTTCTCATTGATCCATTCGCCGATGGCCTTGTCCGTCTTCTCATCTCCCATCGGGGCGGAGAACGTCGAGGCGAGGTACTGCTCGGCGAGCACCTGCAACGTCTCTTCATTATAGGGGACGTTCTCATTCAGCCACACAGAGCTGCCGAGCAGCGTCTTTCCCGTCGAGGTCTCGCCGTAGAGATTGCGCCAGACATAGTTGCCCGCAGCGCGCGGCGCATCGGTATTTTCAAGGCCTAAAAGCGATAAAAGCTGCGCGCGGCTGTCGCCGTCCGTCGTCTCGCTGAGCATCGCAAAGGCGAGATACAGGTTTGCGGGCGAGAGAACGGTGTTCTCCTCCGCCGAAAGCAGCGTGCCCGTCTCCTGTGTGAAGTGCAGGAATGCCGCGGGGTAGCTCGTGCCCTTGCTGCGCAGCGCCTTGAGCGCATCGTAATAGGCATTGCTGCGCGCGTCCCAGTCCTCCCAGATCTTCTGCTGCGCCTTTTCATAGGCGTCCGCGCCCATCTTGTCATAGTCGATGGTGCTGAATGCCTCGTCAAGCTCACTCTCGTTCGGCATGGCGGGCAGCACGGGATAGTCCGCCGTCTTCACGGCGAGGTCCTGCAAATACTGCGCGGCAATGGGGTCTTTTTTCACATTGTCCTCCTCTTTTTCATTTCGGATCGTCGTTCCGTTGTCTCCGCAGGCGGCGAAGGACAGGACCATCGCCGCGGCGAGCAGCAGCGTTAAGAATCGTTTCATGTCGGATGTACCTCCGTTTCGGGATTTGTTATATTAGACGGCGCGGATGGAAAAAAGTTCCCGTTTTGTCAAAAATAGCATGCCGCCCTTTTACGAAACGGGCGAATGTGGTATACTTTCAAAAATATTTTCTCTTTTGTGTAACGCAAACGGCAAAAAAGTTGTCTTTTCCCCATGATGGCAGACAACAGAAAGGAGCGAACCTATGGACGACCATGAGATCGTCGACCTCTACTGGCAGCGGGACGAGCACGCCATCGAAGCCACCGCCGCCAAATACGAAAGCTATTGCATGAAAATTTCGCAAAACATTTTATCTGACCGCGCCGACAGTGAAGAAAACGTCAACGACACGTACTTACACGCCTGGCAGGCAATGCCGCCGCAAAGGCCCGCGATCCTGTCTGCCTTTCTCGGCAAGATCGCGCGCAATCTGGCGCTGAACCGCTATAAGGCGAGGTCGGCGCAGAAGCGGCAGGGCGACGCCTTCGCGCTCTCGCTCGACGAGCTGGACGACTGCGCACCCGCCCTGTCCTCGCCCGACGACGAGGCCACGGCAGCAGAACTCGGCCGCAGCATCAGCGCGTTTCTGCGCACGCAGAGCGAAGAGGTGCGCAGCATGTTCATCCTGCGCTATTTCTACTGCGAACCGGTCGAAGCGCTGGCCGCGCGCTTTCACTGCGGCGAGAGCCGCATCAAAACCACGCTCCTGCGCACGCGCAGAAAGCTCAAGGAGCATCTCATCAAGGAGGGATACTGTGAAGCATGAAGTTCTGACCCGCGCCATAGGCGAGCTCGACGATGAGCTCATCGCGGACGCCTACGCCTACAAGCCGCGCAAACGGTACGCCCTCCTGCGTTTTCTTGCCGCTGCGGCGTGCCTTGTGCTCGTGCTGGCCGCCGCCCTGGCGATGACGCGCGACACCTTACCGGCTGAGATCAAGGTCGAAGGCTCAGCGCTCTCCTCAATCCCCATTCCCATCAGTCAGCCCGCAGCGATGGCGCTCGACGCGCGCGGCAGTCTGAGCGGCCCGCTCAGTCCGATGCTCACCATCGAGAGCAAATCGGGCGAGGCCGTGACCGTTACGGTGTCGGATGGCGTGCTGACCCAGCCTCTTTACTCGCTGCAGGAGGAGTTCACCTCCTACACCGTCTCCGGCAAGGTGCAGCTTTGCTGGACCATCGAAGAGCCGGACACGGGTACGGTTTACACGCTCTCTCTTGACGGCGCGCCCGCCGTCACGCTGCGCTACGACGAGGCCAACGGCTATTGGGCCGCCGCGCGGGCGTAAGCATCCCATTCCACATTACTATTGACAACACACAACATTTTGGAGGTAAATTCCCATGAAAAAATTTCTCACCCTGCTGCTGGCCGCAGCGATGACTCTCTCCCTCGCCGCCTGCGGCAGCAAGACGGATGACAATAGCGGCAATAACAGCCAGCCCGCGAGCGCTCTCGAGCTGCTGAACGCCGTATGGGCCAACTACAGCGACGATGACAAGTTTCCTGCTGCCGGCGGCGACTTTGATGAGGCGAATATGACTGAGGACGCGCCCGGTAACTTCTCCGTCGAAGACGGAGACGCACTTGACTACTCTCTCTCCTTCCCCGCCGCGGACGCAGGCAAGCTCTCCGATGCCGCGTCCCTCACCCACATGATGAACGCCAACACCTTCACCGCGGGCGCGTTCCATGTTGCGAGCTCTTCCGACGTTGACAGTGTCGTCTCCGACCTCAAGGACAACATCATGAACCGCCAGTGGATGTGCGGCTTCCCCGACAAGCTTGTCATCCTGACGCTCGGCGACTATGTCATCTCCTGCTACGGCGCGGAGGACCTTGTCGACCAGTTCAGCGAAAAAGTCACCGAGACCTTTACCGATGCTGCCGTCGTCTGCGACGAGGCCATCGCCTGATTTGGTCTTCTGAAAGGCGGAGAAGTTTATGCTCTTTTCCAGCGTTCCCTTTCTCTTTTACTTTCTGCCTGCGGCGCTGCTGATCTACTTTGCAGCGCCGCGGCAGCTGAAAAACGCGGTGCTGCTGCTCGCAAGCCTCTTTTTCTATGCCTGGGGCGAGCCGAAATATATGCTGCTCATGCTCGTCTCCATCGTGCAGGGCTATGGTTTCGGCCTGCTGATTGAAAAGCACCGCGGGCAAAAGGCGTCGAAGGTCTTTCTGACGCTCTCGATCCTTGTGAGCCTTGGGCTTCTCGGCTATTTTAAGTACGCGGACTTTTTTCTCTCCAGCGTCAACGCCGTCACAGGGCTCTCCCTGCCGCTTTTGAAGCTGAGCCTGCCCATCGGCATCAGCTTCTACACCTTTCAGGTATTGAGCTACGTCATCGACGTCTACCGCGGCAAAACGGCGGCGCAGAGAAATTTCATCGACCTCGCCGCCTATGTTTCGCTCTTCCCCCAGCTCATCGCGGGGCCGATCGTGCGGTATTCCGACGTCGCCGCAGAGCTCAAAAGCCGCACGCACAGCGTCTCCGCCGCGGCGGAGGGCGTGCGCCGCTTTACGGTCGGCTTTGCCAAGAAAATTCTGCTCGCCAACCAGTTCGGCGCGCTCGCGAGCGCCTACAAGTCGACGCAGGACGCGAGCGTCCTCTTCGTATGGCTCTACGCGCTCGCGTTTCTGCTCCAAGTCTATTTCGACTTTTCGGGCTACAGCGATATGGCCATCGGCCTCGGGCGGATGCTGGGCTTCCACTTCCCTGAAAACTTCAACTACCCCTATATTTCAGCGAGCATCACGGAGTTCTGGCGCAGGTGGCACATGTCGCTTGGCTCGTGGTTCCGCGACTACCTCTATATCCCTCTCGGCGGCAGCCGGAAGGGTAAGGCGCGTCAGCTGTTGAACATTCTGATTGTCTGGCTTGCAACGGGCCTGTGGCACGGGGCGGCGTGGACGTTCGTGCTGTGGGGACTGTGGTTCGCGGTCCTGCTGCTTCTTGAAAAGCTGGCGCTGCTGCCGGTGCTCGAAAAGCACCGCGTGCTCGGCCATGTGTACACGCTCTTTTTCGTCACGCTCGGCTTCGTGCTTTTCGACGCAGACAGCGCCGCGCAGGCGGTCTCGCGCATCGGCGCGATGCTCGGCGCAGGCGGACTGCCGCTATCGAGCGCACAGGCGGTCTACTACCTTAAAAGCTATGGCCCGCTGCTCGTGCTCGGTATCCTCTGCGCAACACCGCTGCCGAAGATGATCGTCGCAAAGCTGCGCAAATCCAAAGGCGCAGCGACGGCGCTCGATGTGCTCGAGCCGCTGTTTGTACTGATTCCTCTGCTGCTCGGCACGGCATTTTTAGTGGACGGGTCGTTCAACCCGTTCCTCTACTTCCGCTTTTAAGGAGGGCATCGCATGAATCGAAAAATCAAAGACGCCCTCACCCTCGGCATCGCGGCAGCGTTCGTGCTTATGTTCGCGCTGTGGAGCATTTGCAAGAGCGACGACGCCGTGTCGGAAAGCGAGCGCCGCCCGCTCAAGCAGTTCCCAACGCTGAATGTGGAAGAAGTGCTCTCCGGACGCTTCCAGTCGAATTTTGAGAGCTACACGCTCGACCAGTTCCCGCTGCGCGACGAGTTCCGCACACTCAAGGCCCTGTCCGTCCGCGATTTATTTGGCGAGAAAGACAACAACGGCATCTACGTCGCGGACGGCTACGCCGCGAAGCTCGACGACACGATCCACGAGGATTCGCTCGACCACGCGGCCGACCGCTTCCGCTACGTGTACGAAACGTATCTCAAAGATACGGGCGCGAACGTCTACCTCTCCGTCATCCCCGACAAGAATTACTTTTTGGCCGCCGAAAACGGCTATCCCGCGATGGATTACGAGAAGTTCTTTGCGCTCATGCGCCAAAAGGTCGATTTTGCGGACTATATCGACCTGACGGGCACGCTGTCGCTCTCATCCTATTACCGCACCGACCTCCACTGGCGGCAGGAAATGCTTGCCCCCACGGCCAAAGCGCTGGCAGATGCGATGGGCGTCTCACTCACCGTGGACTTTACCGAGGTCACGCTCGATACGCCGTTTTACGGTGTGTACCGCGGGCAGTCGGCACTGCCAATGGAGCCCGACAGGCTCGCCTACCTCACAAACAGCGTCATTGAAGGCTGCCGCGTGTACGACTATGAAAACAGCGAATATCTCCCCGTTTACACGCTCGAAAAGGCAGACGGCAGCGACCCGTATGAAATTTTCCTCTCGGGACCCAAGTCGCTGCTGCGCATTGAGAACCCGAACGCGCAGGCGGAGCGAAAGCTCCTTGTCTTCCGCGATTCGTTTGCCGCGAGTTTGCTTCCGCTGCTTGCGGAGGGGTACAGCGAGATCACGCTTGCCGACATCCGCTACCTCTCCCCTTCAATGCTCGGAAAATTCATCGACTTTACCGCGCAGGACGTGCTGTTTCTTTACAGTACGAGCGTTCTGAACGACAGCTCGACCATCAAATGATTGCAAAAAGGGCGTGAGCGCCGTGACCGGCGTTCACGTCCCGTTTCCTTTTTTGTCCGCAAAATTTTTTCACAGCAGATCAGAAAAACAAAACGCCCGCCCCTGCCGTCTCCGGCAAGGGCGGGTTCAGGCTAAATATAGCACAGCCGTTTTCTTCATGCAAGAAAAAGTTGCCGCACTTTCATAATTTCGTTCACACCGCACATCCCGTCCCACTAAAGTGAGGGGAAAGTTGGAAAAACAAAGTATTGACGCTGCTTGCCCCGATGAAGTATCATTACTTATCAAATTTTTTATTTCGAAACAGGAGGTCTGGATCATGAGTGAAGCGACTCGCATTCCCGAGCTTTTTGGCTCTCTGGTGTTCAATGAACGCACAATGGAGCAGTATGTGCCGCAGAGCGCCATGGACGTTTGGCGCGGCTGCTTAAAGAGCGGGCAGCCTCTTCCCCTTTCCGCGGCAAATGAGATCGCCGACGCGATGAAGACCTGGGCGCTGGAGCATGGCGCAACGCATTTCACGCACTGGTTCCAGCCCTTGAGCGGCGTGACGGCGGAAAAGCACGACAGCTTTATCAACAACGCCGGCGGCGGCCGCGTGATGATGGACTTTTCCGGCAAGGAGCTGGTGCGTGGCGAGCCCGACGCGTCCTCCTTCCCCAACGGCGGCCTGCGCGCCACGTTTGAAGCCCGCGGCTACAGCGCTTGGGACCCCACGGCGTTTGCCTTCATCAAAGATGGCAGCCTTTGCATCCCGACGGTGTTCTGCTCCTACAGCGGCGACGCGCTCGACAAGAAGACGCCGCTGCTGCGCTCCATAGCCGCGGTCGACCGCGCGGCGGTGCGCGTGCTCAAGTTATTTGGCGACGACGCGGAAAAGGTCACGCCGCAGATCGGCGCGGAGCAGGAGTATTTCCTCATCGACCGCGAGCTGTACTTAAAGCGCATGGACCTGCGCCTGTGCGGCCGCGCCCTGTTCGGCGCAAAGCCCCCGAAAGGTCAGGAGTTGGACGACCACTACTTTGGCGCGTTCCGTCCCCGCGTGGCCGCCTACATGAAAGAGCTCGATGAAGAGCTGTGGAAGCTCGGCGTGCTCTCCAAGACCAAACACAACGAGGTCGCCCCCGGCCAGCACGAGATGGCCCCCATCTACACCGACGCCAACACCGCGAGCGACCAGAACCAGCTCGTCATGGAGACGATGAAAAAGGTCGCCGAGCGCCACAACCTTGTGTGCCTGCTGCACGAAAAGCCCTTCTACGGCGTCAACGGCTCGGGCAAGCACGTGAACTACTCCATCGGTAATGCCGAACTGGGCACGCTGTTCAACCCCGGCGAGACCCCGCACGCCAACGCCAAGTTCCTGGTGTTCTGTGCGGCCATGATCCGTGCCGTGCACAAGTTCGGCGGCCTGCTGCGTGCCACTGTGGCCAGCGCCAGCAACGACCACCGTCTGGGCGCCCACGAAGCCCCGCCGGCCATCATGTCCATCTTCCTGGGCGACCAGCTGACGGAAGTGTTCGAAGCCTTCCGTGCCGGCCGTATCGACGATGCCGCCAACAGCAAGAGCGGCCGTGTCATGAACGTGGGCGTGGATACCCTGCCGCCCCTGCCCACGGACCCCGGCGACCGCAACCGCACCAGCCCCATCGCCTTCACGGGCAACCGTTTCGAGTTCCGCGCCCTGGGCTCCAGCCAGTCCGCTGCCGGTTCCATCACGGCCCTGAACGCCATCATGGCCGACTCGCTGGGCCACGCGGCCGACTTCCTGGAAGGCGACCTGGCCCGCGGCAAGGATCTCAACGCAGCCATCCAGCACTATGTGCAGCATGTCATCGAAGAGCACAGCGCCGTGATCTTCAATGGTGACGGCTACTCCAGCATCTGGCATGCCGAAGCCGAACGTCGTGGCCTGCCCAACCTGCGCACCACGCCCGAGGCCATGCCCGAGCTGATCCGCCCCGAAGTCATCGACCTGTACGAGCGTCTGGGCATCCTGAACCGTGCCGAGCTCAAGGCCCGCTATGACATCTATCTGGAGCAGTACTGCAAGACCGTGCGTACCGAAGCCATCCTGACCACCCGCATCGCCCGGACCATCATCTTCCCCGCGGCCATGCGCTATCAGGGCGAACTGGCCGAGACCGCTGCCCGCATGAAGGCCATCGGCAAGGACTTCCGCACCATCACGCTGGACGAAGTCACCGAGCAGCTGCGCGGCCTGCAGGATGCCACCCGCAGCCTGGAAGCCACGCTGGCCAGTGTGGACGGCAAGGGCGATTTCCTGGCTCGTGCCACCCGCTACTGCGAAGAAGTGCTGCCCATCATGGGCGAAGTGCGGCGTTATGCCGACCTGCTGGAGACCCGCGTGGCCGATGACCTGTGGGATCTGCCCAGCTACCAGGAGATCCTTTTCGGAAAATAATTGACAGCCGAAAAGAATTGTGATTTTCTACGCAAAGAACTTTTAACCAACAGGATTACTTTTCATGTCGTGCACTTTCTCCCACATCTGCTTCCGCACCTTCTGGTGGCGCGCGAGTCAATGTACGGGGGACGTGCAGGCATAGCCTGTTGCGATTGATACGTCACATGCATTGAGCAAGCGCCGTTCCCCCACAGGGGAGCGGCGCTTTTTTTTATGTTTTGAAGGAATGACCCTATGAAGACGACCACACCTCCCGACGCGGCCTCCCATGCTCCTCTCGTTTCCCTGCGGCAGCAGGCCCGCTGGCTGCCCGCCGACATGGATACGCCCATCAGCCTGTATCTGGGCATGGTGGGCCGGCAGGACGGCATCCTGCTGGAAAGCGCAGAGGTGGATGGCCGCTGGGGACGCTACAGTGTTCTGGCCTGCGATATGGCCCTGTATGTCCGCTGCCGTGAAGGGCGGCTGGATCTGCGCATCGAGGACGAACGTCTTGCGCCGCTCGCCGTCCTGCAGGGGCTGCCTTTTGTGGAAGGTCTGCGCCGCCTGATGCAGGGCCTGCATCTGGAGGCCCCGGCGCAGATCGAAGGCCTTCCGGCCATAACCCGAGCCCTTTACGGCTGGGTGGGCTTCGGCATGGCCTCCCTGTTCCAGCCCCGTCTGGCCGCTGTCATGCCGCCGGAAGAGGCGGAAAGCATGCTGGTACTGCCCGGGACGCAGCTGGTCTTCGACCATCTGTACAACCGGCTGTGCCAGATCAGCCTGGGCGGACACCGCGAGGTGCTGGGCAGTCGCGGCGCGGAAGGCAGCTTCCGTGTCAGCGGTGACGTCCGCGCCGATCCAGGAGAGGACGGCTACAAGGCCATGGTAGAAAATATCAAGGCCATGCTGCACCAGGGCGAGGCCATACAGGTGGTGCCCTCCGTGAACTTTTCCGTGGCCTGCGAAGGGGATCCCTTCGTGCTCTACCGGCGCATGCGTCGCTACAATGCCTCGCCGTATATGTTCTTTATGCGCTTGGGAGATTTTTGCTTCTGGGGGGCCTCGCCGGAAGTCATGGTGCGTTGTGAGAAGGGCCGTTTGCAATTGTCGCCCATCGCCGGGACGCGCCGTCGCGGCCGGGACGATCTGGAAGATGCCCGTCTGGCGGAGGAATTGCGGAGCGATCCCAAGGAACAGGCCGAGCATGTGATGCTGGTGGATCTGGGGCGCAACGACCTCGGCCGGGTGGCCCAGCCCGGCAGCGTGAACCTGGAGCGCTGCATGGATGTGGAGCGTTTTTCCCATGTCATGCATCTGACCAGCCGGGTCACGGCCCGCCTGGCTCCGGGACGCGATGCCCTGGATGTGCTGGCGGCCACCTTCCCGGCAGGGACGGTGAGCGGGGCGCCCAAGGTCAGGGCCATGGAGATCATCCGCAGCCTGGAAGGCCGTGCCCGCGGGCCCTATGCGGGCTGCATCGGCTGGCTGGGACTGGACAAGGACAGCGTGGACCTGGACATGGGCATCGCCATCCGCAGCATGTGGAGCCGCGAAGGGCGCCTGTTCTGGCAGGCCGGCGGCGGCATCGTCCATGATTCGGATGCCGCTCTGGAATGGAAAGAAGTTTGCAACAAATCAGCCATCATGCGTCTTGTGCTTGAAGAGGGTGACGACCATGTTCCTGCTCATCGATAATTACGATTCCTTTACCTACAACCTGGTCCAGGCATTCTACGCCCTGGGGCACGAGCCCGTGGTGCTGCGCAACGACGATCCCGCCATCCTGGACATGGCCGCGGATCCCGCTCTGGAGATGGTCTGCATCTCGCCCGGGCCGGGCCACCCCTCGCAGACGGGCTTCTGCCCCGAATTCCTGCGCCGTTTGCCGCATCATGTGCCGGTGCTGGGCGTCTGCCTGGGCCATCAGCTACTGGGCCTGCATGCGGGGGCGCGGGTGGATGTGGGGCCCTGTATCATGCACGGCAAACAGTCCGAGATCGTGCACGACGGCAGCGGCCTGTTCGAAGGCCTGCCCAATCCCATGAAGGTGGCCCGCTATCATTCGCTGGTGGTCCATAGCGGGGAAGGGGAGGGCAATGCGCTGTTCACGGTGACGGCGCGCGCCCCTGAAGGCGAGGTCATGGCCCTGCAGTACCGCGACAGGCCGTGGGTGGGCGTGCAGTTCCATCCCGAATCCATCCTGACGCCGGACGGCCTGCGCCTGCTGGGCAATTTCCCGCAGGCCATCCTGCCCCGTCAGGGGCGGGACGGCGGCATGGCCGAGGTGCTGGAACATCTGGCGCGGCGGGAAGACCTGACGGCGGACATGGCATCCCGCAGCTTCGGAGCGCTCATGGACGGCAGACTGACGCCTGCCCAGGCCGGGAGCTTCCTCATGGGCCTGCGCATGAAGGGCGAAAGCCCGCTCGAAATGGCCCACGCCACCCGCGCCGCGCTGGCCCGGGCCGTGCGCGTGGACGGCATCGAAGGCTCCTATATTGAAGTCGTGGGCACCGGAGGCGACGGGCGCTCGTCCTTCAACTGCTCCACCGGCACGGCGCTCACGCTGGCGGGCATGGGCTATCAGGTGGTCAAGCACGGCAACCGCGCCGTGTCCTCCAAATGCGGCAGCGCCGACGCGCTGGAAGGGCTCGGCGTCAATCTGGACGTCAACCCAGCCGAAGTGGGCAAAATCCTGCACGACCAGAACTTCGTGTTCCTGTTCGCGCAGCGGTTCCACCCCTGTTTCCGCAACATCGCGCCCATCCGTAACGAACTCGGCATCCGTACCCTGTTCAACCTGCTCGGCCCCCTGATCAACCCGTCCCGCCCCACGCACATCCTGCTGGGCGTGGCCCGGCCCAATCTCGTGAAGCTCATGGCCGAAACGCTGGCCCAGTCTTCCGTACACCGGGCCGCCGTGGTTTGCGGGGCGGGCGGCTATGACGAAATAACCCCCATCGGCCCGAACGAAATGATCATCCTCGACGACGGCAAGCTCGAACCGCTCACCCTCGATCCGGCGGACTACGGCATCCCCACGTGCA
>OLFW01001589.1_pt1 | contig 12346 bp, 10 predicted proteins | sample 1605351 | NCBI WGS metagenome assembly OLFW01 (sample SAMEA3888918, study PRJEB22519) | human gut metagenome | biome: human gut; feature: human-associated habitat; material: faeces | place: Denmark | collected 2010 | reverse complement strand
GCAAGACGGATGCTGCCGAGGCAAAATGGACAGAGATTCCATTCATGGGCAAAAGCGTATCGGCAATGACTCTGATGCCGTATACCAAGAGTGTAAAGGGAGCCAGCATCACTTACAAGTTTAAGATGCAAGTTAGCAAGACTTCGGATGGCAAGGCATTTAACGGCAAGCAGAAGGTTCGCATTCATGTGATTACCAAATCAACCTTGGATTATCTCAACAAGGGCGGCTTAACCTATGGTGTAAGTTTAGATGGCGCTTCTCCTGTAGAGGTTAACTTCAACAAAGATTTGAACGAGAAGCCGGAGAACATCTACAATATCTATTATCCAACGATAGCCACTCGCATCGTGGACAAGATGATAGAGCTAGAGCTGCCAGCCTCATCCGATGGCATCCACACCCTCACCCTCACTCCTAACGACCCAGCCATCGTCTTCGAGAAAATCGTGATTGATGGAAGAGGAGGGAAAGGGAGAGTCAAGGTAATATAAAGGTATAATATAATAATAAGGTTATAGGCACGCCCCCGAAAGGATGCGTGCCTATTTTTATAAAAAATGGTTAATTCATTTGGTAATCAGAAAGTTTCCTCGTATATTTGCAAAAATTATCAAGAGAAATCGCTTATGTGTAAATTTGAAGAAATAGAAGGTTGGCGTCTTTCCAATGGCAAGACCATCCGAGAGATCAAAAATGCCGTGCATGAGAAGGTTAATTTGGGGCAAATATATCTCATCATTAGCATTTTGCTTGCTTATATGGGAACTATTAGCATGCAAGCTCAATCATGCGAGGGTCGAGTGTACCTAAAGAATGGTATCCAGCAACTCTATGAAAGTAATGACCGAATAGACTTGCCACGCAAGAAAAAGGATGTTCAAGTTTATAGAAACTTCTTTTCTCGCCAATGCACTAGCGATGTGATACCTTTCGCCAACATTGATTCTGTAGTGGTGTGGAATGCCACCTCCAAGCAAAACGTACGCACACTTGTTCCTTTGGAAAATGTGGGATGGAGCTGGCTATATATCAACCACCCACGATTGCAAGTCTATATTTATGCCTCCCAAGGTTATTCCGTGACGGACATGGGAGGAATGAAAGCTAGGCAATGTAACACAGCAGCAGCAATGTTTTTCATCCCAAGCAAGACGGCTTGCGACTTCTATGTCAGACAGACTGATGGCAAGCTTATATGTCTGGGAGATACCTATAAGAAATGCGACAAATCCTTTATCCGAGAACTTTGCCACTGTGTAGGACTTTCGCAGGAATGGGAAAAGAAACTCATTGGACTAGGTGAACACAACCGAAGTTCTATGATACAACGAGTGATAGAAGTATTAGATGACAATCAATAAATAACAACTAAAAGGAATCATTATGAAAGCAATGAAGTTTTGGCTGCTCATAGCAGTAATGGTGGTAGCGATAGCTGCACACGCTCGCAAGAATGACGACCCAGAAATGCGTCATGTTCGCCTCACTATGATGGATGGCAAACAGATAGAGGGCTACATTCCTAAGAAGTACATGGGGTGGGCGTTAGAATATCAAGTAAGACTTGCCGAGAATCCAAATGGCAAAAAAGCCAAGAAGTACGATGCTGAGAAAGTAACCAAGATGGAATGGCTTGCACTCACAGAGGAACACCCTGAAGGCGAAGTGTGGGAACATTGCCAAACGATAGCACGTAATTCGATTAGGGCTGTAAAAGAGGATCGCCTTATGGAACTCCTTTACCGCGGCAAGAATGCATCTGTCTACCAAGTTCACGTATTTCTGCCTGGCAATGGCATAAACACAGGAAACTCTTGGGCTACTTGGTATGCACTGAAGCCTAATGGACAGGAAAGGGCATTTATTCTTTACAATGCAACGCTTGGCAAAATGGGAAGCCTGGATAGACAATTCAAGGATCAAAAGGAATATGAGGGACTGAAGAATTACATTCTTGAATGGTGGAACAAAGATAAGTCTTTAGCTAGGAAGCAACTGAATGATGGCGTAGCTATCTTTAGCCATATCTATGATGAATGGAAAGCTGCTTCCAGTAAACAGTAATAGTTCCTGCGGAGGGCACTTTCGTGTCCTCCGCAGGAACTATTATAATGATCCGGATTAAGATTCTCCGACCAGCCAACACTACACACTACTTAACTACCTATATAAATGACTGATTATAAGCATACTCTGGTGATTGCGAAAGGAGAATGAAATTTTAATTACTGTTTTTGAGAAGCTATTCCCGAAGGTGACTTTATGTCGAATCGGCTCAAAATACCATACCAGTTCCCTTTCGGGGTATGATGATCACTTTTTTATAATATTTCACTTCTCTCTCAACATCCATTCCCACGTAGGAAGAACATGAACCTGCTTGCCATCTATCTCAAGTTCTTCCTTCTCCTCCATCGTAAGAATATATCCCTCAGCCAAGCCATAAGCATTCATGGCTTCCATCAGCCCCTCGATTTCTCGCTTGCGAGTTTTCTCGTCATTCATCACTATCGTTACTTGATAAGCCTTCATGATTCTCATGCCCTCTCTAACAACAAAGTCGCACTCCTTCTTATCTGCATGATAAAAAACATCATATCCGCGGCGTTTCAACTCGATGAATACATTTTTTTAAGTAAACAACCAAATAAATCTTCATTTTTGTTCATTCAGAATGAGTAATTCTGAGCAAAACCACTCATTCTAAATGAGCCTTCTTGAAAAACGCCTTTTATTCACCTTCTATCTTGCATCCACTGAACCCCATTTCCTGCGCCTTCTCAGGTACGAAGGTGTAATAGATAGTCTCAGCCTCATCACATACCTCCCCTGCGAATTGGCAAGGGTGAGATGAATGGTAACAATGTTGTGACTTATATGATGCAAGAAAGCAATTATAACGATGCAAGAAAGCAATTATAACGATGCAAGGAAGCAATTATAACGATTGCGTGACATTTGTCATGTGATTATACGACACTTATCATACGGTCGGATGACAAATGCCGTATAATCACATGACATATACCAATGTTTAAATAAACCTAATAGTTTACACCAAAAGATACAAGTTATCACATTATTATATATATTTGCATCATCTTTCATAGAAGACAAAGAATATAGAAAACAACGAACCATCAAACAACAAGAAATATGGAACTGAAATACGACATTTACATGCTCAACAATGCCCAGGGCACAGGAGAAAAGCGCCAATACATTCGTATCGTGCAGCATGAACCTATGACCGAGAAGCAACTGCAAGAGAAAATCCAGAGCCGCTGCTCACTCACCAAGGGAGATGTGGCTGCGGTGTTGGCAGAGCTTCATGACCTTTTGGTGGAAGAATTCTCCATGGGACGCCGCTTTTATATCCCAGAGATAGGCTACTTCTCCATGTCGGCTAGCCTAGAGATGCCAGAGGAGAATCCAGACAAGAAGATTACGGGCAAGGAAGTACGCATCACCGGCATCAACTTCCGACCAGAAGGTAAGCTAATGGAAGAAGTACAGCGCAACGTCCATTTCGTCCGCTCCCGCTATTCCAACCAATCTACAAAATACTCCGAGGAAAAGATGTTAGAGAATATCAAGGAGTATCTTCAAAAGAATCGTTACATCACCACTCGCATCCTGCGCATCCTCTTTGGCTTGACTCCTTACATGGCACAGAAGTGGCTCAACCATTTCTGCGAGAAAGGCATCATGGAGAAGGAAGGCACCCAGCATGCTCCTATCTATTTCTTGAAGTGAAGGGAGGAAGAAATTCTATATTTCAATTTAATCATCATTATTATGACAAAGGAAGAGCTGATAGACAGAATCAACGACATCGAATGGGAGGACTTCGAGGCTAAGGAGGCCAAGAGCGAACTCCCTAAGAATATATGGGAAACCGTAAGTGCATTCGCCAACACTTCCGGCGGATGGATAGTGCTTGGAGTAAAGCAGAATGGCAAGAAGTTTGAAATATCAGGAGTTGACAATGCAGAGAAGTTGGAACAAGACTTCTTGGGCACCTTGCGTTCCCAAAAGTTCAATGAGCCAGTCGATGCCAAGAGCATGCTCTATCATATAGATGGGCATAGGGTCTTGGCATTTCATATTGCCTCATCACCCCACAAGCCTATCTACTATAACAATCCACAGAATACATTCATCCGATTTGGCAGTGGAGACCAACGAGCAACCAATGGTGAGATAACCGCCATGTTTCATAACCAATCATTCGGCATCAAGTCTGAGCAAATACTCTTAGACTCAGACCTCTCCATGCTCAATGAGGATACCATTCGTGACTATCGCAACTACTTCAAGCTCTATAGTCCTCGTCCTAATCTGATAGGCAATGACATCGCCGACTTCTGCAAGCGCATCGGAATTGCCGACAATGAGGGACATCTGAATTATGGTGGTTTGATGTGCTTTGGCAAAGAAGAATGGGTTCGCCGCTATGTCCCTACGTTTTGGATGGACTTGGTGGAGATTCCTGGCAGAAGCGTGAGAGAAGCACGAACTCGCTATACCTATCGCATCCCAGAGCAAGAGAACCTTTGGGAGTATTTTCAGATTATGATTAGGAGACTGCGCCTCATCGTGGATACTCCATTCATGATGAACGACGAGGGATTCAATGTGGAAGACCGCTCGCAGTTTAAGATTTTGCGAGAAGCATTGGTCAACATGCTCTCCCACTTCGATCCATTCAGCACCATCCACTCGTGCATTCATATCTATACCGACAGAGTCGAGTTCTTCAATGCCGGTGGCTATCCTGTGCCAATATCTCAACTGGGCAACCATCTCTACTCCAATCCTCGCAACCCAATTATTGCCAAGATATTCAGACTGGTAAACCTATCTGAAACCATCGGTTATGGTTTTGACATGATGAACGAGTGGAAAGAAATCACAGGCAATGACGTGACTTTTGAGAGTGATATCTGCACCAGCACTGTCACTTTTTGGCTGGATAGTGACAGAGCTAGTGACAGAGCTAGTAACAGAGCTAGTAACAGAGCTACTAACAGAGCTACTAACAGAGCTACTAACAGAGCTGAAGGTGATAATACATATACAGATGCAACAGACAAAGTTGTATCCATTCTTAAGTTCTGCAAAGAACCAAAATACAGAAAGGAAATATACGATTTAATTGGTGTTACGTATCAACAATGGAACTTCAAGGCATTCATCGAACCTTTGCTACTTCATGATTATCTGGAACTTACGGTTCCTGACAAGCCGACAAGCCCTAAACAGCAATACAGAACAACCAAAAAGGGACTTTTGTTCTTGGAGACTGTATAAACAGTAACAGAGCTGGTAACAGAGCTGGTAACAGAGCTAGTAACAGAGCTAGTAACAGAGCTAGTAACAGAGCTAGTAACAGAGCTAGTAACAGAGCAATAGTAACTATGTCGGTAACCATGTTGGTAACTATGTCACAAAAAATATAATATACAATGAGCAACTTAACATTATCAATAACAACCATCGGTGATTTACTTCTTCGCCAGAAGATAACGAATGGTGATAAGCCCATAGAAGATGTTAGCCTCAACATCCCTATCTATCAGCGACCATATAAATGGACAGCACGCAATGCCATCCAATTGCTTGATGACATCATCGAAGCGATGAATAGCAACAAAGAAAAGTATAGAGTAGGCACTCTCATCTTGCACCAGCAAAAAGGAGACCGTTATGACATTGTAGATGGGCAGCAACGTACCATCACATTCTCTCTGTTATTAACTGCATTAGGCGAAAAGAATATCAGTTTCTTACAGCAGTCAGTTTACAACAATGAGCATAACTGTCGTAATATTCCAAACAATTATCAGGCTTTGTGTCGCCGCATAGGTAAGAAGTCTGAAGATAAAAATGATGAGCACAAGAAGGAAAAAGAAAGATTGAAAGGGTATATTGAAAATAATTGCGAACTGATTGTTGTAATTACAAAAGATATATCAGAAGCTTTCCAATTCTTCGATTCTCAAAATGCTCGTGGCAAGGCTCTCTATCCTCACGACTTGTTGAAGGCATATCATCTACGAGAGATGGCAGGTGTAAGCGAAGAAGAAACAGAAAAAATTGTCAAAGGATGGGAACAAGTCTCCCAAAGCAACTTGGCTAATCTTTTTGGCAACTATCTCTATCGCATCAAAGAATGGGTAAATGGTAACAAAGCTAATGTACTCAATGAACATAACATTCAAATGTTCAAGGGCATTACTCGTTATGCCAAAACTCCTTATGCCCAGTTCTTCAAGGCAGCATATTGCTATGCCGACATGGTAAATTCATCTGCAATGCCATTTGTATCAGGCATACGTAACATCAACGCTTTCCAATTGAATACACCAATCATTGCAGGTAAGCCTTTTTTCGAATATACTAAACATTACTATAACATCTTGAAAGATATTCAAGACAATAGTAAGTACGAAGGCTTTTACATCAACGACAATGAGATTGTAAAGACTCTCGATAAATATTTCAAGCGAGGAACGGGGAATGGTATAGCACGTTTGTTGTTTGACACATCAGTCTTACTTTACGTAGATAGATTCTGCCCAGAAACATACCCAACCAAAGAAGACTTGGCGCAATTTGAGCAATTCGTAATCTATGCCTTCATTTGGGCTTATTCTCTGAGAGCACAATATCGAAATTTGGGATGGTTGTCTGCACAAAACTATATTATGGGCGAGAGTAACAAATTTGGTATCATCAATGGCTTTAACATGTACCAATTAATTGCTCGACAAGATTCCCCAACATCCCTTCTCAGTGCCCTTGCCGACAAATTATGTTCTCTATCAATCGGAGACATATATGACGGTAGAGTACTTGAAAGCAGCAGTACTAGCAAAAATATAGATGCCAAAGATGAGAATGAAATTTCTTGCAATTACCTCTATTTCTTCAAGGAAAATGGATTTTATAAATAATGACAAGCATGAAAGATTTATCACATATTCTGAAAGAATGTTCTGTAAAAGACATCTATTATGTCAATAGTGGAACAGTTACCTACTACAAAATTCCCATCTATCAGCGTAATTACGCCTGGGAACGAGATGAGATTTCTGCATTAATAAAGGATATCTATGACTCCATGGTCATAGACAAGCCTATATACTATATCGGAACACTTGTAACCTTTAAACGTGACGAGAATGTATTCGAGGTTATAGACGGACAACAACGTCTTACTACAATATACATTATCCTCACTGCTATGGGCGAGAAGGTTACCAACAAACTTGCATATTCCTCACGCAAAGCTTCTACTCAAACCATAGAAGTCATATCTAAGTTTGAGAAAAATAAGGAAGTAAAAGATTCTGATTTTGGGGAGGAATATGACCTTGGCATAAAGAATGGCTATAACTTTGCCAAAGAAGCACTAAAGGAAATAGTAGGTGAAAATCAAGTTGATTTGGACAAATTCAAGGAGTATTTTTTGAACCATGTGCATATCATACATTATCGTGTGCCTAAGGATGTTGAGTTGAATCATTATTTTGAAGTAATGAACTCTCGTGGCGAGCAACTTGAAAAGCATGAAATTGTAAAAGCCAAATTGAGTGATCAACTGAAGAATGACAATAAAGCGATGGAAAAGTTCTGCAAAATTTGGGAGGCTTGTAGCGATATGAGTTTCTATATCCAACAAAAGTTACCTAACATGACTGAGATATTCGGTAAAGATATGAGCAACTTCAAGTTGGAGAGATTTGACGATTTTCCTATTGCGCCACAACAATTAGACAACTCCTTTGGGATGAAGACAATAGAAAAACTACTCGATATTCCTGTAAAAAAGGAAAAGGAGGTGAGCGAAATTGACTATAACGATTCGTTCCAACCAATCATTGATTTTCCAAATTTTCTGTTGATTGTTCTCAAAATTACAAGAATGCAAGAGAAAGATTTTAATCCATCAGACTTCACACTCGATGACAAGGAACTTATCAATGAGTTTGACAAAGTCAAGCTCACTCCAGAATTTGTCAAGCAGTTTGCCTATAACCTGCTATTGGCAAAATATTATCTCGACAACTACATGGTGCACCACATAAATGGTGAAGATAAAGCCATTGAGAATCCTTGGAAACTACAATATTACTGCAAGAAGGGCAAGTCTGCCTACATGGCAGATTTGATTGACAATGACAAGTCTAAACAAAGAGAGTTGGTTCATCTTTTATCTATGTTTGAGGTGGCATTTACAGCCAAGCAACGCAAGAACTATCTCTTCTACTGCTTGTTGCACCTATTCCAGGACTGGAATGAAGATAACTATTTGAAGTTCGTGAGAAATTTAGCAGACAAGTACTTCTTCGATGTATATTTGGATGCAAACAAACTGAATGAAAGAAACCAGCCAAAGCCAAATAGTTTCGATGAAACCATCATTCGGAATGGCAAACAGAGTGTTGAATTGGAAAATGTGGATCGTCCCTTCGATGATGTCTATCCCAAAGGTTCAAGCAATATACCTCTCTTTGTATTCAACTATACCGACTATAGATTGTGGAAGAAATACGCAGAAGAATTGCGAGGAAACAGAGCCAAGAAAGGTTCAAAAGCTAGAATTGAATTCTTTACCGCCTTGGGATGCAGCGACTTTGGCCTTGATACATTTGACAATTTCTATTTCTCTCGAACTCGCAAAAGCCTTGAGCATTACTATCCTCAGGCAAAAGCTGGAGAAGATAAGCCTATCACATCAGAAGAGATAAACTGCTTTGGCAATTTTGCCATGATTGGTTCCGATGCCAATAGTTCTGGCTCCAACTGGAATCCTATAGATAAGAAGAATCGTTATCTTGATTCCAAATCAAATCAAGTAAGCGTGGCTTCCTTGAAATTTAGAATCATGCTACAGATGTGTCAAGACAATTATGATGAAGGCATTAAAAATGGTATCAAGCGTGAATTTGGATACGAGTGGAATGCTGAAGATATGCAAAAGCATCAGGAAAAGATGCTATGCATCATCATGCAACCAACGCACTAGAATTACGCAATTTAAATAGGAAGGAAATATGAAACATTCATTAAATAGAGAAGAACTTATTGAGCAGCTAAAGGAATTGGCTGCTCAAGAACTGCCAACGTATCTGGCAAATCACATGGGAGCCATGTGCTATGAACCTTCGATGATAGATAGTTTTTCCACAATATGCCAACATTGCCATCGTCCATTGACCTATCAAGCTTTCCACAGTGATGAAGAAATGTTCAACTCCATCATCAAAGAGATAAAAGATTTGGGATATGATGCGTCTCTTGAAGTAATATGTGGTTCATGCGCCCTAGAAGCGAAGGAAGAAGCAGAGTTTTTCGATTTACCATTTACTTCCGAAGATGATATCTGTGAGGAAAATGCGTACCATCTTTTCTGCTTCAAGACAAAAAGCGACAAGGACTATCATCAAGCTATAACTGATATGGAATCACTTTATGACTATCAAGCCGTATTGGCATTCTTAAAAGGAGAGTCTTATTTTGAAGATAGTTATGACCGCTACCATAGCATCATGGATGAACAAGACCCTATCAAGAGAATGACGGGAATAGAAATAAACGAAAATGATAGCAATGAAGAATAGCATACCCATACTTCCGAAGTCAGTCGCTTTGGAACTGACATATAGGTGCAATCACCATTGCTTGTTTTGCTCATGCCCTTGGTATGCGCCTATCTCTTCGTATCCATTTGGGAAAGAGCTATCTACCACACAATGGAAATGGGTTATAGAAAAACTATATGACTATGGGGTAAAGACTTTCTCTTTGTCTGGCGGAGAAGCATTGCTAAGAGATGATCTTCATGAAATCATTGGACACATCCGAATGATTGGCAATCAAAGGAAGATGAATTATCCCATCATACTCATCTCCAATGGAAGACTCATGAATGAAGAACACCTCAAATACTTCAAGGAAATGAATGTTCATCTTAGCATGAGCCTTCCTGGCTACCAATCATTTGAAGAGCATACAGGAGTTGATAATGCAGACTACGTGTTAGAATGCTTTTCGAAAGCTAAAGAAATCGGCTTAGAATGCACAGCAAACATTACTGTTACGAGAAAGAACTATTATGAATTGTTCGAGACCATATCGCTTGCCATCATCAATGGTGCATCCGATATTCTTCTCAACCGTTTTCTGCCTGGTGGACGTGGTTTGAAATATATGAATGAACTTTGCCTTTCCACAGAGCAAATCAACGGAATGCTTGATACTGCAGAAGAAGTACTAACACTAGCTAATCGCTATGGAAATGTGGGTACAGAAATACCAAAGTGCATCATAGCTTCTGCTAATTCATACAAAAGAATACATGTAGGGTATCTATGCGCTGCGGCAAAAGGATTCTTCGTTATTGATCCAGCAGGACAAATAAGAACCTGCAATCATTCTCCTCACATCGTAGGAAATGTATGCGAAGAACCTTGGATTAAGGATACAGATTATTGGAACAAATTTACATCCCGCTCTTATCAACCTACCTTCTGCAATGATTGTTCAACTAACCAGCATTGTGATTGTGGATGTAGAGAAGTAACCGATATTTTAGGACTTGGCATCAATGGAATAGAGCCCAACTTAACTCTCAAGAAGCAATAGTTTCTCTATAAAAGTGCCGATAGTGGTGCCAAAAGTCGTTTTTTAAAGCACTTTTGGCACCACTATCAGCACTTTTTCCATTGATTTCATCCAATCAATTGGACGGTTTTATGCTTATTTTATCCAATCAATTGGACAAAAAGAGAATCAACCTCTCTGATACTGACAATGGAATCATGAAATAAAAGGGGAAAGTGCCAAATCACTTTCCCTCTTTCTCCTCCATCCATTCTTCCAACACCTTGCAATATTCATCGTTTTGCTCGGCAAATGGCATGTGTCGGGCTCCTACGAAGAGATGCCACTTGGAATCTTGGATACCATCATAAAGTGTCTTTGCTACCAATGGAGTACAGAGGTCGTTGGTGCCACTCATCACCAAGCAAGGCACTTGGATTTCGCCCAGACAGTCGGTGTAATCATAATCACGGAGCGTACCAGTAGGAGTGTATTCGTTTGGTCCCCAACCATGGAGATAAGCCTCAGCACCAGCACGCTTCTTCCGGCGAAGACACTCTGGACTATCCTCCGTCACCTCACCGGCACAATGCAGGAGCATGAAGTGTTCATTCGCCTTGGCATACGCCTCGCTCGAAAAGTCATCCTTCGCCTCAGCCTCAGCGATGGCACGCTGGTCTTCCTCCGACATAAACTTAATCATGCGATGTTGCTCACTTGCCCAAAGCTTGCTGCTCGAAAGAGTGCTGCTGAGGATGGCTGACTTCACGCCCTTTGCTTGCTTCTCTATCAGATAGATGATGGCGAGCATGCCACCCCACGACTGTCCCAAGAGATGAAAATGGTCGATGTGGAGATAGTCGATGAGCGCACAGAGTTCGTTGAGCCAAGTCTCAGGAGTCCAGAGTTCGGGATGTCCCTCCACAAATGAGTTGCCACAGCCCAACTGGTCGTACATGATGACAGCTCTACCTGATTCCGCTACCCTATCCAATAGCTCGAAATAGTTGTGGGTACTGCCTGGTCCACCATGCAAGAGGATGATAGGGCTCTTGCCCTCCTCTGTTTTACCTACGATACGATAATATGTTTGATAGCCCATGAAGGGCATATATCCTTCTTTGATTTCCATTGTCTTCAAATATTTTTATTGTTACCTAAACTGTGTTATCTAATTTTGCTGCTCCTATACCTTATTATATAGTCTTCATTATTCTTCATATTCGGTGGAGTTTTGGAAAGACATGTATATCACATTTATCATGTGCATATATTATAATGTGCAAAAATATAAAAAATATGGCAATTAAACAAATATATCTTGCTTATTTTATCAAAAGAACTTAAATAATTTGGCTGTTTCTAGCTAATGCAATATCTTTGCATTCTAAATAATAATGAAACCAAATAAAAATAGAATATATGTTTAGTGGAATCGTAGAAGAAATGGCTACCGTCGTAGCTATCAGACATGATAAGGAGAACATCGACTTTACCCTGAAATGTTCGTTCGTAGATGAACTCGGCATCGACCAGAGCGTGGCGCACAACGGCGTCTGCCTCACCGTGGTGGAAATCAAGGACGGTACTTATACCGTTACCGCCATGAAAGAAACCCTGGACCGCAGTAATCTGGGACTGCTCAAGGTAGGCGACAAGGTGAACGTAGAGCGTTCGATGGTGATGAACGGCCGTCTGGATGGTCATATCGTACAGGGACATGTGGACGAGA
>OLFW01001585.1_pt1 | contig 12357 bp, 11 predicted proteins | sample 1605351 | NCBI WGS metagenome assembly OLFW01 (sample SAMEA3888918, study PRJEB22519) | human gut metagenome | biome: human gut; feature: human-associated habitat; material: faeces | place: Denmark | collected 2010 | reverse complement strand
GAATTAACTCTGTAGGATTACCATATGCTAAGAAATTAGCTAGATATGGGTAAACCATATTATCTCTTGCTGCTTGATTTTTCATCTGTCTGTTTACTTGAGACCACTGTCCTAATTGACTAACAGCAGCAGTACCGAAGCTTCTAGCAGCTGCTCTATTTTTAGCATTTAAATCATTCGCAAGAGTTCTACTTTGAACAAACTGTTGACCTAAGTTATTTAAAGTATTAGCGTATTCTCCTAAGTAAGCGTTATCAGCATTTTGTTTAGTAGCATACATATTAGCATTAGCAGCATACTCATCAACAGCAGCTTGAGTTCTTGCTGCTAAATTAGCACCAGTGTTAGCATTAATATTTGCTAAATTATAGTTAGAAATAGCTCTTGATCTACTGTTAGCTAATCTTGCAGGTTCTATATTCATTCTACGTCTAGCCATAGTATTAGTGATAGCACCTGTGTAAGGATTTAAAACAGTTTGTTCATACTCTGGATTACGTAAAGATTGTAAAGCATTATATACGGTAGGAGCTAATGACAACCAGTCTGGAGAATAATCAATAACCCCAGCTTTATCTTTTGGACTCTTTTTATTACCTACCGTATTTGATATAGGAGATAAATCCGGTTTTGCTGCAACTGGTTTCTTAGGCGCTTCTAAAGATTGAGTATAAGCATCATTGAAACCAATAACTGGTTCTTCAATATCAAGCATTGGAGCATCTACAAAGTTATAATTAGGAACCGTTTTAGTTGAGATTGTACTTGGAGTTTTTGTAGTACTTTTACTTGGTACACTTTTAGTTGTATTTACTGCAGGAGTAGGCGATACAGGTTTAGTTGGTACAACAGGTGTATCAACAGAAATCGGCTCATCATTAGCATATGTAATAGCGTCTATACCATCTCCTGTTACAGGAGCATAAAAAGCAGGAGCACTACCATATGTTTGAATTATACGCTTATTTGGATTTAATTGGATATTTGATCTAGATTTATCTCTATCACTAGCCGCACCTAATACTGAAGACCAATATGGATCCCATTGCTGAACGTGTCTCATATATGCAGGAGTAGCAGGTGCTTTAGCGGTCACCTCTACATCTGGTAACTGATCAGCATAATATAAATCATTATTCCTCCAATACTCTTTTCTATTCTCCAGTAATTGTACAGGATCTATAGGCTTACTTAATTTATCCTTAGTTCTAGTCTTAGCATTTTTTGGTGTTTCTACTGGAACATAATGTAAAGCTTCATCTAGTGCTTCTGTGTATATATTTGGACGTCGAAGACTATACCCTTTTTCATAAGCAGGAATACCTTTCTTTTTAGGTTTAATTCCTTTTTTAGCTTTTACTTCCTCCTGTTCTGATAATAGATTATCATATGCAAAGTTAGCATTTCGTTTATTTAACATATTTGTATTATCAGCAAATATATCTTTACCTTTACTTGGCTTCGTCATTCTAGTAAGTTTTTTACCTTCTTGTGCAAAAGTTTTATTTGTCCCCGGTCTTTTAATTTTGTCAGATAATACTGACTCTAAATTAGACGCATCAATTAAATGATTATCTGTACCGGGTCTATTATTAGGAATTTGCATAATAGTTCCATCGTCCCCTCTGATAACCTCATTATTGTCTACATAGGCTAAATCAGGAAGTATACCACCATTCTCATAAGTATATGCTAACACATTATCATCCCAATATTCTGCTGTTTGATTTGCTGCAGCATTCATACCTAGTTGAGTTTTATTCATGGTTTCTTTTCTGCGCAGCATTTGTTCCATCTGTTTTTTGCGTCTTCTAGATCCAATCCAACCAAAAGCCGCTCCTAATACTCCACCAGCAGCAGCACCAATTGGCCCTCCAATACTAAAACCTGTTCCAGCTAAAGAAGCAGCACTACCTAATGTACTACCTATAGCATCACCTGTAGAACCTTCTCCTGATAAACCAGAAATGGCAGAGCCAAGAACATTAGCTCCACCAAGGTAATTAGGCAGTTGATCCATGCCAAATGCATATGCTGGTACGTTTTTCTTATTAATTTTCTTTTTCATATTATATCATTGAGTATCTATAAGCTGTACTAATATAAGGTACTTTAAATTCATTACCACCATTACAATCATACTTATAATTACAGATGAGATATTTTCCCTTCATTCTGTCCTTATAAGACTTATTAGCTAGCTGTTCTACTTCATTTAGCTTTAATGCATTACGAGGAATTGCAAATTTATAAGTATCCTCTCTGTAATCAATGTCTTCACTAGTTAATGTTTCACTAGTTTGCCTTTTCGTAGTAAATAGTATCAAATCAAAATTAGTATCTGTAGTAAAATCACCACCATATTCAACATTATCAAATGTTTTAGTTTGTGGATATTCTGCATTTACTACAAACTCTATTTCAGATACTTTCGTTTTATCAGAATCTAAATTAGCTTGTTCACCACCATTGTACTTAAATAGTTTTAATGATTTAAACAAATATAGTTTATCACTAAACTCTGCATAATAGTCTGGATTGTAGTTATAGAATGAAGTAAATACTCCTAGTTGTTCATTAAACGCTAGTGTTTTATCTCCTAGAGTAAACAGAACTTCATTGTATTTCTTATCATATACTGCAATAGGATCTTTTTTAAATAAGTCTTTATTCTTATTCAAATAAGATTGAACCCCTTTTAATTTAGATACTGTTTGTAACTGACCATTAAAACCACATATCTCATTACGTTTACTATCATACCAGTACACAGTGCTATCTGATTGAGTATTTGCTCTTAACTGGTTTGGACTTTCACCATTCATTGTAGTAAAGTAGTCATATCTGTCTAGTATACCACCAGTACCTAGAGTAAGAGCACCTGGATTATTATCAGTTATAATAGAACGTTCATTCACTGCAACTGTGCCAAAAGCGTCTGTTTGCCAGAATACTAAATTATTTTTAAACAGTTTCATATCATTAATTGGACCAAATCTAGTATCTACATCAAGATAATTAGCTACTTTAAATTTTGTCCACGAATCAGTAACTTCATTATTTGTTTTCAGTTCTGAAGATATGATACGAGTATCTGTTAATAGATTATCTATATTATAGATAGATTTAGCTACAAATTTCTTTGCATTAGGCTGAGCAGAATATGCGTCATTGTATGCATATGATGGAGTATTTTGAGTGTATAAATCTCCAACAGTTACTATATCGTCTTCTACAAAGTGGTTAGCATATCCATCACCAGCTTGATAAGTTCTATTTATAGATGAATCAGTATGGGTTAACGCTAGATTAACACTTGACTCACATGGTATGAACGCACCTAAAAATAATCTATTTGATTTATTATTATAATAATCATCTGTATTGTAACTAAACATACAGTTATTATAATCAAATATGTTTAGATAAGTATCACCACCATAGCACAGTACTGTGGAAACACTAGATTCAGCGCTAGCACCAGTAGTAATATATACAGAGTTCTGTATAGCAGAGTATGAATTACCACCATATGCATTTACACTTTGTTTTATATTACACAAAACAACTGCATTGACATATCTGTAACTAGAAGTACTTACAGCTAATGGTATATTAGCAACCATGTTATCGCTCTTAAATATGGCACATATTCCATGAGGACCGTATTTTCTAACGTTGTTTGCATCAGTATTATCTACTTCACCATCTCCTGCAGTTCTAATATTATCCCACACCCAGTTATAATATACTTTGTCACCAATAGTCACTGCTTCAGCATTATACCAAGGCTGATCACCGTTTGTTAACCAAGGACTACTAGGACCAGCATATTTTGCACTTTCTATTGCAGCTGATTGTACACCACTTTCAACATATAGTCCATAGTATTTAGCTAACAATGCTGCATAAAAATCATCATTATTTATCACAACACATCCTCCAGATACATAGCCATTACTAGGTTGATTACCTAATGTTTTAGTTGGTTTTATCGTAGTACCATCGTACTTTATAGATCTAGTATTTGCTAATACTTTTGTAGCTCCAGCTTCTGTAATTCCCCAATCACCGTCCGCAGTAATAGGAGATGTCATAAATCCTACCTTTTCAACTGTTTGAAACTTATCAATTAATGCATCAGCGTTTTCTCTGTTGACTGCTATTTCTGGAGATACAAACATGAAATAATTATTAGATTGTGTATCTGACAAGTTAAAGGTATATTGGAAATCTCCATTGTTGTGAGTCTTTGCATAGTAACCATGCTTATTTGAATAAGCTAGATATGGGAATGGTGTTAAGATATTAGAATCTCTATCATAATTTGTAATGCAACTTACTACTCCTTGAGCTAATATAGTTCTATCAGATAGAGTTCTTTCGCATCTAACTATTTCATATCTTACCACATCTGATGGTAAATTCTTTACTTCAAATTCAATGCCAAGAGGTTTAGTAACAACTGATAAATTAGATCCATAATCACTAGCCTCATTGGAAGTAAAAAACTTATAACCAGAATCTTTATTAGATGGCATTCTTATATCACCTATCCAATGTACAGGAGATGCTAAACCTTGTTTATTGTATAGTACAATACCAAATCTATAGATTTCATCCCTCATATATCCTTTTACTTTGGATTCTATTTCAGCATTAGAATAGTTTGGTATCTTATTACCAGACGATAAACTTATTGAATTTGATTTATCGTTACCTTCATAGTTAATACCTAAACTAGTAAGTGATCTTGAAGAAGCATTGAATGTAAATTCTTCATTTATCATTCCTCTAGATGTAGTAGATGCATCTTCTAGTAAATCTGTAGTAATAAATCTATATGATACATTCTTGCCTTTTCCACCTTGTATGTATCCTCCTGTTGGAGAAGTAGTGTATTTGTATGCACTGCCGTCTACATTAAATGGGCATATACAATCGTGGTCTTTAGGTATATTTGTAGTAGTTAATGCTGATAGAGCAAAGTTTAACGAAGAACCAGAGTTAGATAGCAATAATACATTACCAGAAGAATTAGCTCTAAATGCTCTAGCATCATATTCTACATCCCATGTTTCCTCAGTAAGATTGGCAGCAAATAATCTGTTATCTTTAGATTCTATTACTTCAGGTATAAATGTATAATTAGCTAATGAATTAAATTCATCAATACTTAATTCCGATACTAAGCTACCACCTTTATCTTCATAGTTTATTACAGAACCAGTTCCAATAACTATATCATCTACTATAGATATTACAGGTACCTCATTCTTTGCCTTATAGAATAAAGAGATTATTCTAAGTCTATCAAATCCAGTACTATTGTTTCTTACTTGTAACTTTATGGACTTACCAGTATTTTGTCCTTTAGAACTTCCTTTTACAGCATTGTAATTAGTTTTTTGATCTCCGTCACTCAAATGATAAAGAGGGGTAAGTGGAGATATTGCAGACTCTGTACCTCTTACTTTAAACAATTGATAACAGTACTGTATCATTCCAGATTCTAAACTACCTGTTCCAAATCCATTAAATTCAAATGGAGGTAATGTAGCCTTTGGTAGCATTACTATAGTATCCGAAGTAATAGATGAATTACTAGATATGTGGTCATCATCCACATTGATTACTTTAATTTGTGAATGACCATCTGCCCAATATACTTTTACATTATTACTTGCTTCCCATCTACATACACTACTAATTGCAGCTACGTTGCTAGATGATACTTCTATATCTAAAGGTCTATTAGTTACTACTTTTGTTACAATTGGTTCCTCTTGGGATCTAGAAAAATCAATTCTATAGACATTATTATTGCTAGTACCATTAATTTTAGTAAAAACAATCGCCCAATCTCTTACTGTGGTAACATGTATGATAGTTTCACCAGACAAATTTGAAGAAGGTCTACACGCTAAGAATCCTTCTATATTTTGCATTGCTGCAAAAGAAGATCCTTCATTCGTTAGTATACGAATGTTCTCTGCATATATATATTGATTATCCTTTAACACAGAATAATCTACGTCCATATTAAGACCACCAGAGAATGTATTTGTTTGTCTTCTTGCACTCATAATTAATTGGCATTATATATATGTTGTCTAGAACCAGTATGACTATAAAACGTATTATGATCAAGAAATTCTGTATGTATCTTGTTCCATGTATTTTTAATAGACTCTAATTCATCTTCATTAGGTAGCATAGCTTCTGCATATGCTTGCTTACAGTAGAAGTTCCAAGAATTACGCATATCATAATATATACGTTGATTCATTTCCCCTCTTATATACTTTTGAAATCCTATCTTTTGTGCAATGTACCAGTAAATTGCTTCCATATATGAAGCACTATCTGGAATTAATGGATAACCATCTTCATCAGTAGGTATAGCACTATATGATAATTTTAGATATCCACATGGTGCATTTGTCATTATATAACCGGGTTTAATACTGTACTGCAAATCCCAATTAGGATTCGTACTTGTATTACCTTTCATATAATCTAAATTAATAGTATGCTTATTAATTAGGTTCCTAAGTATTGTCTTCATGTTTTTATTAGTATTTAGCATTTCTAGTGCTTCGGTTTTATCAATATTGCCATATAGATCTACAACTAGATTTACTAATACTTCATCCTTAACCCACATTTCGGGTTTCTCACAATCACAGCATTCATCACATCCCCAAGCAGCAAATGAACCTGTAGCTTTCCTCATAGGAAACCAAGGTCCATCACAATTAAAAGAATATGCAACTTGATGTAATTTATGTAAGTTACAAGGTAACTGTGCTTGATGACAGTTTATTTTGATAATTGGGGCACCTTCTACACCTGAAACAATGTGTTCAAACTGTTGTACTGCACCAATTTTTTCAATAGCCTCAGCTGCCCATTCTCTAAAATCTGAGATTTTAATTTCATCTTCCTCTAACCCTAGATCTGCTATTACTTTGGCTATCGCAGTTTTAATTGATGTTAATTTCGTTATCATAAATCTTAATTTTTATATTTCCATTTAAAGCCAAACGCGGTTTTATATTTACCATTACAACACAAACTAATAGAAGAATAAGTAGATTTATTAAACTGCATTGCTGCTTCTTTTGTTGAGGAATATTCTGCAATTATTTCTTCTGTGGCAGGGTCTATTTGATAAACTGCTTTTTTATTATTCTTATAACGATCTGCCAAGCAGGGTTTTATCTTATTTGGATAATTGTCTGTTTTATATCTCCATATATATCCTTTTGCCTCTTTTCTATCCCCCCTACAACATCCACTTATACTTTTATGATAACGCTCATTCCCAAATACTAATAACGCAGCTTCTTTTTGAGAACTATACTCTGCAATAAAATTGCCATCTTTAGTGTACTGTAGTACAGGTTTCTTTTTTACTTCTGTAGCTTTATGTACTCCTAATTTAACAATTTCTTTAGGTATATTCATTTTACCTTTCATACGTTCTCTACACTTTGCTCTAAACTCTTCGGTTGGTTTCCAACCCAAGTTGCTTCCAGCAGTTGGGGAATTATTATATTCCGGTTTTAAATCCAAATATTTTTGTTCTAAAAATAATATTGTGTCTTTTATAGGTTCACATGTTTCAAGAATTTTAAATACAAAATGTTTTTCACCATATTTATTCCAAGCAGATTGCAAGTGTTTGTTTGGATGAACACTTAAATTTAGCATTCGCTTATGATCTCGCCATCGTCTGTATATATTTATAGAACTACCGATATATCTTTTATTGTTTAATGTATTTCTAATCTCATATACTCCAGATAATTTGTGTGTGTTTTTATTAATTCCCTTCGACATAATCCCTTACACGATTTTTTAATATTTGAGCCAAATATCTCTTATTATCTCTTGTCATTATCAATTGATACATTGTCTTATTCTTCGTAAGCATATTATGTTTGTTCCAATAAAAACGATATTTATATCCCCCAGTATGGTCGTTAAGATGATAAATTACTTTATTGTATTTTTTGCTTTCTGCATAATCTATCCTGAGACTCCTACCACTATATTCTTTTGGTTTGTGCTTCACTATACTTAAAGTACCTAGTCTGCATGGTAATTTTATCTCTTTACCATTCTCTATTAGTTCATCTCTCAAGTATTTGAAGTAATCATTAATTACTCCTCTAAATGTTTTATAATCTACTTGATATAATGGGTTATCACCAACATAATCAATATAAGATCTATAGAAGTCTTTTCCAGTATAAGATTTAGTTTCTTGCATTTAGTCCATTATTAACGTCGTTAGTACTATTATTTGTATTATCAGTAGGTACAGTTAACATTATATTTAGTTCTTTGCTAAATATTAAGTTCTTCAAAGTAGGAATCATGTTAGCAGGGATAGGATATGGACCATCGTAATCATAACAATCTGCTGCTTTTGTAGGGTCTTCCAATATGCCTTCTATTTCTACATACTCTAGAAATCCAGGCCCATTTAAATATAAATGGTTATTCTTTAAGAAAGCAATATAATCATTACATGTGTATTTTCTACTTGTCTGATATTTAGCTTTTGTTTCATTACCAACCTGAATCAGATTACCATGCATATCTTTAACTGCTACTAGACCAGTGCCAAAATGCAAATCTATAAATTTAGGTAATTCTTTATCTGATATATAATGAAACCCATTAGGAACACCGCATGTACTTACTTTAGATATATGTAATGGACCTAACGTTTGTATATAACTAGGATTAATATCTCGACCTTTATCTAAATCTTGCTTAATTAAATAGGCCCTATATTGATGAATCCACTGTTCTACTTGTATGCGTGACAAATTCTCACTTTCACTAAGATTTGAATCCCTATAAGTTAAAAATATATCATCTATAATTGTATTTAGTGAATTAAATATCATTTAATCTATCCTCCATTATTTTTTTAATTGTTTTACCTAGAATTTTCATTTCATCAAATGAGAAATTATTATTTCTAGCACAGTTACAAATATAGCAGCATGGTACTACATTATCATAAGTATGACCTTTGGAATTATCTATTCTATCACACCCTAGTTTTTCTTTGCTTCCGCAGTATATACATTGAGATTTAAGAATATTTTTTACAAACCAGTCTCTATCTAAATTAAATTCTCTATCAGCTTTCCAATCTTTTAGTTTGTATGCAGATAGTAATTTAGAAGCTCTTGTATACAAATTGTATTCTCTAGGCTTTCCTTTAGATTTGTATTTCTTTCCAAACAAGATTTCTTCAATTGTGTAATTCTTATTCTTTAAATATCTTATTAACAAACCATTATAAGACATTCCGTATTCTTCTGACCACTCACGCAAAGTTTTAGTTTCTCCATTGTAAGTAAGTCTTATTGTGTGTGTATTTGTTTGTGCAAGTTCTAAGTTAGTTACCCATTCAAAGTTATCCGGTCCAAACGGTTTATTTTTATCTTTCCTACTCAATCTGAGACCTTTTTTATAACTTTTATGCACATCTTCATAGAAGACAGGAAATTTTCTCCAGTCATTAACAACTCCTGCTTTCCTTCCTTTCTCTGTATAGAGAATAGCTCTCCAAGAATTAAAAAGATATGGGTTATTTTCTCTTAGTTCTTTACAGCTTTCCATGAGTTATTTATAGTTATTGTGATTTTTTCTTTATTGTTGTTTGCTTCTTCTAGTAATGCAAACAATTTATTAAATGTTTTCCTAGAATTAGAAATCCAATTTGTGTCTTTGCCATTCCATTCACCAACCCCAATACATCCTTCACTCTCTTCAGCTTTATTTAAACTATGAATGCGTATGCCAGTGAAATTAGGTACGTTAAGGATTTCCGGCAATATTTTCTTAAACCTTGGTGAATACGATAATACCATTTCGTATGTACCTTCAGGTATTGCAGTTTTACCATAAACTTTTTCTCCTTCTGGTCTTACTCTATCTTCGAGGGTATCACACAAATGTTTATCATTGACTAGTAGCTCTCCAATAGTTGCAGAGCTACCAAGAAAGATTCTATTTAATTTTAATTCCATTATGCAGCAGGTGTTTCTAATGCAGCAACTCTAGCTTCCAAACTTTCAAGATCCTCACCTAGAGTGGTTAATCTAAGGTTCAACGCTGAAATCAATTCTCTTACTTCACTATCATTATAGTTTTGAAGACTGGCAAGTTCATTTTTTTCTTGTGTAGTATAGTCTTCAGTAGACAATCCTTTACCTTCAACTTTATCTTCTTTGTTTTGTTCTAAATCCGCTATCTGCTGTTTTATCTGAGAAATATCTTCAGTAGCTTTATTATTAACTAAAACCCATTTAGTACCATTAAAATACTTTAAATCCCCACCATTTGGATTAGATGATAGATCTGCCCAATATTTAACAGATGCAGGATTAGGTTGAATTGTACTAGCTAGAATGTCGTATTTATTATTATAAAGTGTACTCATATTATTTTAAAATAAAAAAGGTTGACTAAATAGCCAACCTTTGTGTTTTAGATTTCATTTTCTTTTTCCTCAGTAGGAGGATCTATATTGTTTTCTTCCGGACGAACAGTAGAAATATTTTGTAAAAGTTGTTTAAGCTCTTTCACTTCAGCTCTCAATTCATCAAGTTCTTTGAAATCTTTTGTCACATTGGTTGTTATGTCCGAATTTACATTAAGTATTTTTAAGATGTCTTCACATCTCCTCATCTCCTCATCAATCTTACTTAGGCTCTCTTTCTTGACTCTGCAATCTTCTAGAGACTGTCTAACCATGTTAACAATTTGTGATTTTTCTGTGGCTATAGTAAGACCAATGCTTGAATCGGTCATCATTGTTTTATCTTCAGATACTGACAGTTTTCTTTGTTCACCATCACACGAAATCACTAAATCCACGAGCTTACGCCTGTTTTGCATAGGCATCGGAAATTGTGTCGGTGGCACTGGTTCGTCATAGGGTTTTGATACACTGACTACCGTTCCTAAACTGTACATTGTGCTTTTTTTAAAAGTACCTGTTATCTCGAGTACGTGTATTCTTGTACCCGACGTTAACTGAGAGAATGTCATATCTTTATAAATTTAAAGAATATGGGCAACTCTCATAGCTGCCCATATATCTTGATTAATATATTAAGCAGCTGGTGTAGGAGCAGCAGGAGTATAACTCATTAACTGTATTACATTATCACATTTATTAAAATATGCAATGTATCTGTTCCCAGCACTAACTTGTGAACCAGTAATTGGTGCACTTAAAGCATTTACTAAAGGTATATTGTGGGTATTAGAAGCAGTACTTACAGAACCAGAAACTGAAATAAATACAGGTAAACTAGCTCCTGATGCTTCCGCCGTGTGGCGTACCTCCAAAACAATTACACCTTCTTTAGGTAATCTACACCATACTTTAGGACAGATACCTAATACTACATTTTCAGTGGACTCACCTATTGCTATAGTTTTTACTTTAGGTATTACTAGATCTAAAATATTTACGGTGTTGTTTCTACCAAATGGATTAAATACGAAAGGATACATAATTGCCTCCTTTCTTATTAAGCGCAACAGCTATCGCCGTATCCGTAAGGATAACCGTAACCGTATCCATTTAACCCACCATTACATCCATAAGGATTACATGTTAAGTAAGCAGGAACCGGACAAGGTTTAATTTGACTAACGATATTAGAGGTCTGTTGTTGTAGTAATGCAGAAGATTGCAATGCGTTCTTCTCGTCACGTGCAGTAGATAATTTATCTATAGCCTCTGATGGAGATTGATGGCGTTTGATTTGTTCTAATATTTTGTTCAAATGCATAGTTTCAATTTATTTATTGATTAATACTAAATTGAAATATTTTGCAATTATTTTGATATTTTGATAACCCTTGTATCTGTTACTTGTATTAAAGGGTTTGAATTAACTATTTGATAATGAGGAATTATATCCTTTTTAAAATTTAAAGTAAATAAGCGCCTAAAGAAACCTTTTTTACGCCATACTTTCTCTTCATATATAAATAAATCTTGACGATTCTTTATATCCAGCACATGTGTGATCATGCTGTCTATTCTTGCTATTTTGATAGTTGTCAATTGATTTGGCTTTAACTCTACTGTAAAATTCCTATCTACTGGAATCTCTTGAGTTATTGTATCCGAAATAATAGTTTCTACTGATGCGACTTCTTTTAATTTCTTATCCTTTATTTTAAGTTCTTTAGATTGTTTTCTTAGTTCTTGTACTAAACTATCTTCAGAATTCTTGAAGTCATCTACAGTTAATTGTAATACTTTGTTTTGTTCTTCCATTCCTGAGAGAGCCTTCTCATAGTAATGTA
>OLFW01001584.1_pt1 | contig 12366 bp, 19 predicted proteins | sample 1605351 | NCBI WGS metagenome assembly OLFW01 (sample SAMEA3888918, study PRJEB22519) | human gut metagenome | biome: human gut; feature: human-associated habitat; material: faeces | place: Denmark | collected 2010 | reverse complement strand
CGCCCCGCTGGAAGATGTGATGCAAGAGCCCCCTCCCTGACATACAGGAAGGGGGCTCTTATTTAAGATATGAGTTTATCAGAATTTTTCTATTTATTGAGCTGGGGATAGATAAAGTCTTTTATTTTTAAATAGGTATTATGAATAGTGGCATCATTATACCTATTTTTTTTCCAAGCCTTAAACTCGGCTTTTATGGCTTCTTCTGTAAGCTCATCGCCATAGTTTTTTAGTACATTTGCACAATAGAGTGCTGTTCCAAAACATTCAAGATTTGCAAAACTCAAATCCCCAACAGCCTTTTTGAAGATATCAAATTTTTTTGATAAAAGATCCATTAATGATTCTTCACAATTATAACTATTGAGATTAATAATAGAAATTTTTTCTTTTTCTTCCTTAATCTCATCCCAAAAATTCATACTACCCAATGTCGATGCAAGCTGAAAAGAATATGGTCCATATGTATATGGTTCAAATCTACAATAGGTATTGATACCTTGCGTATTTAAAAAGTAGATAAACTTTTGGATAAGAACCTTTGTAGGTTCTTCATTTTTTCTCTCAAGCACTTTTAATACAGCGGCAACAAAATTTTTTTCCTGTTCCATTCCGCTTCCCCCATCTTTATGCTAAGTACGCTGCCACAATTTCTTTTTTTCCCGGTGCGGCGTACACTCTGTAGATTTTATCGGTATCATTCAGGTGCGCGAATATCCACGAACACTCGGCGATGTCAACCTGTTTCTTTTGCCGATTGATGCCTTCTTTTACAAGAAGGCGTATACCTGTGGGCGATGTCCCTCCCTCATCTGCTGGCTTGGCCCGCTTTATCATTTCCACATTTTGTTCTTGTACAAAAAAATCTTCATTTTCTTTTAGCTGTGATGAACGTAATTTCTGAACAAAATATTTAAATTGCTGTGTTCCCTTTTCATTACAGGCATGAGTATCCACAATAGGATGTAAATGCGACTGACGTAATAAGCATGCTGCCCATTTATCCCCTGTAATATATTTTTGTTTTATCTGCTCAAAAATAGTACCATCATCAAGTATAGAAAACTTATCAAACTCTATTTTTTTAATTTTATTATCGGTCACATCAAAAATATTTTGATAATCAGTATGGCAAGATGCAAATTTTTTAAGTGCAAAATCAAATCCACTTCTCGTTCTATGGTAAGGAATTTGCAAGTTATAATGATAACGTGCAATTAATAATGATTCTGCGACAGGTAAATCCTTTTCATCGACACAAAGACTTAAAGTTCCATTATCATCTTGTTGGGCTGCGAATATCTGAAGGAATCTTGGAAAATCATATTCTCCATATTTTGTACCACAGCAATGAGAATCACGCAAAAGATAATCTGCTCTATCTGCATCAAGTTGGCCAGAGATGATTTCATGAAGAATCTGAAAGCGAGCACGAGGCATTTTTCCAAGTAATGCAGCAACATCCTTTGGATTAGTCCTCATTGGATCATTATCAATTATCTCTGCTATTGGCTCATAATTTTCAATAATGAACATACTAACATCTTCATGCTTTAAGCCATGTAACCATTGACTTTCAACAGCATGAGAAAAAGGAAGATGCCCAATATCATGCAAGAGAGCAGCGTAACGAAGTGTTCTTATATTTTTTGCATTTGGTTCAAAATCGATTTCTGTTTCTCGGTGTTCCATCACACCTTCATAAATGCGTGTTGCACAATGCATAACTCCAATCGAATGAACAAATCTAGAATGCTCTGCTGATGGATATACATATTTTGTTAATGCAAGCTGGTGAATTCGTCTAAGCCTTTGAAATAGAGGCGTATCAATAATTCTCATTTCTTCTTTTGTAAGAGGTATAAATCCATATAGCGGATCTCGGATACGCCCTGCGGTAGCATCGATCTTTTTTAGATATTCGTCCATGAGAATCTCTTTTCGTAAAATTTAATAATATCACATAGGCAAAAATATCTACATGCCTACTGCATCACCATCAGATCATATTCGGCCTGGAACCACGGGCAGTCCCCGGCATGGAGGCAGCCGGGACTTCTTTTTCCGCTTGCGAGGCAGCCTGCTGTTCCAGCAGGGCGATGATCTTGTCCTTGGCCTGGTGCAGCTCCTGCTGCAAACGCCGGTTTTCTTCTTGCAGGACCAGCAAGCGCTGGACGAGTTCCTCGTTTGCCGGCTCCTTCCGGCCGGCGGTCAGTTCCTGCCTGGCCATGCCCGTGATGTGTTCCAGGAGCGTTGCCCAACTGCCGTCACAATCCCTGACCATCTGTTCTGCAGCCTCAACGATCCTGGCTGGCGGCACGGGCTGATCCGCAGGGGTTCCTAAACCGATGACGGCCGGCCCCTCCTCAAAATAGAGCCATTGGCGCGAAATGCGTGGGAATTCCTGCAGGATGGTGGGCAGGAGCGGCCAGAGCTTATGCTGCCTCTCCACGTTGAGATAGCCAGCCCAGGTGCTCTGTTTCAGGCCAAGGGCCCGGGCGAAGGCGGACTCAGAAAGGTGCATGAGGGCGGCGCATTTTTTGACGCGCTCGTAGAGTTCCATGCTTTCCTCGCTTATAAAAACGAGATGTGGGCTTGACTACTATCCCAAAACTCGATAACAGTTTTCCAGAATACTTTACACACAAATTCCAAGATATTTTTCGTTGTTTTTAGCAGGAGGTTTTTTCAATGGCAATGTCCAGGAAAGAGATGCTCCGGCGCTGGATGCTCGAATGGGACTTGACCTACAGCGATTTTGCCAAGCGCCTGGGAGTTTCTGTCTCCGGGGCTTTCCATCTGCTGAATCGGGATTCCATCCCCAAAGAACGTCATGCCGCCTTGTTGGCCCTGGGAGTTCCAGAAGCCCTTTTACCTCCCGCCACGAAGAAAAAGGTAAGGAAGGGCATTTTCCCCTGTGATCTGCCTAACAGGGGTGAAGGAGCGAGTCACGCCATTCTGGAGGAGAATGTAGCATCATGACCAGGTATCCAAGTGTGACCGGCCTGGTGCGGCAGGTGGTCAAGGAGGCACACAACGGCGTCCCTCCAAAGGCGGTGGCCCACATCCTGGGGATGGAATACGGGACGTTCATGGCGCAGCTGGGGCGGCGCAGTAATCACAAATTGGATGCGGACTTGCTGCTGCCGCTGATGGAGATCACAGACAGCTATGCACCGCTGCACCTGCTGGCGGAGGCGATGGGGGGATTTTTTGTTCCGATGCCCGATGTGATGCATCCCGGGCATACGGTCCAGAGACAGTGCATGGCATCTGTCAAGAAATTCGGTGACCTGATGCAGCGGGTCGCCGGAGCCCTTGAAGATGGCACCATAGATGAAGATGAGCGGCGCGAGATAGTGCGCTGCGGCTATGAGGCCCAAACAGCTATCCTGGCCTTACTGCGCGTCGTGGAGGACGCGGCGGAACAGGGGGCCAAAAATAAAGGCCTCCGATCCGATGCAGCGGATCGAAGGCCCCAACTCCCAAAGGAGTTACGCGATGATGGAACGACCCTATGCCAGAGCCCCTCGGGCTGTCAACACCTACCTTGTCCGCCTCGGCGGTGAGGCGCGGCGCATCCGCTGCACCCATCAGGATTTGATTGCCTGGCTGCGTCTGATGATGACCTCCAGAAATGGGAGAAAGGAAGAGGTCCCCGCCGTATGATAGACGTCATGATTATCATCGGAGCGGTATTTTTGCTTTGGGCAGCCAGACAGATTTTTTTCCTGTATCGGCACAGGCGCTATATCCGCAGGATGAAACAGCTGGAGGCGGAGATCGAGCATCTGCCGCCTACCCTGTCTGCCCATCTCATCCACCTGCATAAGATCAACGCCCTCTGGGAGCAGAGGAAAAAGGAGTGGTGATGTCGCACCGATATTTTTCTGACGGCAGAAAAGCCGAGATCCGCACAGGTGTTGTGAAATTCCTGGACAGCCAATTTGCCGATGACAGGACCTGCGGCGTTTTTGGTCTGATCGTCACGCTGCGCGATGACGGCAAGCATCAGAAGATCACCTACATGTCCGGATGCATGAGTGACGGTACCGTGCAGGAGGCCGGGCAAGAGGCTCTGCAGGATATCCTCGAACGTCTGCGCACGTTCCCCTATCTGGGGGATAGCGGCAATGCCCATTAGGAGGCTCCATGAGACAGCAATTCGTCCCCCCGGATCTGGCTGCGCGGTCCCTCGATGTCTTCGGGCTCGAAGATCGTCTGCTCCTCCTGCAGGAAGAGGCCGGTGAGCTCGGTGTGGCCATCTCCCATTTCAGGCGCGGTCGCTGCGGCGCATGGCAGGAGGTCATGGAGGAACTGGCCGATGTGCTGGTGGTGGCGGAACAGGTCTGCGCCTGCCAGGGCGTGGCAGAGGATGTCACCAGCCAGGCGAGGGCTAAAGTGGCCAGGCTGGAAAGCCTGCTGGCCCAGGTGCAGTGATGGCCAGGCTTTCACCTGAAGAGCGGGCCAAATTGCGGGCCGTAGCGGATATGATCCCGGACCTGCCGGAGCTTCGCCAGGCCCAGAAGTGCAAGGTGGCCATCTCGGTGTTGTTCCACGTCCTGCGCGCCTGGAAGCCTGTCTGGGAACATGCCGCTCCGGAGCAATACCTCAAAATCTGTAAATGGTTGGCTGTCGTGGCTACAAGGTTTGCCAGCCATTCCATAGTGCGGCGGCGCGAGGTCGAGTATGCCCTGCAGAAGATGGAGGGGCGTCTTCGTCCCTATCTCAGGAAGGCGGATAGCCTGTCAGCAGAACGGCGAGCCTTCCAGGCAGGCGCTCTGCTGACCACGGCTCTGGCCCTGATGGACGGGGCTAGAGCCACCTGTCCGCTCTATGCCCGCACGGCAGCCTGGCGCTACGTCTGCCAGACAACGGATACCCTGGTTACAGCTATGATGGCCGAATTCCCCGGCTGTGATGAGCTCGGGACGGAAATCTACCTGGACATTTTACGATAGGAGATCGGTATGTCTGAACTGCTCGATTCGGAAAAAAAAGCATGCATCAAGAAGGGGATCGCCAACGATTTGGACTCACTGCTGGGCAGAGACTGTTCTGCTTTCCTGTCCGTCATGATTTGTCAGTATCCTGGTGGAGTGACACGCATCCTGTCCTCAGTGGCCGGCGAGGTACCGGCCGAGGACATCCTGAACTACGGGGCCAATGGCATCGCAGCGCTGCTGGCCCAGGCCGTCAAGACGCAAAAGGAAGATACCGCGCCGGCCACTGCTACTACGCATTAAAGGAGAAGAAATATGACGATCAATCTCGGTCAGGAAGAAAAACAGCGCCTGCCCGGGCCTGTTCCCGGCGGCAGCATGGCTTTGGTGAAGATCACGTTGGTGGAAGCCAAGACGCCTGATTGTCCGGACACGCCGTATATCGGCGTCGGGAGCAGCACCGGCTTGCTGTTTTTGGCCTGCCAGATGGAGGTCCAGGGCGGCCCATATGAGGGGGTGACCTGGTGGGAGAACATCACGCTGCCCACGTCCAGCCAGACCACTGATGTGAGCCAGGATCCGAACTGGCAAAAAGCCTGCCGAATCGGTGGACGCCTGCTGCGGGCCATCCTGGAGTCCGCCCGGCGCGTCACCCCCTCTGATACGTCTTCAGGAGCCGAAAAAAGACGGCAGATCCAGTCGTGGAAAGATTTTGACGGTCTGATGTTCGCTGCTGAACTAGGGGTCTATGAGGACACCTATCAGCGGGATCGCTCCGGACGCACCTGGTATCGCAACAACGTCCGGCGTGTGATCTGCCAGGGGCATCCCCGCTATGCCGCCATCATGCGCAGGCAGTTCTTCATTGGCCATGAGATCCCCGAACGGCGCGACGTATACCAGTCGCAAAATCAGCCTCCCTCCGGTGGCTGGGAAGATTTTCCCCCAGAGGGCTTCTAGGAGCATTCCCCCATGAGCCGTATCACCATCATTCAATGTAATGGGTGCGGCAAGCGTCTGCGTGGCCACCGGCACTGGCCACGCAGACGTGATCTGTACCGTCTGGGGTGGAAAGTGCCTGGCGATGACACCCACTACTGCCCCGAGTGTGCCGCAGCCCTTGGCATCGATGAGCGGTCGGCGGCGGAACCCAGAGGGCATTCCCATGCCCCGCTGTTTGCTGAAGGAGGGAGGGCCTATGGCTGATACGGACCTTATCCTGGTGACTGAAGGGCGGTTGCAACGCTTGCTGGCCCAGGCGGTCTATGACGGTGTTCGCCTGGCTTTGGAAAAAGGCCAGCCTGGTTGCAAGTCCAGGCTGACAGAGGAAGAAGCCGCCGCCTATATCGGGGTGAGCCCGGCGACCCTCCGCTCGTGGCGATGCCGGGAACGTGGCCCACGCTTTATCAAGGTTGGGCGTAGAGTCGGATACCTGCGCAAGGATCTGGATGCCTATCTGTCGGCTCATGTGTCCTGCCCCGTGGCATCGCTGTCGGAGTGAAAGATCTGGCCTATTTTTTGGGCTGTTCCGCGCCGGGCAGCTTCCATGAGATGACTGTAACGCCGTGTCATGGCTGTCGTGCTATGGCCCAGGAGATCGGCCAAGGCAAGCTCCCGCTCCCCTGCCATAGCCAACCACGATGCGTAGGTATGACGGAGGGTGTGGAAAACGACCCTCTCCCGGGCGTCCCGCTTGCGTTCCGGCGTGGTTGTACCGTCGGGCAAGGCAATCTGGCGTCCTGTATCATTCAGGCCACATGCATCGACAGCACGGGCAAAACAGTCCGAAGGGGATTTTTTGCGTCCCCCGGAGCGAGAAGGGAAAAGCAGTTCTGTAGAGGGGCGCAGAGGTAGGTTATGCAAGGCCATCCTGACTTCATCCGTCATAACGGCGTGTCTGGCACGGCCGTTTTTGCTTTCCCGGATGTAGAGAGTTCCGTCCGCGAAATTTACATCCCCATATGTCAGAGCGGCTATTTCGCCAAACCGGAGTCCACAATGCAAAGAGATCAACGCCATCATCCATGTCTGCTCGCTGCGGCGCTGCAGCTCCTGCAGCAGCATGCGGGCTTCCTCCGGCTCGAGATAGCGCATGCGGCGATTGTTTGGCCTGGGCATCTTGATGCTGACGAAGGGATCTGGGCCATCGTACAGTCCCCATATCCTCATGCGTCGCATCACGCGGCGGATCAGTCCTACAGCCAGCGAGATGCTCTGTGCGGCAAGCCCCTGGGCGTGCATATCCGCCATCAGGCGATCAATCCGATACGGAGTGATTTCAGAGAGCCTGAGCGTGGTGAAGATTTGCAGGTGACCACGGATGAGGGCCAGATCGCTGCGTGCGTTCTTGTTCTGGGCCAGCATCCAGTCATGGTAGTAGCGTTCCCAGGCAGATCCGAATGTGGGGTCGCGTTGGACGCTCTCCTGCTGCCAGGGCGCTTGCTCCTTTCCACTGATGATCTGGATACGGATCTGATGGGCTTTAGCGGCTGTCATCCCGCTACTGGCCCAGCCAATGGTCTTTCTCTGGCGCTTCCCTTCGCTGTCGCGATAATCTATACAGAAGGCGATATCCGGACGTCCGTTATGGCGTCTCAGGCTCGATTCGTAGGTGTATACGCCAGGGTAGCGTGTGCTCTTTCTTTCTGCCATCTGGTGACCATTTGGTGCCCGAACGGAATGCTTGGTGACCATTTTGTGCCTCTGACGCGCAATCCTATGCATCTGAGGACAATAGTAACCCTTCGGAATCTCAACTCTAGCAATGTAGAGCTACACCAGACAACACAGGTAAACAATAGCCTCTTCCGGCTCATAACCGGCAGGTCCCAGGTTCGAGTCCTGGTGGGCCCACCAATATTTGAAAGGCAGGTTCCCTTTGCGGAAACCTGCCTTTTCTTTTCAAAAGGCATCCCGGCATCCGGCCGGGGCCTCCCCGTCTTCCCTATCCCAATGCCCGCGTCTCCGCGAACGGCAGATAGCCGGGCGGCACGTCGTCCTTGAGGTCCACACCGGACAGACGCCGGACAAGGGCATTCTCCACCAGATAGCAGAGCTTGCGCACGGCTTCTTCCACGGGCAGGCCTGCGGCGCGCACGTTGGAGATGCAGTTGCGGGCCTCGTCGGTCAGGCCGGGCGTGGGCGCGTGGGTCATGTAGACGCCCAGCGAATCGGGCGAGCTGAGGCCGGGGCGTTCGCCCACCAGCACGACCACCAGCCGCGCGTTGAGCAGGGCCGCCACATCGTCGCCCACGGCCACGCGGCCGAACTTCACCAGAGCCACCGGCGCGGCACTGAGGCCGGCAGCGGCCGCTTCCTCCAAAAAGCGGGTTGCGAAGGGCACGGCGTTCTCGTGCACGGCCCGCGCGGACAGGCCATCGCAGATGACCACGCTCACATCCGGCGCGCTGCCGGGATGCGCGTCCATCCAGGCATCCAGCAGCTGCCGCGAAGCCACGGAAAGACGGCGTCCCTTGTCCGGCCGGGTCAGGTATTCGTTCCTGTCCGCCACGGCGCTGCTCAGGGAAAGACATTCCAGACCGTGGGCGGCCAGACCGGCGCGTACCTGCTCTTCATCCAGCGGCGTCATGACGGCATCCCGGGCGCGGGCATGGGCCAGACGGAATTCCAGCCAGCGCTTCACGGGCAGGCTCACCCCGCAATGGCCCAGACCGATACGCGCATCGGTGAAGCGGCGCAGCTCTTCCCAGGGGTCCGGCGTCACGATGGCGGGCGCGGCGCCCGCGAGCGCATCCTGCTTAGTTGCCATGACCGCCCTCCTCCAGTTCCCGGCCCAGAGCGGCCATGCCCCGGCGCTCACCGGGCGGCAGCAGCTCGCCCGTGGCGGACAGGATGCCCATGCGCTCCAGCCACGCTTCGAATTCCGGTGCGGGGCGCTTGCCCAGCACCCGCCGCAACCAGGCCACATCGTGGAAGGACGTGGACTGGTAGCCCAGCATGATGTCATCGGCACCGGGGATGCCCATGACGAAATTGCAGCCCGCCACGCCCAGCAGGGTCAGGAGCATGTCCATATCGTCCTGGTCGGCTTCGGCATGGTTGGTGTAGCAGACGTCCTCGCCCATGGGCAGGCCCAGCAGCTTGCCGCAGCAATGGTCCTCCAGACCGGCTCGGATGATCTGCTTGCCGTTGAACAGGTATTCCGGCCCGATGAAGCCCACCACCGTATTGACCAGCAGGGGCCGGTAGCGCCGGGCCACGGCATAGGCGCGGCATTCCAGGGTCTGCTGGTCCACGCCGAAGTGGGCCCCGGCGGAAAGCGCGCTGCCCTGTCCGGTCTCGAAATACATGACGTTGTCCCCCACCGTGCCGCGCTTCAGGGAAAGGGTGGCGTCCCAGGCCTCGTCCAGCAGGGACAGGGAGATGCCGAAACTGGCATTGGCCTTTTCCGTACCGGCGATGGACTGGAAACAAAGGTCCACGGGCACGCCGCGCCGGATCATCTCCAGGGTATTGGTGACGTGGGTCAGCACGCAGCTTTGGGTAGGGATGTCGTAACGGGCGATGACATCGTCCAGCAGGCGGAGCAGGCGCCCGATGGCGGGCAGGCTGTCCGAAGCCGGGTTGATGCCGATGACCGCGTCACCGGAACCGTATTGCAGGCCGTCGATGACGGAGGCCAGCACGCCGCGCGCGTCATCGGTGGGATTATTGGGCTGCAGGCGCGAGGAAAAACGCCCCGGCAGGCCGATGGTATCGCGGAAGCGCGTCACCACGCCGCACTTGGAGGCCACCAGCACCAGATCCTGGATACGCATGAGCTTGCTGGCCGCGGCCACCATCTCCGGGGTCAGGCCCGGCGCCAGGGCCGTCAGGGTCGCCGTGTCCGCGGCAGGGGTCAGCAGCCAGTCGCGCAGCTGGCCCACCGTGAAGGAGCTGACAGGCGCGAAGGCCTGCGCATCGTGACTGTCCATGATGAGCCGGGTGACTTCGTCCGTCTCGTACGGCACCACGCATTCCGACAGGAAACGCTTCAGGGGCACATCGGCCAGGGCCATCTGGGCCCGGATGCGCTCTTCCTCATTCTCGGCCGCGATACCGGCCAGCACGTCCCCCGAACGCAGGGGAGAGGCCTTGGCCAGCAGTTCACGCAAGGAACATTTTTCCACAGGATTTTCCAGAAGTTGAAGATTGCCCAACGCCACCGCCGCCTCTCGTGACCGCAGCCGGACCCTGCGGCGGCACCTCAGCCTGATACCTCTTTGTATAGCCGCAGCCGCCTGTCCCGACAAGGCGGACACGGCCGAAAGACGGGACAGATGCGTGGGACGGCACACGGCCAGCCCCCAGCCTGCCGCAGGCACAGGCCGGAGGGTCCCCTGCTCCGGGACGGGCACGCCCTGTCCCCGCCTCCCCTGTCGCCGTGACAGTGTATCAAACTGTACACTCCGGGCCCGGGGCATTGCCTTGCCCGGCCAAAGGACTATACTTCCTCCATGTTTTCCTGACCGGCGGCATGCTGCCGCACTTCCTTTCCGCCCCCGCGAGGACGGGACTGCTCCCCCGCATCCCGTCCCATCAAGGACCGCCCTTTCCGACGGTCCTTTTTTCATCCCCCATGGACACGAAAAGGGCGCAGCGCCCTTTTTCCTCAAACAGCACCTCTGGGAAGGCACAGACTGTCCCGGCTACTTTTCCTGCTCGGCCTCCCCGATCCAGGTCTGCAGGGCGTCCACGATCTTGCGGGCCTGATCGGCGCTGGAGATGGTGAACTTGCTCTGCTGCCGGTATTCGCCGCCCATCTTCTTGTAGCGACGGATCACATATTTGTCGGGGCCGTAGGACGAGGTCTGCGGCTTCCACTCCTGATAGCGGAAAAGGATAGTTGTCCAGGCGCCCTTGCTCAGGACGATCTTGCCCAGTTCCTTGAGGATGATCTGTCCGTTCTCCTCATATTCCACTGTGAGATCATCGATGGATTCGCTCAAAACTGCCTTCCTTGCGAACGCGCACCCGGGACGTGCACGGTTGAAGTAAAGAGTCTGCACGGGCCGCCAGGACCGTGCCATCCCTCTCATGGCGCACAATCTACGCATTTCGGGGCCAAACGGCAAGCCTGCCCTCCCCGTGGCATGCCTGCGGCCCGTGACAGGCCACGATGCCCTCGGCACCGCGCGTCGGGAAGGACGAGGTCTCTCACAACAGGACTGCGGCAGGAAAGGTCAGGGACATGGTGCGATCCGTCCGGCTCAGGGACGGCGCAGCAGCGAAAGGGCAAAACGTTCCACCGGGGCGAAGTCGTCGCGCAGGGGCTCTGCGGCCGGCAGTGAGGGGCGGTAACGGCAGGCCAGCATGGCCGCCATCTCCGGCGAATGGCCCGTACCGTCACGCAGGACCGTGGCGGTGGCGGCATCGCTGAACGCCAGCACCATCAGGTTCTGCAACTGGCCGGGATGCCGGGGGTCGGTGACGCAAAAGACCTCCACCCGGGCGAAATGCCGTTGCAGCCCGGCATGGATGGCCCGCAACAGGCGGCCGTCCTCGCCTTCCACAGCGGCGATGACGTTCATGGCCAGCACGCCGCCCGCAAAGCCGACGGCCAGACCCGGACGGTCCGCAATAGACATGGCGATAAAGCCTGCGAGGATCGGCAGCATATACCCGAACGCCGCACTGCCGACGGTCTTGAAGAACGCCGCCACCGGCGTGTTCATGCCGAAGTTGGACGGGTCAATCGTGTAATCGTCCAGCAGGAAGGCCAGCGCGATCATGATGCCGCCGCCCACGACGAAGGGCAGCATGTGCGATACACCGTTCATCAGGTGCTTGTACAGGCTGTGGCCAAAGCTGTCGCTTGCGCCGCCCGCGGCCTGCCGGGTCTTGGCCCCGGCCTCGGCGTGGTAGATGGGAGTTTCACCGTGGGCAATTTTCTTGATCAGCTCCTCCGGCTTGTGGATGCCTCGGCCTCGCGGGCGTAGAGGGCCTTTTTGTAGGCGTCCTTATCGGTGATATTGCCGTGGGTCGCCTGCAGTCCTCCGTTACAGCGCCGCGTCACATCGTTGCCAGCAGTGCATCAATATCCGCCTTCGTCGCCAGACCCAGGCTGAACGCGGTGGCGCTGCCGCAGGCGGTGCCCAGGCGGAGGGCGGCCTCATAATCGCCGCCGCTCTGCTGGTAACCGGCCACAAAACCGGCCACCATGCTGTCGCCCGCGCCGACACTGTTGACGACCTTGCCCCTGGGGCAGCCGATGCGGTAGACCGTGCCGTGCTCATCCAGCAGCAGCGCACCGTCGCCCGCCATGCTGACCAGCACATTGCGTGCGCCCTTGTCCTGCATCATGTGGGCAGCAGCTGCAATTTCCTTATCATTCGTCAGCCTGACGCCCGTGATCTCGCTCAGCTCGTGGTTGTTCGGCTTGATGAGGAACGGCTTGTAGGGCAGCACGTTCACGAGCAAATCG
>OLFW01001579.1_pt1 | contig 12393 bp, 11 predicted proteins | sample 1605351 | NCBI WGS metagenome assembly OLFW01 (sample SAMEA3888918, study PRJEB22519) | human gut metagenome | biome: human gut; feature: human-associated habitat; material: faeces | place: Denmark | collected 2010 | reverse complement strand
AGGAATATAAGCAAAAAACACTGCATATGGTCAAGAGTCTGGTTTTATCTGATCAGACCCCTCTTAATCCGAAAAACCAAATTGTAAATTTTATACAATAGCAATTGCTTGTAAAATTATTTCGTATTGAATCAGACAGACAATAAAAGTAGGAATCCCGTTCTGATTGTGAGCTCGCGGCTCTCTAGGGATTCCTGCTATATTGCTTATACTATCTTCTTTTGAAGTTCATAATATGAAATGCTCTATATCCGAGAAGCAAGACTGCACAAGTAAATCCTATAGGGTATGACATCCAAATACCGGCTATTCCTTTGCCTAAAAAGAATGCGATACTGTATCCCGAAGGAATGGCTACGATAAAATAAGAGATAAACGATATAATCATTATGGAAGTCACATCGCTTAGTCCTCTCAGAGTATTTGCAAGAACGATTTGTATACTGTCACCAAATTGATATGCTATCAGTATCGGTATCAGTATAGCTACAATTTCTGACACCGATTCATCATCAGTAAATAAATTGCCTATCGTATCACAGCAACATAATAATATAATGCTAAGTGTGATAGAGGTGATAATAGCCAAAATTACTCCAGCAGCAGTTACATGACGTACTTTCTCCCAATCTTGCAGTTCTTTAAACATACTTGTACGAATGGCAACGGCTGAACCTAATCCCAGATAGATTGTAAAACTTACCGTAGAAATAGCAATAGCGACTTGGTGTGCGGCAAGTTCCATTCCACCTAACCATCCTATCATGATTGTTGTGATACAGAATGTTGCAGCTTCTATTCCCTGCTGGAATGCGATAGGCCATCCAATAAGGTTCAATCTTTTCCAGTATGCTTTTCTAAAAGGAGTTACCAGGAATCCTTTTCTGAATGGCAGATATTTTTTCTGTTTCACAAATACTGCAATAAAAAGTAACAACATTATAATTCGTGAGAGAAGGGTACTGATACCTGCCCCCAAAAGTCCGAGTTCTGGAAGACCGAATTTTCCGTAGATAAGTATATAGTTTCCTGCTATATTCATTGCATTTCCAATTGTAAGAATCCACATTGAAATGGAAGCATCCATAATTCCCTCTACAAATTGTCTGAATGAATTGGCAAGCATTACGAAGAGAACAGAACATTGACGAGTTGTTTACCTGAATTATCAGTAAATTAGCATACCTTACAATTCTGCAATGCATTAACAACGACAAGTCCATTGGCAAACTAAATATATTATGTGACTTTCTGTCCAGCGATAGTTTAAAAAGAAAATAGTACTAGAACGTAGTAAATTACTCTAAAAGTGAAGATATTTTTTTCTTTATATTTAACCTTATGAGGTCTTCTTTATCTAATTCTAGTTCTAATACAATTTTGGCCTTATTAATACTTTTGTTGTGGATGTTAGACTTATCAGAATTTATCTGATATTTTTTTATGGAATATAGTTGTGCAAAATCATAGTCTAAAGCCACAGATACATTATACAAAGTGTCTGTATCAATACTTTTTCTACCTAGCATATAGTCAACACTTTGCGGTCTAATGCTTAACCTACGAGCAAGTTCAGCCTTTGAAATCTTTTTCTTGGCCATAACTTCTGAAATCATTTCACCAATATAGATATTACTCTTTTCCATAAAAGTAAAAATATATGTTTTTTTTCAGTTAAACATATATTAGAAAACCTATTGTGTCTGATAATTTTGAAAAAAATGTCATAATTTATTTGTTTTATCATATATATTTTGATATGTTTGCAATTGTTATTTTTATAAGTTTTTAATATTATTTTTTTGTTTAATGAAGTTTGTTTGACAATCCTAAAAAATATTTTTTAACAATAGTATTAACCTTATTAATCAACAGTATGAACAAATATTATATTATTATGTGTAGCTTCTGTCTACTCATGGGTATGGGATTCGCTTCATGTAGAGGTTCTAAAGTTGCTGTTGCTTCTTATCCTGAATATACAGGAGAAGGAAACATTGGTACAAAAAAGGTCACTAAAGTAAAGGAAGAAATTGATGAATGTGAAGAATTGTCTTTAAATGCACCAGCCAAAGAATTAAGGGCTTATGCGTCAGCTGTCGATGAAGACAGAGATTATGCACGCCATCAAGCGACTATGTTTGCTAAGGCTCAATTGGTTTCAGACATTGAATCTTTGGTACTGAATGTAATGAAAGGCTATCGTGGAAAAACAAAAAAAAATGGTGTTAGTACTAGTTCAGCGGATGTCAAGCAAGATGTAGGTTTGATGGCAGAGAATGTGGTTAAACAGTGTACAGTCATATGTTCTAATAGATATGCTTTGTCTGACGGGACTTATGAATGTTCTGTCTGTATATCTGTAACTTCACCGGATGTTGAAAAAATAGCTGAAGCTGCTACTCTTACAGAAGATGAAAAACTGGGAGTTGAATTTGAGGCGGAAAAATTCAGAGATAGTTATAAGGAGGAATTGGAAAAGTTCCGTGCTCAAAAACTAAAAAAATAATTATCTGATGAAGCTTAAATACATTTCCTTGATACTGCTTATTTTGTGTTATTGTAGTTATTGCGCACTGGCTCAAACCGTTTCTGACAAGATGAAACCTCGCTGGATAACTTCCACACTACCAAAAAACATTTCACCATCCTATACGTTCATTAATGCATCTGGTATTGGTGGTTCACTAGAAGAAGCAAGGCAGAGAGCGTTTGTAAATCTGACTACAAAACTGGAGCATGAAAGAGGAATAAAAGTCAGCAGTTCAGTGAAAGTTAAAAGCAACAGTCAGCGTATAGGAGGCCGAAGAAGTCAGCAGTCCAGCCAGATATTTCAAATGGAATGTACGGAAGACGGCAAAAACATTACCCTCAATACTCGTGTAATAGACGAATATTGGGAAAGGGAGAAAACTGGCTCTTATACATGTTACATTCTTTATACAGTAGCTGATAACAATTTATCTGGAGGAAGTTATGACGATGATATCCGGCTTACGACATCGTATGGGGCAAAAGGATTTCTTATGTCGTTGATTCCAGGTGTAGGTCAATTGTATAAGGGAAGTAAATTGAAAGGGGGATTGATACTTAGTGGTACTGCTGCTTGTACGGGTATGATAATAGCATCAGAAAATATGCGTTCGTCTTATATAAAGAAAATGCAGGAAAAAACTGTTTATAAAGCTTTTTATAATGATAAGGCCGATACGTGGTGTAATGTGAGAAACGGTTTTATTGGAGCCGTGTCCGCCTTGTATATTTACAATTTGATTGATGCTGCCGTTGCTCCAGGACGCAGAAGGGTTATCGTCAAAAAAGGAAAGACAGTTCATTGGGGTTTGGTTCCCACGTGGGAGAAAAATATGACAGGAATGTCTTTGGTTATGAATTTTTAAATTTCAAGAATTATGAAAACTTTTAAATATTTATTTTTAGCGCTATTTTGTCTGATAGTGGCATCGTGTACGAAAGATCCAGAAGTTTTTACGGGTGACATCGTTGGTTTGGTTACAGAAAAAAACAGTGGAACAACGCCATTGAGCGGAGTACAGGTAAGTATTGTATCCTCTGGACTAAGCACAAGCACAGGCAGCGATGGAAAATTTAGCTTTACACAACTGGAAGCAGGCTCATACAAACTACAATTTCTGAAAGAAGGCTATAAGTCTGATACCAAAATAGTAACGGTAATTTCTGGTCAGGTAGCAAATGCTGATATGCAATTGACAGCTGAAGAAAAAGAAGCATTGATTGTTATCAATCCATCATCTTTGAATTTCGGTACTACTCAAACAGAACTTTCTGTCAATATAAAAAACAATGGTAACACTAAGACGGACTGGTCATTGGATTTGGGTGAAAATGCGTGGTTGAGTGCAAGTCCTACGGCTGGGCAGATTGATGCGAACAAACAGCAGAGTATTGTATTTTCTGTAAATCGGGACAAGATTTCTGAAACAAAATCTACAGTGGTCAACTTTTCTGCTTTTGGTAATTCATTCCCAATTACTATTTCGTGTGCCCCTAAAAATGCCAAGTCATATATGGTAGTAGAGCCTGCTACATTGGAGTTTGGAAAAGAACTTAAAGAGTTAGATTTGACTATCAAAAATACGGGTAATGCGCCGTTGAACTGGAATATTGCTGGTATTACTGAGGAGGCATTGTCTGTATCGGAGTCATCGGGTACCATTGAAGCCGAAGGCTCCAAAATAATAAAAGTGTTCTTGAATCGTGAAAAAGTAGTGGAAACATTAACTACAACTTTCGTTATTTCTGATGGAATCAAGGAAACTTCTGTAAAGGTGACAGCCGGTTTTGAGGAGCAGAAAGGAGAAATGAAAGTAGATCCTCTGATACTAGACTTCGGTGCCGAAATGACAGAACTACCTTTTACCATCAGCAACGTTGGAAATGCTGAATTAAGTTGGGTCGTGTCTGGAATTACAGAGTCATGTATATCTGTACCTCAGGTCGAAGGTAAAGTTTCTCCGGAAGGCAGCCAGGTAGTAAAAGTAATGTTGGACAGATCACAAATGCCCGATGTGTTGAATACAACCTTGGTGGTTTCTGACGGAGCGAAAGAAGAAATTGTTACCATAAAAGCTGAAAAACAGCGTGTTGAAATGTTTATAGAAACCAAAAATCTGAATTTCGGTAAAACAGAACTGGAACTTCCTTTGATTATCCAGAATAAAGGTAATGTGGAACTAACATGGACTATTTCGGACATTAGTGCAAGCTGTATTTCCGTAAATGAGACAACAGGAAAAGTAGAGGCTGGAACAAATGCGACAGTTATGGTTAAGCTGGACAGAGATAAAATGCCTGACCAACTGAACGCTACTTTCAAGATTTCTGGAGGAAATTCGGAAGAGACAATTATTGTTACAGCAGAAAAAGACCAAATGTCTGGACTAGTAGTAAGTCAGGGGTTGTATCCGTATTATAAATTTGACGGAGATTATAATGATGCTACGGGTAATATCCAAGGAGGATTCGGCAATGCCGCATTTGTAGAGGGTGTATCTTCAAATTCAAAGGCCATAAAGCTCAATAAGGTAGAAAAAACATCATTTACGGTTCCTTATCCTATCATAGATTCCGAGCAGTTTACGGTCAGTTTTTGGGGAAAAGATTTTGAAGATGGAAATATATTCTATATGCTTTCCTCTTATCAAGAGCAAATGTTTTCACTCAGTATGAGTGGTGGTAAACTTAAATATATTACTATAGCTAGGAATTTAGCAGTATATTATGATCAAATGCCTACTTTCAATCATCCATCGCTGAGTGATGGTAAATGGCATCATATAGTGTTGGTATTTGACTATAGCAAGACGGCAAGTTATAGGTTGACTACAAAACTGTATATTGATGGTAACATGGTAGATGTAGTTACTGAAGATAATTATGAAATAAATACTTCACTTGGAAAAGGAACGAAATTTGTTCTTGGAGGAGAAATAAATTTAAAATATACCAAGCTGCCGGCAACAAATCTAACCATAGATAATTTCAGAGTATATTCTACTCGCAGGTTGTCAGATTCGGAAATCAAGCAGATATACGAAGCCAAACAATAAACTTAGTAGGTAATACACAGTGTCCGGAGTGGTCTTGTTCTTCCATGGCGGATCACTGCGGATATTATATTTCAGGCAATCATGAAAAAGATTATCAGTTTCTTATGCCTATCAATGATAACGGTTTGTTTAACCGCACAGAATTCGGAAGACTTCAAGTCTTATAGAAACAGAACAAAGGAAAACTTCAATCGCTATAAGCTGCAAAAGGAGACAGACTTTTCTGCCTATAGGAAGGAGAGGAATAAAGAGTTTGCCGTCTATTTAGAGAAGAGATGGGAGGACTTTGTAATATTTGCGGAAAAGAAGCGCCCTGAACGTAAAGAGCCTGTAAAGCCTATGTTTTATGAAAAAGAGCCTGATGGGATTACAAGAAAACCGACTGAGCTTCCAAAGCCGGATGTAGAGCCGCTTCGAAGAATAAAGAATAATCCCGTTGAAATACCTGTTCCTGAAAAATTGGATGACGAAAAAGAACAGAATATAAATTATGTGACATTTTCGTTGTACGGTACAGAATGCTCTCTTAAACTCCGGACTCCTGATAATATAACTTTGACGGATGGAAATCTTACTGAAGCCGAGGTTGCCAAATGCTGGAAAAATCTTTCTGAAGAACAGTATAGTATTTCCATCAGTCAATTTCTAATGAAAAAGAAGGAATTGAATTTGTGTGATTGGGCATACTTGAAAATGATAGAAAAGGCGGCCCGGAAACAATATTCCTCTTACAATATGCAGGTAGTGTATATGGCATATATGATGACACAGTCTGGCTATGATGTGAAGTTAGCCAAGTCTGGAATGAAACTGCATCTGTTGATTCATCCGGACAGCCAGGTATACCAATTGTCCTACTTGAATATAGGTAACAAGAACTATTATATAGTGACTCCCTATGAATCGGGAACACCTTTACAAACATACCCACTGGATTTTTCAGAAAACCTGGCTCCGGTCGGTATGGCTATAGTTGGTTATCCCAAGTTCGGAGGAAATCCTAAGCTCAACAGTGTTTCCTATGTTTCGGATAAGTGGAAAATAATCGCTCCTTTCAACGTTTCGGTCAATCCGGATGTCATGAGCTTTTTGAAAGAATATCCGCAATGTGACTGGACTGTTTATGCAAGGAGTGAGTTTAGCAATGAATTCAAGGAACAGGTCTTGCCACATTTCAAGAGAATAACCGATGGACTTACCCAGCAAGAAGCCGTTTCGTTATTGTTGGACTATGTACAGTTTGGATTTGCGTATAAGACAGACCAGGAACAGTTCGGGTATGAAAAACCGTTCTTTGTAGACGAAAACTTCTTTTATCCTTATAATGACTGTGAAGATCGATCCATATTATTCTGTACTTTGGTTAAAGAAATATTGCATCTGGATACTGTATTCTTGCATTATCCGCAACATCTAGCTGCAGCAGTCTGTTTTACGGAAAATGTTAACGGTGACTTTATATTGGTAGATAACCGGAAGTATGTGGTTTGTGACCCTACTTATATTGGAGCACCAATAGGAAAAAGTATGCCCCAATATCAAAACGTAACAGCTAAAGTAATTAGATAGAAATAATGTGGCTATTAAGTTTATAGCTTAAGAAAATGAATAGTTTAATAGAAATCATATACAAAATGCTATAAGGTTCATTTTCTAGCTAATTCTCACGTTACCGTTTTTTGATTAATATTTCAATGGCTTATTACATTTATCGAACCTGCATTGGTAGGTTCTATGTTTAATTTTTTAAGGTTTTTGTAAAGGAATTGTTAAAATGTTTTAATATAGATATGAGGTATGAGTACTAAAGGATTTTTTAGCTCTTTCGGAGAGAAAGATGTCAATAAGATGTCTGACTCAGAAAGATTGGCTATATTGAAGTCACTTCAAATTTGGTTGTCAGAAAGAGGTGAATGGACAGAAGAATGGCTTATTGCCAATGGTATAGTAGTCCCTGCAAGAACGGTGGATGATGAAGACCATAAAGAGGAAGAACATGTGAAAGAACAAGAAAATGATAATTACATACTTGACAAGTTAAGGCTGGAACTTCGTGATGCTATAGGACAGATGTCATTAACCTTATCTGAGAAAATAGACAGTGAAAACTTAGAGCTTGTTCGCATTTTGGATAAGGTGGAAGATAAACTGAGACGTAAGGAATCGGAACTTCAAGGTTTTCAGGAAGATTTCAGGCTAAAAGCCACAGCTCCATTTCTAAGACAATTTATCAATCTGGGAGATATGATGCGCAGGGTAATCGATGATAACCCGTTAAATGTAGACGAGTCTGCCCCTTATTTGCTGAAACAAATGCAACGACTTATAGAAAGTATAGACTGCATATTGAGAGATTTTTCTATAGAGCCGTTCCTACATAATGAGGAAGATGTCATTTTTGATCCCTATACTCAGCAGTCGTTTGAATATCCTACAGACAATCCTGATATAGATAAGAAGATACGACGTACGTTAAACCCTGGATACGTATGGACATTACCTTATATAATAAGGGCGAAGGCTAATGGTGAAGAACACCCTCTAAAAGAATACCGAATGATTTTCCGTCGTGAGCAGGTGGAATGTTTTAAATATATCAAAAATGACAAATAATAAAAATTACAGAATATGGAAGAATTTTATGGAATAGATTTAGGCACTACAAATTCTTGTATTGCAATCATAGATGAAGATGACACTGTTACAGTAGTAACCAATAAAGAAGGTCTTCTGACAACTCCGTCTGTAGTGGCGTATGAAGAAGATGGAACACCTTTTGTTGGAAATGCAGCCAAGGCTAATATGGCAAATGATCCCGATCGTACTGTAGCTTTTATTAAACGTGAAATGTCAAATGCCAATTATAGCAGAAAAATAGGTAATATAGACATAAACCCGATTGATGTTTCAGCGGAAATTCTGAAAAAACTAGTTAATGATGCGAATATGAAACGTCGGGATGATTATGGAAAAGATCCTATAAATAAGGTGGTGATTACAGTTCCAGCATACTTTGGAAATGAAGAAAGATCCAGAACGAAGGAAGCCGGAAAGCGTGCTGGTCTTGATGTAATCACTTTGATTAATGAGCCTACGGCTGCTGCACTTTCATTTGGTATAAAGAACAAACAGAATCGCAATATTTTAGTTTATGATTTGGGAGGCGGTACATTTGATGTTAGCATTATGCAAATTAAGAACGGAATAATTGATACTCTTGCCACAAATGGAAACCATCAGTTAGGAGGTGTTGATTGGGATGAAACTATTGTCAATTGCGTATTGAAGAAAGAAAATATAAATGTTACCTGTAAGGATTTGAAAACAAATGATTTCGCTACTTATAGTTCACTAATGATAGCGGCCGAAGAAGCAAAAAAAATTCTTACGGATAGGGAAAAAACATCACTCAGATATAATTATAAGGGTATTCACAATACAGAAATCACTCTTGCAGAGTTTGAAGAGCTCACACAAGAGTTGATGGGTATGACTGGAAATATAATTGATGAAGCCATGAAAATGGCTGGCAACCCCAAAATAGATGATATCTTAATAGTAGGTGGTTCGTCGCGTATGCGTATGGTAAAGACTTTTATAGAGAAGAAGTTTGGCATAACTCCTCGTCTGTTCGAACCTGATCTTGCAGTTGCTAAGGGTGCGGCTCTCTATGCGGCTCAGGAAGAAAAAGGTTATACCGAAACAGGGCTTCAGATGGGAGATGATAAAGGCTCTACTTCTTATGGAATGGCATCTTGGGTAGGCGATAAACATATGATTAGTAATCTTATTCTCATGTCAGATAACTTATGTGTCGAAAAATCGTTTGACAAATTTTCTACAAGGTCGGATAACCAGACCGGATTACATGTGTCTTTATATGAAAATCGTGTAAATGAAGACGTATGTGAACTTTATTTGGGAAAACTTCTGCAAGAAGGAGATATAGATTGGGGTTACCCTGTTCCTAAAGGTACTCCTGCAAAGCTGTTGGTAAATCGTGGTAAGGATGGTATAATCAAAGTCTATATTGAAATTCAAGGACAGAAGAAAGAATTTGTTATAAATACGAAGGGGATTGCTTTTAATTGATATTCTTATGGCAATAGATACTTTGGAAGCTAAAGTACAAGAATGGGATGAGAGAAGAAAGGAGGTGCGTGAGGGCATCTCCGCTCCTCAGTACTCAGAGATGGAAGGCTACTTCTCTGAATTGGAATTGATGGCTTTTAGCGATTCATTCAAGAAGAAGGAGATGGAAGAGAAACTTATTCTGCTTCGTACTTTTGCTATTCGACTGGCTAATATAGATCCGGACTTGTCCGGATCATTGAGTAAGTTTCTTTCTTATTGCGAAACTTTATATGGCAATCCTAACTTCAAGCAAATTGCCATAAATAATAATTTGGCTTCGGAATTGTTGAGATTGGCAGATAAAGAAGCAAAAGACAAGGAAGAATTTGAAAAGGAAAAGAGGAAAAGGCAAGAGGAAGCTGCAAAGAGAAGAGAGGAAGAGGTCAGAAGAAGACAAGAGGAAGAAAGGAAAAGAAGAGAAGAAAAGAATACTCCTTCTATAAGAATACTTAGCGTAATGTTTGCTGACACTGATTGTAAATGTAATATAATCCGTCCATATGGTTCTAAACTCTACACTGATGTGGAATATCTTGTGCCTAAGATAAGATGTGAGGTGTTGCGTACGGGACCTGACCTTGAGATTTTTTACAAACTGTTCTCTCCGTCAGGTAGGCTGTTTGATGCAGGCACATCAAAATTAGGATATACCACTTCATCGAAAGTACAGCGTCATTCTACTGGAGTGTTTGATGTGGTTTTCTTAGGAGTCGGTAGTGATAAGAAAGATGTTTTTAATGAAAGTGGAACATGGAGGATTGAGTTTTATGAAAACGACAACTGTATTTATAAATCGCAGATAGATATTCATAAATCTAATTCTTTAGGGCTTATTACTTTAGGATGTTTTTCTTCATTGCTAGGCCTATCGATTACATTAGGGGCTATCTTCTTGGTTATATGGGGAGTTGTCAAGTTGTTTTTTAGTGATTCAGATGGTGTTAGGTCATACGTTTACACTGCTAACACTGAATTATATAAATCTTCAGAGGATTTTTCTGAAAACAATGTATTAACAAGTCTTCCGTATGGAACTTTGGTGGAGGTTGCTTCTCAAAAGGGAGGTTTATCAGAGGTGGAAGTAGATGGAAAAGAAGGGTATGTGATGGGTAACATGTTGCTTATGGAGGATGACTTCAAATTACTTGATGGAGTGTGGGGCAATGCTATGGCAAACGAATGTGTATCAATAGGCAGATATAGGCTTGCCATATTAGACTATTTGAAAGCTTCACACATGCAGACTGGTAGGGAAGGATGGCAGCTGATGGCAAAAAGCATGGATGTACTGCCTAATTCGGTGCTATATCCGAATATGGACAATGGTTATGACAAGTTCTCTGACTTTGTTTTTGTGCTGACTAACAGCAAAACGGATGAGATGCGTGTGGCTGTATTTTCGTTTACTGATGATGGGCAGCCGAAACTTGTGTACGAAGAACAGGCTGAAAAGGCTTATATCTATTCTGTTACGTACAGAAATGGAGCCTACAGAATTAATTATTCTTCGGCGTCTTCTTCCAGTAATGTGGTAAAAAATAGTGATAATGTGACTCCGAAGACAACTATACCACAGCGAAGCACAGTATCTTCTTCTGAAGTCAACACTGTTTCAAGCGTCAAGAAAACTCAGATTGTGGAAGATAACAATATATATGATGTTGTTGATACACAAGCTCGTTTCAATGGTTCGATAAGTAGCTATATAAAAAAGAACCTGAAATATCCTGCAAAGGCATATATGGATGGAATAAAGGGCACTGTCGTTGTATCTTTTGTGGTAGAAAAGACAGGTGAAATCAGCAATGTGCAAGTTGTTAGAAGTGCAGAGCCTAGTCTTGACAGAGAGGCTGTTCGTCTGGTAAAATATATGCCTCTGTGGTTTCCAGCTATAAAGAACAGCAGCAAAGTAAGATCAAGAACTTCTTTATCGATTGTGTTTGAATAGAATGCACATGTTACTAAACTAAATATAAATGAGTATGAAAAAGAAGATCTGTTTTTGCATCATTGTAATGATGATTTGTTGTTGTTTTCCAATGCTTGCGTCATCAATATGTCAGCAACGTAACACGCAAGTGATATCACCTGATCCTTCTTTGGAAGTTAAAGTGATGAAAGCATACCGTTCAGGGGAGTATGTAATTGTTGATATGTTATTTTGTAATATTTCTAGTAAAGATTACAATGTAAATATTGCTCTCCAACGTAAAGAAGTTTCTGTATATGATGAGCTAGGAAATCAATACGTGAAAGGCATTTATGGCACGTTTACAAAAGATAGAGGTATGAGTGAATTACCGAGTGCTTTATTGCCATCTGAAGTTCCTGTACGTTTCAGCCTCTATATAAAAGGTGTAGAGGAAGGAATAATGTTTTTTCCTAGAATAATATTTGAATGTCGAACAGGGTATTCACCTGCAAAATTAACAATAAAGAATGTTTTGATTTCAGAGTGATGAGAACGCTTTGTTTGGTAATTGTAATTCTGTGCTGCAGCGTTTTTGCTACAGCACAGATTAAATATGAAGTAACTACAAGTACTTTTCTGAATGTCAGAAGTTATGCTTCTACCGATGCTCCTGTGCTAGGGACAATTAACAATAGAGGAGAAGTCACTACTGTCCACTAAAAATGGACAAGGTTAAAAATTAAATAAATTCGGTTCACT
>OLFW01001575.1_pt1 | contig 12438 bp, 10 predicted proteins | sample 1605351 | NCBI WGS metagenome assembly OLFW01 (sample SAMEA3888918, study PRJEB22519) | human gut metagenome | biome: human gut; feature: human-associated habitat; material: faeces | place: Denmark | collected 2010 | reverse complement strand
TACAAAAAGCTGGCTCACGAATTTACAGGTGTATTGACAGGTAAAGGTCGTGAATTTGGTGGCTCATTGATTCGTCCTGAAGCAACTGGTTACGGAAATATTTATTTCTTGCTGGAAATGCTTAAGACACGCAACATAGATATTAAAGGTAAAACTTGTCTTGTATCAGGTTCAGGTAACGTAGCTCAGTACACAGTAGAAAAACTGATCCAACTGGGAGCAAAAGTTGTTACAATGTCTGATTCAGACGGTTATATTTATGATCCGGACGGTATCGACCGTGAAAAACTGGATTACATCATGGAACTGAAGAACTTGTACCGTGGCCGTATCCGCGAATACGCAGAAAAGTATGGCTGCAAATATGTAGCAGGTGCTCGTCCATGGAACGAAAAAGCAGATATCGCTCTTCCTTCTGCAACTCAGAATGAAATCAATGGCGACGATGCAAAAGCATTGATTGCAAACGGTGTAATCGCTGTTTCGGAAGGAGCAAACATGCCTTCTACTCCAGAAGCTATCCGTGTATTCCAGGAAGCTAAAATTCTTTATGCTCCGGGTAAAGCTGCTAATGCTGGCGGTGTTTCTGTTTCTGGTTTGGAAATGACTCAGAATTCTATCAAACTGAGCTGGAGTCAGGAAGAAGTAGACGAAAAACTGAAAAGCATCATGAAGAACATTCACGAAGCTTGTGTACAGTATGGTACAGAACCAGACGGTTATATCAACTACGTGAAAGGTGCAAACGTTGCCGGCTTCATGAAAGTTGCCAAAGCTATGATGGCTCAGGGTATTGTATAAACAGATTATCCCTAACATAAAAACAGAAACGGGTGGAATGCGAATAACGTTCCACCCGTTTTTTATATCAGTAAATTCTGTTCACAACAACAAAAAATCCTCCTTTATTCATAAAGAACAAGAAAGATTTTTTGAATGTTATCAATTCTTTACTCTTTCAAAGACAAAGAATGAGTATCCCAGTTGTAAACAACAGTATATATCGTATTTGTGTTTATGACTTCTCCTTCATCTTTTCCCCAATCACCATTTAATGTATTCGTTTCTGAATCAGAGTTTGTCAAAGTCAACTGATAACTGAAAGAAACATCTTCAGAATAGAGAAAATAAGCAATATCTCCATTGTCTAAAGCCACAGTTCTATCTCCAGCAGTCACAGTAAAATCATATTCCTGTAACCAATCCCCGATCACTTCCGACAGATTTAGGCTTACAGCAAATGTAATCGTAGGAACCTGAACTTTCAATCCAGTAGTTTCTCCCTGTTTTACGACAAAAGGAACTTCCGTATAATAAACAGGCTCGCCTTTCTCTTCATTAGTCCAGTCTTTTTCCACTCCATAATTCGGACTATACACTTTCAGCATATAGTCATCAGCAGCATCCAATTCGATTTTATTCTGCATTTCTTCAGTAGAAAGTGTGCGAAGCATCTCACTCCCCTTCCACAATTCAACAGTCCAGACTATATCATCAGTTGAACGCGAAGCGACTTCTGCCACAGTTTGCAATTGAACTTCTATACCAGAAACAGACAGATAACCTGCCCCAGATAGAACTTCTTTTTGCTGACAACCAATCAGCAAAAAGATTCCACACAATATATAAAGTATATTTCGTTTCATGACTTCATCTTTTATTTATCAAATGCCAAGGAAATATCATCTATTTTCAAAATACTTCCCATATGCACAGTCCAATCGCCAATCACTGGATAAGTTATAGTTGTTCCTAAATCAAAATCACTCTGAGAAAGTGAAGTTTTATTCGAGGCCAAAAACTGCACACATATAGAAGTTGCTTTCTCAAAAGGTTCAGTATAATTAAAATCAACTGTGGCGTGTCCATATTCACCATCTTCTTCCGAAGAGGCAGCAGGTTCATACGTTCCAGTTGCAATTTCCCGATCTCCATTCTTTAAAGACACAACAACCTTGAAAGCATCAGAATTATAGGGCTTATATTTATACCAGAAAGACATCGAAGTTGGACGAGAATCAAAATCATGCCCTTGTATAATACCAGAGTCATAAGTTCCAATAAACAAGCTACCTACCATAGCACCGCCGACATAAGTACCCGCAGTATTGGCATAGCCATCACCACATCCCGAAAGATACATCAACGCAGCTTTTGTGCCTCCATGAGCATCTTCTGTATAACTGACACAGGATGCAAAGCAACCTTCATACCAAATACCCAAAGCATAAGTTCCTCCTTGAGCTTTATCGTTGTTTGTTGCCCACCAAGACGAGCTGGCATTACCTTCTGCATAAGGATGGAAAGTGTAATAAGTTTTATCCTTAAAAGGCCATGTACCCGATTTTTTCTTTTCCTCAATATACCATTCTTCCATATCCGAATTCGGTAACTGCTGCGGAGTTTCCAGCACCACATCCACTGGTTCTGTTTCGATACCCTCACGATAAACAGCACGTATCTGATATTGCTTATCCACAGGATAGTCGTCAAACTGTACCAAACGGTCACAATCAATCCATTGCTCGTCGCCTTTCTTACGGTATTGATATTGAATTTTCTGTGAAATCGTTTCGATATCTCCAGTCTTTATATCACAGCTGTCTACACTAAATTCCTTACACCAAAAGTTTCCCGGATTAGTTACGATAGAGAACTCCGGCTTATTACACTTAAGTGTATAAACCCGATTAACTGTTGCATCTTCACTAGCCCAACGGTTATTGGCCTTCACATCCACTTCTATTGTTGATGTAACAGTTGCTCCCTTATCCGTCATCAGCTGTGGTAATAAAGAAGTAAAATCCAAAACAGCTTCTGTTGCTCCAACTTCCGGTAAGGAAATACCTAATGCATTTTCAATCGCAGACTTATCTTCAGCACTAGACAACAAATATTCTTTTCCTTGTTCCAATCCAGCAAACTTAGTATCTGCCGAATTAAATTTCAACTTCAACTCCTGCAAGGCAGATGAAAGTTTCAGACGAATAATTGCTGATTTTTTTTCTGTTTCAGCGAACGAGAGCTCGTTATTCAGAAAATCATCCGATTCCAATTTCGGCTTAGGCATAAACTCTGAAGGTATCGTTTCAGCAATAGAAACCGTTTCCGTTTCAAGTTTCTCAATAGAAATACCTACTCCCGATGAAATTTCTGAATCATCCAGACCTAATGTAACCTTTACATGAGTCTTTACTGCAATATTTGCAAACTGCTCCTGATCCGGAATATCATATACGACCTCTTTTCCCGTACCAGATAAACGGCCATGGAAAACCAGCTTCACTGACGAACCTGCACGAAAATAAGCACTCTTTCCTGAATCAGCATCCAGATCGACAGACTCACTGCCTACAGATACTGTTACGAAATAGGATTCGTATATCTTGTTCAGACTCTCTCTGTTATAAATGACAGACAACAGAGAATTGGCCACAGAGCAAGATATAGAAGCTGAAGTCATTTCTCCTTTTATCACTTCCTGTGCATTCAAACTTCCTACATAATAGGGAGCATCCAATGCAATCACTGGATTATCACCATACGTAGCAGTCAAATCGTACAGACCTTCCTGTAATAAAACATATTCCTTACAAGCTCCCTTATAGGCAGATTTATCGGTACCACTATATAAAATCTTCAACTGAAACATTTCTGTCAGCGGATCTTCCAACTCAGAAGGAGCTTTACGTGAATATGCTTTATTATCCTCATCAGTCAAGGTAACAAGCAATCCCGTTTTGCCAGATAAATCAGTTGCCTCATTCTCCTGACACCCTCCCAATAGCATACATAGCAGCAGCGAGCACAAGCCTCCTATCCACTTCATATATTCAATAACCAATTTATTCATAACCTAATTCAAATTCATCTACCCACAACGTACTGCCGTCGCCAACCTGTCCGATTACTTTCTTTCCATTCTCATCAAAATCACCGCCATACTTACTGGAAGTAGCAACAATCGCGATTTTCGCAGGTTTCGATTCAGTATTACTATACTTAATATCAAACTCAAATTTCGTATATTCAGTAACAGTCTCTGTACCAATAAACTCACCATAAGCTATTTCCTGTCCGGCATCATTCCATAATCTCAAATAAATATGACATTGGTCTGTTTTCAGATTTCCGGGAACAGTACCAGCGTATGTAATAGGCATTGATTTATATTTATAATACCCACTCAGTTTTGTAGGACGGGCTCCAGAATAAGCACGTCCAAACGACGGACTCGACTCAGGTTTTCCTACATTCGTTTTATAAGTCCCGATAAACAAATTACCGGCAGCTGCACCGACCAATAAAATATCTCCGTACGTATACATTTTGGCTGCTGTACCCTTATAAGCATCACTACCTGTAACAGGTACGGTACTCGATTCCTTATAAATAGTCACTCCCTCATTACCTGTAGCCCAATAAGCCTGCGGATCATCCAGATTATCGGCAACAGGGTTCGGATACCATGTTTTTCCATCTTGGGTCCATGTATCAAAATTCATATTAGGAAGCGTAACAATTGTTTCTGTCTGGAAAGAATATACATCGCCTTCACTACCTCCGGCCAGTGCCCGTACTTCATAATCCGTACCACTCTGCAACCCTGTAAGTTCAGCCGAATAAGAAGTGCTTCCAGTTTCAGTAATAGCCGAATTATCCAATTTCGTCCATTCCTCATTACCTTTCACACGATATTCCACAGAAATATCAGTTCCAGCACGAAAACTTCCACTGATATAAGCCTTAGTAGCCCATGCATTTACTTTTTCTACAGAAGCAGCTACCGATGATTTCTGTACATCCACCGTCCAGTCGCATATATATCTGCCATTACGGTAAGCCTTAAACACACGTGGACGAGTAAAATCCGTTACTGTTGCCGGATCTGGATCTAATACTGTTTTTGAGCCCTCCAGATTTAATTTTTTAATCTTGATATTCCGGTAATCAGCATCTTCTGTGACATAAATAATAGCAACATGATTATATAAGTCCAATGAAGGAGCAGTACCCGACTGATTCTCCACCTCAATCACACGTTCAATTTCTTGCTTTACAGTCACCCTCCACTGATAATCCTGATAAGTTTTCAACAAAATTCTAACAGGATTCGTAAAATCAATAGCCGTATTGGCATTAGCAGGAAGTTCTGACAGCGAACTAAAACTGAAATTAGGAAAACCATTCGGTTTAATACATGCAGCAACATCCGGATAGATTGAAGCTTCCGTATTGGCAATCAGTTTCGTAACAGGTAAACTGTCAATAAAAGCATCCTCCCCTATAGTAAGCTCAATAGTACGAGCCTGATTATTGAACACAGCCTCCCCTTGCATTCCTTCCACCTGAAATTCCTGAATTACTCCCTCAATATAAGGGTAAGGAATATCATTTTCTATACACGAAGACATGTTCAGCAATAAAAGAAAAGCAAAGCTATATTTCAAAGCCTTCATTATCATAATCCATCAGTTTAAAAATAGGTACAGATACCTATATTTATCGAAAATATATTAATCTTAAAATCAGCCGAGCTCTGACGGTACGAACCGTGTTCTACCTGATTGGTTGTCTGTTCAATCCATTTAAAATCCAAACCGACAACATTAATAGATACTTCTACGGCCATATTATTTGTTACAAAAGCTGTCAGACCGGGAGCAGCTCCAATCTGTAAACGATGAGAGGTCTGATAGGTACCCGTAGCTTTCTCATCCGACCCGGACAACGTTTTTCCCTGGCCGTATCCATATGTCAAACGAAGTTCATTAAAGAAACCGAAGACTTTACTGTTGCCAAGTCCCATATAAGTACGCAAAAATCCAGCAGCAGTGTACTCATGCTCCAAATATTTATAGTCACTGATATCAAAAGTCAAATCATCTCCCAAATCGAGATTGATATTACCAACATCTGCATACGTACGATTATAGTTCAGACGCACACCGGCAGCCATATTATCACGGAAAAAATATCCAGCATATGGACTTACCTTAAAGGTATACCCTTCACCGTTTACATCATCCAATATCAGAAACTTATAATTATCACCGGTCAATTCTGTATAAGAGAATGTGACACCTCCCATCCACGATCCTTTCGGAACAAATAAGGAGGGCTTTATATTACGATCATAACCTTTTCGTGCGTAAACCGAAGTCACGCACAAAAAGGTTAATAATAGAATCAAATATTTCTTCATGTAAATATTAATAGTATGACAATTCAAAATCATCTACCCAAAGGATACTGCCGGCAGCGACCTGTCCGACCACCTTTGTATTCAACATACCTGAGCCTTCAAACTCACCACCATAACGACTTGATGTAGCCACGATTGTAATTTTATCCGGACGTTTGGTCATATCTGTATACTCTATAGGAAGTTCAAAATGAGTATAATCAGAAACAGTCTGGTTAGTCACAAAATGTGATTCAGCAATAACCGCATCTCCTGACCAAAGCTTGATATAAATATCGCATTCATCAACTGTCAATGTACGATCAGAAGGAATCTTTCCATTCTTATTCATCGAAGTACCCGGAGTATATTTATAATATCCAGACAGTTTAACAGGACGAGCACCGTTATAAGAACGTCCGAACTGTACGCTAGCTGCCATATTATTAAGATTTGTAGAATAGTTACCAATCAGTAAGTTACCTGCTGCATATCCAACCAAAGCAACAGTTACGGTTTCGAGCTTTCCAGCCTTACCATTACGAGCGTCGCTACCTTCTACCGGCACACTATTAGAATTACCCAAAGTAGTTACTCCTTCGTTACCTGTAGCCCAATAGCTATTAGAAGCATCAGCATTCGGATACCAGTTCTTTCCATTCTGACTCCATGTATCGAAGTTTAAATTCGGAATTTCCACATACGATTCTGTAGTAAACGTACAAGTTTCACCTGCTTTATCTCCACACAAGATGTAATATTCGTACTGAGTACCGAAATCCAGCGGAGCAACCTTTGCTGAATAGTTCTTGGTACCTTCTTCCTGAACAGCTTCTACTGTGGTCCATTCGGAATCGGCTTTCTTCTTGTAACGGAATTGTACCGGAGAGGTAATTTCTTCCAAGTTGCAAGCACCCGACAGATAAGCGAACTGTCCCCAAACTTTAGAAGCATCGTTTCTGATATCACTGGTTACCATATCAGCACTTTCCTGCTTAGTAGGCACTTTTACTGTAACATCATACTGGTGAATAGTCTGGTCTACAGAGATATCAATTCCGGCATTGCTATCAGTAATATCCAATGTTACTTTATAGTGATATGCAGCTTCAGACTTCGAAACAATTTCCTGAGAAAAAGTCTTTCCATTGCCAAAATCCACTTTTACGGTCAAAGACTGACCGGCCTTTACATAAGCAGTACGAGTTTCATCCTTAACAAAAGGAATACTTAGCGCATCGGCTCCTTCTATATAACAAGTATAATCAGAAAAAGTAGACTTAAAACTTTCTGAGCAACTTACAGAAACCATTGTCTGTGCCAGCTTACAAGTGATTTCAACAGTTTTTGCTTTGTTTGCCTCAATTGCTACACTGCTCTGTCCTTCATAATAAGGAAGTGCATCAAATCCCTGAGTTTCCATGTTTTTATCTGCCGAATAAGCCTTAATTGTATAAGTTGCTACCGGCAACAGAACATCATCCAGAGTTTTCCAGTCGTCAGCATGTTTAACCACAGTATTCGAAGCATTCAATATATCTACAGCTATTGCTTCCGAACTTGTAATGTCAGCACGAGTAGTCACACTCTTATTAACATCAACGGAAGAAAGTTGAAGATAACCATATCCTTTGGCTTCATCTATTTCTGACTGGCAGGAAGAAATCAATCCTACACCCAGAAATAATCCTATCATTATATTTGTTAATTTCATAAACTCTTACTCTCCTTCCTTTGGATTTACAATAACTGTAATATCTCCGTCTTTAGTGCTAACACCATCCGAAACAGCCAGATTGAACGTACTAGTTCCAGATGTTACAACCTGTGGAATCAAAACTAACAATCCTCCCAACTTAAAGGTAAAATCTGTACAAGTTCCTGCATGAAGCTGAATGTATTCCTCTTCTGTTACAAGACCTAAACCTACGATTTTTCCCTTAAGATCATCATCCATATTACAGATGTCAAATGTTTCCGGCAAGCTTACCATGCCTAACAGAGCAGCAATCTCACCTGAAATAGTAACGTTCAGATTTTTAATACCATTAGGAGCTAAGATGTGAACATCCTGCAAACCTGCAATATCAGAATCACCATATGTACAAGTATAAGTAGCAGGCAATCCTTCGAATGTGATAGAAGCTTCCGGTTCTTCGCCACCACCTTCACCCGGAGTATCCGGACCTTCATAAATAATATTATCTACAGGGATTTCGATAGTCTCACCCACTTCTGTAAATGTCAGGTCAACAGTAATACCGATAGAAATAGAAGATTCTGTAGAACCTTCATCAGTCAGGTTAATTTCGAAAGAATCTCCTCCTTCCAGATCAGAGTGACCACCCTCTGCATCTGCGGGCTTCTGAATAGTTGCTTTCAATTCAATAAAATTACCTTCTACAGAAGTTACCTTGATAGAAGCATTCAGACTGTTCTGGTGTTCAGGAACCTGAAAATAATATTTCTTACCAAGAGAATTCTTATCGAATATTTGGGTGGCACCATCTCCATTATCAACTATTACTGAATAATCATCTTTAAAAGACTCTTCGAATGAAGCTGTCAGCCCAACAGATACTTCAATACATGCCAGTTTACACGGTAAATCAACACTTGTAGCAATACCTTTCTTTACAGAGAAAGTCTGTTCCCCTTTGAAATAAGGACGCTCGGATACCGTTACATTTTCACCTTCATAATTGTAAGCAGTTACAGCATAGCTTCCTTCACCCAAAGGAAGAACGACCTTACCGCTCTCATTCCTCAGCTCACTAACTTTACCTTTCGCAACTTCTTCCTGAGTTTCTGTATTCGTAACAACCAGTGTATAATTGTCTACATTTACATCTTCTTCATTAAAACTTCCGGTAGTAGTTCCGCCGTCTACAGTTTCTCCGGCACGACTTATTGTTACTCCGTTATAAATAGATGCCAGGTCAAGCTCCAGTGTACCAGCATTTTCTCCGGCTCCTCCTTTACCCAAAAGTTCGTCACGCATTTCGCAAGATGACAAACCTACAATAAGGCCTAAAAGCCATATTAAACTCTTATATTTTTTCATTTTATTCGTATTTTATCTTAATTTGGAATGTAATCACCCGGGATATTAACAGTAACATCTTCTTCTGTTACACCATCATCAACAGTAATAGTCAAGCCTACTTTACCTCCTGGAATATCTGTTTGATTCGGCTTGATAGTCAAAGTATAAGAATAGCAAGGTTTCAAATCGATTACCTTAGAAGTATCGAAACCATCAACAGATACAGGTTCACCATTTTTATCGATTAAAGAGAAGGACAAAGTAGCATTTGTACCTTCATCACCGGTTTTCAGATAAAGCTGTTGACCTTCATTCGACTTATTCATAGTCCAAGCCTCATCCATATAGTCGGTCTTTACAGTAACGGTACAATCCTGGAAGTAATCTTCGAATGCATCGTTATCATCATTTCCTTTATAAACCAAAGTAATTCTGGCATTGGCAGGTTTACAAAGAATAGAAACAGTTTTTTTATCACCTTGAGATACCGTAAATGTCTGACTACCCTTTACGTACAGTTTGTCGTAACCAGCAGCAACATCCTCTCCATAGTAAGCGGTCAGTGTATAAGAAACACCAAAATCAACTTTCTGTTCTACACCCAAATCCTCATACAGTTTATCCGTATAAACGGGATCCTCCCCTTTATACAAAGACACTTTGTAATTTTTCACGTTCAGATAAGCGCTCTCATCTACAGCGCGACTATAAGACAGATTGGTCGACAAATCAACCATGATACTGCCTTGCCCTGAAACACTCTCTTTTCCGTCTTCACTCGAGCAGCTACCTATGAAAGCCAGCAACACTATTGAAGAAAGAAGTTTTAAATAGTTTTTCATATTCATTCAATTAGTAATTTTAATTTTTTCGGGGCACAAAGTAATAAAGTTTTCAGCTTATCGAAAAGGTCTGTTTTTTTTATTTTTGTTCTATTTTTTATCTTTCCGCACTTATACCATATCATAAAGTATCGAAAGTCATACATTTTACCAATATTGTTTTAGTCTATTTTTCATAAATACAGTATAAAAATTAAGATGGAATTAGCTTCCATCCTGCTTTTTTTGTTGTATATTTGCCACGTCAACGATAATTAAAAAGAAACATGAATTTTAAAAACATTTTAATCGGAATCACCTTATCCTTATCCACAATATCCTGCATTCAGGATGAAGCATTAAATGTAGAAGCGGCAATAGACGGATGCAGCGGAGCAAATATCCAATTAATAAACATCAATGAAATAAGCAGAGAAATCGATATCTTCGTTTTTGAAGGCTCTAATGTAGCAGCTCAGGAATTGAATTTTACTCTCCCTGACGGGGCTACCATCAGTCCAGATCAATCTCAAAGCAAGGACAATCCACCTTACTACGATTTCAGCACTGAAAAAGAGCGTACCTTCACTGTCACATCCGAAGATGGAAGTAACAAGGCAACTTACACAGTTAATCTATACACAATAGAACTGCCTTTAAAATATTCATTCGAAAACTTAAGAGAAATCAATCCATATCATGTATTATACCTGACTGATGTAAATGGTATCATGCAATGGGCTAGTGGTAATCAGGGATATAATTTATGCGGCATGGCAACCAATGCTATACAATATCCGACATCACAGGCTGACGGAGGAGTAGAAGGCAAATGTGTAAAACTAGTTACTCAGTCAACAGGAACCTTCGGTATGAATACCAACCCTAAAATGCCGATTGCAGCCGGAAATCTCTTTATCGGCTCTTTCAACATGACTTATGCTATCATTGCTCCACGACAAGCAACTCAGTTCGGCTTCCCTTTCACACGGAAACCTCTGAAAATGTCAGGATACTACAAATATAAACCGGGAGCAACATTGACAGACCAGAACGGAAATGTCATTTCAGGAAAAACCGATACCGGTGATATCTATGCCGTGCTTTATGAAGCACCCAACAGTGACTTCTCGCTGGATGGTGACTTATTTACGGAAGGCAACGAGAAGGCAAAAAACATTGTTTCAATGGCACGTATAGACAAAACAGAAGCAACCGACCAGTGGACCAGATTTGATCTGGATTTCAAGCTCCAAAATGGTAAAACCATTAATGAAGATCATCTGAAAGCTGGTAAATATAAACTTGCTATTGTCTTCTCTTCCAGCATTCAGGGAGCCTATTTCGAAGGGGCTATAGGAAGTGAGCTTTGCATTGACGAAGTAGAAATAACTTGTGAATAATACAATTCAATCATCTAGATATTCGAAACAGGAATATGAAAAAATATATATTTATATTAGCTGCGGCACTTACCGCAGGAGCAAATTTGTTACATGCACAGTCTACCGAACATAAAGGTTTGCTATGGTCATCCCTACATGGACTAGATTACGAATTCAAGGCAGGAGTAAATATCGGAGGAACTTCACCGCTTCCTCTTCCAAAAGAGATCAGAAGCTTGGACAGTTACTCACCGGGACTTGCCATAACAATTGAAGGAAACGCAACAAAATGGGTTGATGCTGCCCAGAAATGGGGAATAAGTCTTGGAGTAAGACTTGACAGCAAAGACATGACCACACGTGCTACAGTAAAAAATTACGGAATGGCTATCTTCAACGAAGTAGGCGGAAAAGTAGAAGGCCTTTGGACCGGAGGTGTCAAAACCAAAGTCAAGATGTCGTATATCACTATTCCATTGTTGGCAAACTATAAAATCAATAACCGCTGGAAAGTTGTAGCCGGTCCTTATTTCTCATACATGATGGATGGAGATTTTTCAGGAGAAGTTTATGAAGGACATTTGCGCACTCCCGATGCTACGGGAAGCCGCATTGATTTTGAAGGTGACAACTCAGCTGCATATGACTTTTCTGATGAATTACGTCGTTTCCAATGGGGTATTCAGGCTGGAGGAAGCTGGAAAGCTTACAAACACCTCACTGTACACGCTGATTTGACATGGGGACTCAATGACATATTCAAGAAAGACTTCAATACTATTTCTTTTGCCATGTACCCCATTTATCTGAATTTTGGATTTGGCTACGAGTTTTAACCTCGCATAATGGAAATACATATTTTTCAAGCCTTTCATCAAATTTTCAGCTATTGAAGAAAACGTGAGGGCAAACCAAAGATCAGGCTCTTTCCAAAAGAGTTTATTACATTAGGGACTGTCGTAAAAAGAATAAAACTTTATAATGAATTGATTGCCAATGTAA
>OLFW01001568.1_pt1 | contig 12475 bp, 10 predicted proteins | sample 1605351 | NCBI WGS metagenome assembly OLFW01 (sample SAMEA3888918, study PRJEB22519) | human gut metagenome | biome: human gut; feature: human-associated habitat; material: faeces | place: Denmark | collected 2010 | reverse complement strand
GGTGTATTCGGCATGGCAGGTGTTTCGGGAGTGGGCATTTCGTTTGGTGCAGACCGCATATTCGATGTGCTGAACCAGCTTGAACTCTATCCGAAAGAAGCGGTGAACGGTACGCAGCTTCTGTTTATCAATTTCGGTGAGAAAGAAGCCGCCTTCTCTATGAATGTGCTTACCCAGGTACGTGCGGCAGGTATCCGTGCCGAAATCTTCCCCGATTCCAGCAAGATGAAGAAGCAGATGGGTTATGCCAACTCCAAGATGATTCCGTTTGTTGCTTTGGTGGGAGAAAACGAGATGAATGAAGGCAAGGTAACCTTGAAGAATATGGAAACGGGAGAGCAGAAATTGATTACCCCCGAAGAGCTGGTTAGCGAACTGAGTTAATAAAAACTGAAATACTATTAAAAAGGAGCCTGTTTGTGCTCCTTTTTTTGTATATTTGTTACGCAGGTGTTGCAGGAATGTAATATTCGGCTCTTACCTTTGCAGTGACAATAAAAGAGGAGGTTTGTATGGTTTCCGTTCAATTTAAACAAGAAAAGCATAATGCGCTGGTCAGTTTCCTGATGATTGTCATAGCGGTGTTGTTTTTGCTTTATATGGGCAGCTCGCTGGTGAACTCTACCCGGACTTTTTGGGAAAACTATTCCATAGAGAATTTATTGGAATGACATTCTGTAGGCAGGGAACAGAAAGTCGGGTTCTATCCGTTTTTTGCAATATTTATCCATATTGGGAATAAATAAAGACAGTCGGTTTATTGCAATTGGCTGTCTTTTTGTATATTTGTGAGTCCGTGTTCCAAACTTTTAATACGGACATGTTTTGTTAACCGTATCATCAACTAAAAACAACCAGAATCATGGAACAAGATTTCTCAATGCATGCCAATCCGTTGGTGGCCAAGCTTCAAAAACCGGCTTCCGAATTTACAAAAGCCGACATCGTTTCTTATATAAAGGAGAATGGAATCACTATGGTGAACTTCATGTATCCTGCTGCCGACGGGCGGTTGAAAACTTTGAACTTTGTCATTAACGATGCCGCATATCTCGATGCGATACTTACGTGCGGGGAGCGTGTGGACGGTTCCAGCCTGTTTCCTTTCATTGAAGCGGGCAGCAGCGATTTATATGTAATACCCCGCTTCTGTACGGCTTTTATAGATCCGTTTGCCGAGCAGCCTACGCTTTCCATGCTCTGCTCTTTCTTCAATAAAGACGGCGAACCGCTGGAAAGTTCTCCCGAACACACTCTGCGCAAGGCGTGCCGGGCGTTTACGGAAGTAACCGGTATGGAGTTTCAGGCCATGGGCGAATTGGAGTATTACGTCATTTCGGAAGACAGCGGTATGTTCCCGGCTACCGACCAGCGTGGTTATCACGAGTCTGCTCCGTATGCCAAGTTCAATGAATTCCGTACCGAGTGTATGGCGTACATCGCACAAGCCGGCGGACAAATTAAGTACGGGCATTCCGAAGTGGGAAACTTCACCCTTGACGGCAAGATATACGAGCAGAACGAAATCGAATTTCTGCCGGTACGTGCCGAGCAGGCGGCCGACCAGTTGATGATTGCCAAATGGATTATCCGTAACCTTGCTTACCAGTATGGATACGACATCACTTTCGCTCCGAAAATAACGGCAGGAAAGGCCGGTTCCGGATTGCATATCCACATGCGCATCATGAAGGATGGAAAGAATCAGATGCTGAAAGACGGCGTACTTTCCGAAACGGCCCGCAAGGCGATTGCGGGAATGATGGAGCTGGCTCCTTCCATTACCGCATTCGGCAATACGAATCCTACTTCTTATTTCCGCCTTGTTCCTCATCAGGAAGCGCCTACCAATATCTGCTGGGGCGACCGCAACCGTTCCGTATTGGTACGTGTGCCGTTAGGATGGTCGGCAAAGACCGATATGTGCATGATTGCCAATCCTCTGGAAGCGCCGAGCAATTACGACACCACTCAAAAGCAGACGGTAGAGATGCGTTCACCGGACGGTTCAGCCGATTTGTACCAACTGATTGCAGGACTGGCAGTAGCTTGCCGCTGCGGTTTTGAGATGCCGGATGCTTTGGAAATTGCGGATAAGACTTATGTGAATGTAAATATCCACAAGAAAGAAAACGAAGACAAACTGAAACAACTGGCTCAGTTGCCCGACAGTTGTGTCGCTTCTGCCGATTGTTTGGAAAAACAGCGTGCCGCTTTCGAGAAATACAATGTCTTCAGTCCTGCCATGATTGACGGAATTATCAGTAAGTTGCGTGCTTATGAGGATAGGACTTTGCGTAGCGAAGTGCAGGATAGTCCGGAAGAGATGCTGAAACTGGTTGAGAAGTATTTCCATTGCGGGTAACGGACAGAACAGATATTATAGTAAAGAACTCCTTGCCGGACGGTTGCCGGGAAGGAGTTCTTGTTTTATAGCCGGTCACCTTTGCCATTTTGTCAGCATTTATCTGCCAAACGAACAGCTTTGCCTTTTGGCACGGTTTTCGTAAGTTCTTTATCGCTTGTATAAAGCAACATTACCATTATAATAAATTGTATAACATATAAAACAAAAGAAACTATGAACATTAAACCATTAGCAGACAGAGTGCTGATACTCCCTGCACCTGCAGAAGAAAAGACAATTGGCGGTATCATTATTCCTGATACAGCAAAAGAAAAACCTTTGAAAGGTGAAGTTATCGCAGTAGGCAACGGAACTAAGGACGAAGAAATGGTGTTGAAGGTTGGTGATACGGTACTGTATGGCAAATATGCCGGTACGGAACTGGAAGTGGAAGGAACCAAGTACCTCATCATGCGTCAAAGCGACGTACTCGCTGTTTTGGGATAATCAATTTATAAATAGTAAACCTGATAAATAGTAAAAACATTATGGCAAAAGAAATATTATTCAATATCGATGCCCGTGACCAATTGAAAAAAGGTGTCGATGCTTTGGCAAATGCAGTAAAAGTAACTCTGGGACCGAAAGGCCGGAATGTAGTCATCGAAAAGAAATTCGGAGCTCCCCATATCACCAAAGACGGTGTCAGCGTAGCTAAGGAAATCGAACTAGCCGATCCGTATGCAAATATCGGAGCACAGATGGTAAAAGAAGTTGCTTCTAAAACCGGAGATGATGCCGGAGACGGTACGACTACCGCTACTATCCTGGCCCAAAGTATCATCAATGTAGGGTTGAAAAACGTTACTGCCGGAGCTAATCCGATGGAATTGAAAAGAGGTATTGAAAAGGCAGTTGCTGCTGTCGTAAAACATCTTGAAGGACAAAAAGAAGAAGTAGGTAACAACTTTGAAAAAATCCGTCAGGTAGGTCGTATCTCTGCCAATGGCGACGAAACGATCGGTAACCTGATCGCCGAAGCAATGGAAAAAGTCGGCATCGAAGGAGTAATTACCGTTGAAGAAGCCAAAGGAACCGAGACAGAGGTAAAAACGGTCGGTGGTATGCAATTCGACCGTGGATATATTTCTCCTTATTTCGTAACCGACAGTGAGAAGATGATCTGCGAATTCGAAAATCCTTATATCCTGCTTTATGACAAGAAGATTTCTTCTATGAAGGAATTACTTCCGGTTCTGGAACCGGTAGCACAATCAGGTCGTGCCTTGTTGATCATCGCCGAGGATGTCGAAAGCGAAGCATTGGCTACTTTGGTGGTCAACCGTTTGAGAGGTTCTTTGAAGATTGCAGCAGTAAAAGCTCCGGGATTCGGTGACCGCCGGAAAGAAATGCTGGAAGATATCGCTATCCTGACAGGTGGTGTGGTTATCAGCGAAGAAAAAGGTTTGAAACTGGAACAGGCTACTATTGAAATGTTGGGTACTTGCGATAAGGTAACTGTTTCTAAGGAAAATACTACTATCGTAAACGGTGCTGGTCAGAAAGAGTTGATTCAAGAACGTATCAACCAGATTAAGGCTGAAATGAAGAATTCTACTTCTGATTATGATAAAGAAAAACTTCAGGAACGTCTGGCTAAATTGTCAGGTGGTGTAGCTGTTCTTTATGTAGGTGCTGCCAGCGAAGTAGAAATGAAAGAAAAGAAAGACCGTGTAGACGATGCATTGTGTGCTACTCGTGCTGCTATCGAAGAAGGTATTGTACCGGGCGGTGGCGTAACTTACATCCGTGCTATTGACGCATTGGAAGGCATGAAGGGTGACAATGCAGATGAAACAACTGGTATCGAAATAATCAAGCGTGCTATTGAAGAGCCACTTCGTCAGATTGTAGCCAATGCCGGAAAAGAAGGAGCAGTGGTTGTACAGAAAGTACGTGAAGGTAAAGGTGATTTCGGATACAATGCACGTACCGATGTTTACGAACACTTGCATGCAGCCGGTGTTGTAGATCCTGCTAAAGTAACTCGTGTTGCACTTGAAAACGCAGCATCTATTGCAGGAATGTTCTTGACTACAGAGTGTGTCATCGTAGAAAAGAAAGAAGAAAAAACTGAAATGCCGATGGCTGCTCCGGGTATGGGCGGTATGGGTGGCATGATGTAATCTTCCCCCTTTTCTATAATAAAAAACGGAAACCTCTCGTTCTGGGAAATCCAGACGGGAGGTTTTCTTGTTTTTGGAGATATTGTTTGTTGATTGATAATGCTTTTTTCTGTCTCTGACTCTATTTTGTACCTTCGGAAGTAAAAAGGTTTATATAGAAAGAGATTAATTGGCTTTCAGTTTCTATTTTCTGATTTTTTTTGTATCTTTCCAAATAGAGATAAAATGTTAGGAGGAATTGATATGACAAAAGAAGAATTGATGCGTAAAGCCATAGAACTTTCAGTACAAAATGTAGCTGAGGGAGGAGGACCGTTTGGTGCAGTTATTGCTAAAAATGGTGAGATTATTGCGATGGGAGTAAATCGTGTAACTCCGGATTGTGACCCTACGGCACATGCTGAAGTTAGTGCTATCCGTACGGCTGCAAAGATATTAGGGACTTTCGATTTGAGCGGGTGTGAGATTTACACTTCCTGTGAACCCTGTCCGATGTGTCTGGGAGCTATTTACTGGGCACATTTAGATAGAATGTATTATGGAAATAGTAAGAAGGATGCTGCTGATATAGGTTTTGATGACGCCTTTATATATGAAGAACTTGATTTGAAACCGGCAGACCGTAAGCTGAAGTCTGAAGTGTTATTGCCTGAGGAGGCTATTAAAGCTTTCCGTGATTGGGAAAATAAAACTGATAAAGTAGAATATTGATATCGTTTAAAATTAGAAAGCACCACGGATTACGCTGATCTCGGAAATCTGTTATCGGTTTTTGAACAGTGTAATCTGTGGTGCTTTTTTGACACACAGCTTAATTTCTTATTTGCTTGTAATTTACATTTTCATTGCTTTTTTCAGACATGCTGATTAATCAGTGCTGTTATCGTGTCATCGTTTCCCAAATCTTCACATGGTTTTCTTCCATGATGAGGAAACTTTTTACGAATAGTTTTTTAAGCTTCTCAATCATCTAGAGTAGTCTTTTTTTATGTTTTGCAACACAAAATTACATCTTTTGAGTATATGTTGTTATGTTGTATAGCATATTTTTGACCTCTCTTTGTATAATTCTTGATGTAAATCAATTTTACAAGCGAAAAATGAATAATAATTGGGTACTGTCAAATAATGATTGCTTAGAACTTTAATCTTGCAAATTCACTTTCGAAGTTGGGGGTAAATACTCCCTTTCCTAAATTGTTTTTTATTTCTTCTATTGACCAGAAACGCCCTCCGTCAAGTTCGTTGCTGGGAGAGATTTCTCCGTTATAAATAGTACGATGGCAGAATACCAGTTCTTTTTCTCTGTCCGACTCAAAAACATAATGTGTAAGCAGTTCGAAAGTAAAGTCGGAAATGCCGAGTTCTTCTTGAGCCTCTCTTTTTAAGGCCATTTCCACACTCTCACCTAAGTCAATATGTCCTCCAACTGAAGTGTCCCATTTATTGGGCTGAATATCTTTCCATGCAGGACGTTTTTGTAAATATAGCTCACCCTTATCGTTGAAAACATGCAGATGAACTACCGGATGGAGTAATTTACTGCCACTATGACATTCTTTTCGTGTAGCAGCTCCTGTGATATTTCCTTCCTCATCTACTATCGGAAACATTTCTTCATTGTTGTCGAACATAATTATTGTCTGTTAAATGTTAGTGCTTTATTTATTGCTGCAAAGATACTAATTTTAGTGAGACAAGATTGGATAAGGCAAGAAGGAAAGGTATATAGAAGAGGCTGAATTCTATCGGGGATACGGATCAGAATTCAGCCTCAGGCTAGTGATTTCTTAATCAGAAATTTGTATTGTTATTCTATTGAAAACTTTTTAACTTAATTATTTACCTATTGTCAATTATTGTCTATTGGATATTCTGAAAAAATCTTTTTACTTTAAGTTGGTATGTGAAGAAGGAATCAGTTCGAAAATACTTTTGATTCGTTTCATGTCAAATTTAGGAGTACGGTCATAATAATAAATACCGTTTTTCTCTTGCTCAACATCTGTCAGCTGAGTGTAACAGAATCCCATTACATGCTTAGCTCCTTTCAGTGCTTCTACCTGTCCTTGCAAACGTGTATAAAACTCTTCTTCTGTCTGTGGAAGATTACCGTATCCCCATGAGTTTTTACGTTCTTCGGGAGCCATCCATCCTATACCTCCAAATTCATCAACCATATAAGGTTGTCCTTCATATACGGCCAAATATTTTTTATCGCGGCTGTTGCGATAAGGTTCTTCTCCTTCCTTAAATATTAACTGTTCTGATAAACGCGTACCATCTTGTTCATAATTGTGGACACTCCAAATATCAGTCAATACATGATCATCTCCACTTGCATCGTTGATAGGACGAGTAGAATCCATAGCTTTTGTCATGTGGTAGATGTCACGGATTAAGCGCGGATAAGAACCGTCACGGCTTCCCCATGTTTCATTGAAAGGAGTCCAGGTTACTAATGATGGGTGGTTACGGTCGCGTACCACAATTTCACTCCATTCACTGATAAAGTTACGTGCCGCAATTTCATCGTTCACATCCATTACCCAGCTTGCACTTTCTCCCCAGGTAATGTATCCCAGTTTGTCTGCCCAATAATAATAACGTTCTTCGAATACCTTCTGATGTAAACGTGCGCCATTGAATCCTGCATTTTTACCTAAAATAATATCATTTTTAAGCGCTTCGTCTGATGGAGCAGTCCATATTCCGTCGGGGTAATATCCCTGATCTAATACTAGTCTTTGGAAATAAGGCTGGTTGTTCAGGTAGAATATTCCATCAGAAATATGTATCTTACGCATGCCGGTATATGATTCGACTTTATCAAGCACTTTTCCTGATTTGTCTTTAACCAGATAAGTCAGTTCATACAAGAATGGTGATTCCGGCGACCATAATTTCATGTTCTTGACCGGAAGTACAATGCATGTGTTGTTAGAGCATGTTGCCTGCTTTTTACTGATAACCTTATCACCGTCTTTTAGTATGATTTCTAATATGTTATCCGATTCCTTGTAAAAGCTGGGGGTAGCTACTAATTGTTTCTGGTCGATATCTGTGCGTATAACCATATCTTTTAAACCTTCTGAAGCAACAGCTTCCATCCAGACAGTTTGCCAGATACCTGTGACACGGGTATAAGAACAACCTCCTGAGAAAAAGTTTGTACATTGTTTTCCACCGGTTTGTTTTCCTCCTCTTAAGTCATCTTTTACTTGAATAACCAGGTTATGAGTGTTTCCTGCCTGTACAAATCGTGTGATATCTATTGCAAAAGATGAGCTTCCTCCCCAGTGTTGCTGAATTTTCTTTCCGTCAATGTATATTTCGCACCAGTAATCTACGGCACCGAAATTCAGGAATATTTTCTTTCCGTTCCAGTTAGCTGGTATGGAAATTTTTCTTTGATACCACATACAGTTTATAAAGTCTGTATGTTTCACTCCAGACAATTCACTTTCCGGACAAAATGGAACTATAATGTTCTTGCTGAATTTTTCCGAATTCTGAAGCTGACGGTCAACACCGGACTGTCCGAAATCAAAATCGAAGGTCCATGTACCATTCAGGTTAATCCAGTCTTCCCGTTCAAATTGCGGACGTGGATATTCTTTGCGAGGCAAATCATTAGCTTTAACATTAAATGCTAATGCCAGAAAAAGCGCAGCTGTTGTAATTAGTTTTTTCATCGTTTATTTAGTTAGGGTTAATTATTCGTAAGTATTGGGAAAAGCACTGATACGCAAACGTGCTGCTCCCATAGGTATAAGAGTTATGTTTTCTTTTTCTCCTTTAGGCGCATTCGTTTCAGGTAGTTCATGACAAAGTCCATACTGATCTACCTTCCATGAAGGTACTTTACGGCCTATTGCTTTGATTTCTATTGGACAACTTTCTTGAGTAAATGGGAAGTTGTTATCAGGCCAGTTTTTCCGAATAACTTCAAAATTCTTTAAAGCATTTTCTTTATCCAGAACAAGAGAATAATTCCAAGCAGATGCAGGGAATATCTCAAATGAAGGCCAGTTTTCTGCATCTGCATCGTTTTGCCATTGTGAATCTCCGATAGCAGTCTGACGGCTGTCACGCTTAATGTATTTTTCTTGTATCTTTAGCGAGAAGGTTAGTGGACCGTAATCGATACTCACACTGTTTTTATTGACTTGCCATGTGCGTAAGTTTAGATGCATCGGCACATTCAGCTCTATAACATCATCGTTGCTCCATGTTCGTTGGATACGGACATATTGTCCTGCTATTAATGAAGTCTTTACCTTTTTACCATTAATTTTGATGGAAGCGTCTGGACTCCATGATGGAATTCGCAGATAAAGAGGGAAATCTACATTTTTTTCTGTCTGGACTAATAGTTGTATAGACTCTTCGAAAGGATAATTGGTCTTTTCTATAAGTTTTATTTTCTGATTATTCCCAACTGTAATATCCGCCTGGCAGGATGCATATAGGGCGAGTGCTGCTCCGTTGTCGGGAGTTGCCAATACAAGGTGTTCGGCATAATAAGGCCATCCTTGGGCATGATTATGCTGACAACAACGACAACTGAAAGGATTCATTGCTAAAAATGGTCCAGAGTTGTCAATTCCGGGGTGGTGGTTTTGCGCATCGCTGGTAACCTGGTTAGGACTGGTTATATAACGCAGTGCTTTAAAGTCGGGCATTGTTGCAGCCGGATAGGTATTGAATGCAACATCTTCACAGTTTTCAGCCCAAAAAGGATCACCTGTAATTTTTAGCATGATTTCATCAGAGGCCATTTGTTCTACCATACCACAGGTTTCAACTCCTTGTCGTGGATCAATATATCCTATGCGAGCATTTTCGTCAGCTCCAAACATGCCCCCCGGAACTTGTCCAAAGGTACGTCTGATCAGATGATGTACATTATAACTAGCTGCCAGCATAGCAGAATCTTTACTTAGTAAGTAATAGGTAGCTGGCTCTCTGAAGCATTGAGCTATATTTACGTTATGCCAGTTGGGCAATGATGAAGGTTTTGTCCAGTCGGCTGTATTACGGTGTATTTTCTCAGCAAGTTCAAGGAGAAAAGCTTCACCTGTATGATTATATAACCAATATACACTCAGTAGATTATCTCCTCCGCGGCTGTTTTCCCAGTAATCTTCCAGAAATTTTTCATCAGCCAGATTAAGCTGCCATTTAAAATAGTTGGTCATTAAGTCAAGTACCCGGGAATCATTGGAATATTCGTAATATGACTGCAAGCACCAGAGCATAATCATCTGTGCCCAAAGTTCAGGCTTGTCACCTCTCATATTAATAGGACCGAATGAACCATCAGGACGCTGACTTTTTAAGGTTGCTTCAATCCAGATTTTAGCTTCATCAATCATTTTTTTGTCTTTTAGGATATACGCAAGATTGCCATATCCTTTGAGCCAGTAAGGAACCTCTTCCCATCCGTGATCTCCTTGTGTGGTAAGCCATGCATTATTATTTTTTTCCAACCATGCACTGATTTCATTCAGGTGGCCGGTTAATCCGTTTCTCTGACGTATCAGATACTCTTTCAACCAACCTTCGGGTTGAATACTTCCGACGGGTAGTTTTATGAAGTGTTGGGGCAATAACGGCAAACGATTATTGACATAATTAGAGGTGGAATTACCAAGAACTGGTTTTTCTACCATTGTAATGCTTTCATCCTGATGGGGCGCTTTTATCTGTCCACAAGAAGATAGCAGTATGATTACCGTGGAATAAATAGCTGTTTTGATATTCATATTTCTCATAGCTAATCGATTTTTTTCTCTGTTGCAAAAATTGTGTTTTTAAGAAAGAATCAACAAAAAAAATAAGTACATTAATGAAAAAAACTGACCATTTTTGTTTTACTGACAATAAAATTTGAATCTTTGGAGTGAAAAAGATAAATTTTACGTACTTTTGACAAAAAAGTTGGCATTTGTTTTCTAATGTTCTGTATTATTTTTGTTTCTCTAGATATTTTTAGTTTATGAAATTGAATATAATTTTCTTTTTAGGGATAGTTGTCTTGGGGGGATTATCATGTAAGGATTCGAGGAAAAATCAGTTAAAAGTAGAGGATGACTATTTTATTAATCCTATTTTTTCTTCTGGAAGTAATCCTAATGCTTTATTTTATGGAGGAAAGTATTATTATACTCATGAAACAAATGATATGATTCTACTTTGGGAAACTAATGATATAACAGATATGGGTAGTGCTGTTTGTAAAGAAGTTTGGCGACCTACTGATCCCAAGAGTATGCATAACTTGTGGGCTCCGGAAATACATCGTATTAATGATAAATGGTATATTTATTATGCTGCTGATGACGGAAATACGGACAATCATCAAATATATGTATTAGAAAATGATGCACGAACTCCGATGGAGGGAACTTTTAAACAGAAAGGTCCCATTATGACTAATCAGGAATGGAACTGGGGAATACATGCATCTACTTTTGTGCATAAAGGTGTGCAGTATCTTATTTGGTCAGGATGGCCTAAGCGACGCATTATGGAAGAAACCCAATGTATTTACATTGCAAAAATGAAAAATCCATGGACTTTAGACGGAGAACGTATTATGTTATCTTCGCCGGAATATAACTGGGAACGGCAGTGGGTTAATCCTGATGGAAGTCGTACTGCCTATCCGATTTATGTAAACGAAGCTCCTACATTTTTATATTCTAAGGATAAGAAAAATTTGATTATATATTATTCAGCTAGTGGATGCTGGTCTCCTTATTATTGTATCGGAATGTTAAGCTGTAGTGCTGATGCTGATTTATTGGATCCGAAGTCTTGGAAAAAAGCAACAGATCCGGTATTTTATCAATCTCCGCAAGACAGTGTGTGGGGACCAGGCAGTCCCTCATTTATCCCTTCTCCAGATAGTACAGAATGGTATATGCTTTATAATGCAAGAAATATACCTAATGGAATTACTGGAGAAAGTGAGAGTAGAACACCACGCTTACAGAAGATTTCATGGGATGAGAATAATATGCCGATATTAGGTAAGCCTGTCCGTTTAGGAAAGCCATTACCTAAGCCTTCGGGTATCGTTAAAAAGTGATTTAGAGATATAAAAAGACAACCTAGAAACTTTTAAGGTTGTCTTTTTTTGTGTAAATATGATAGTAGTCTGTTAGTAATCTTGTTGATTCATTTAAATATTTTGCCTAAACCATAATCATCTGAATATTGCTAGTTTGAAGTATTCTTTAATTCTGGTACAGTTTGATACTGCTTTCTGAATTTACTTTTTGGGAGAGTTGCATGGTGTATCTCTTTGCCGTATATGGACTCTTGTCAGCCGTAAGTGAAGTTGGCATGTGTTATTATTAGATGTGATATTTGTTTTTGAGAATTATATCTTTGTTTATTCAAATTACTATTTCTATGTGTATTCGAATCTCCTGTTTGTTTAGATGTCAGGAGGTATTCTTGATAAAGAAGGCAAAAATATAATAATTTTAATTCATTTTCTGTGCAAAAAAATTTCTTTCCTCTCTTTAACTTATAAAAAATCATTTTTTAATTAATAAAAATACGCATTAAATACAAAATGTGCGTTTAGTAGCCTATTTAGTTATACTTCTTTCATTTATGTAAAATAAAATCTATTAATTTTTCATCTTATTGCCAATTTTTATGCTAACTTTGCAAAGTGAATATTATATTCTATAAAAGATTTTTAAAGAAAGGGAAAATATGATTACTGCAAATTTGACAGGTTATTTGGGTTATAATCAGGAACTGGTTTTTCGTAATGTTAAATCGCGCGATGTTTATTAGTGAGTTTTTCCTCCCTAAAATCTGTTTTTGCATTCTTCCTGTCTTTGTGTAGATAGGGTTATTTATAAGTTAGGGACAGTCGTTTAATTCCGTCATTATGAGTCAATCGGCAGACTGTCCCGGT
>OLFW01001563.1_pt1 | contig 12565 bp, 10 predicted proteins | sample 1605351 | NCBI WGS metagenome assembly OLFW01 (sample SAMEA3888918, study PRJEB22519) | human gut metagenome | biome: human gut; feature: human-associated habitat; material: faeces | place: Denmark | collected 2010 | reverse complement strand
ACTCTTAATATCCCATTTCCTGCAAAGCTGTCGCCAACTGGTCTGGACAGCTTGTAGGCTTATTGCCACAAGTGATACCCTTCAGTCGGGCGATGACCTCCTTTGCCTTCATGCCTTTAATCAAAGCACAAACGCCCTTGGTATTGCCATCGCAGCCTCCGATGAACTGGGCATCCTGTACATTTCCATCTTCATCTATACTGATGCAGATGTATTTTGAGCAGGTGCCATGAGTCTGATAAGTTACCTTCTGCAACTTATCCTGTTTGTCTTGCTGCAACATAATGCTTATTCTGCGTCTGCAGGAATTTCTGGCTTCATGTTGGTATATACAGTCTGAACATCGTCAAACTCTTCCAACTTCTCAACCATCTTGTCGATAGTTTCGCGCTCCTCAGGAGTTACATCCTTCAAATCGTTAGGAATGTAAGTGAACTCAGCACCAGTTACCTCGAAACCCTCAGCCTCCAGATGCTTCTGAATTTCGCCGAAGCTTGTAGGAGCACCATAGATTGTGATTTCGTTGCTCTCCTCATCCTCATCAAACTCATCTTCTACGCCGTAGTCGATCAGGTCGAGAATCATCTCATCCATATCCAGACCTTCCTTCTTCTTGAATGTGAACACAGCCTTGTGGTCGAAGAGGAAAGACAGAGAACCTGTTGTACCCAAGTTTCCGCTGAACTTGTTGAAGATAGAACGAACGTCAGCAACAGTACGTGTAGTGTTGTCTGTCAGAGTATCAACGAAGACAGCCACTCCGTGAGGGCCATATCCCTCGTATGTTACTTCCTTGTAATCGCTGGTATCCTTGCCACAAGCGTTCTTGATGGCACGAGCGATGTTATCCTTAGGCATGTTCTCACGCTTACAGTTAGCGATGATAGCACGCAATGATGGGTTATTCTCTGGTTCTGGACCGCCTGCCTTCACAGCAATAGCAATCTGCTTACCCAACTTAGTAAATGTCTTGGCCATGTGGCCCCATCTTTTCAGCTTTGTAGCTTTACGATATTCAAATGCTCTTCCCATTGGAATAAAATTTTAAATGTTTATCGTTTGTTTATAATATTATCTTAATTCTGCACTGAGCACCTTCTGCATTATCTCAATTCTGCATTGAGCTTGCCTGTAAGGTTGGCTATGAGCTTCTTCATGATAGCATCTATCTGCTTATCATTCAGAGTCTTCTCCTCATCTCGCAGGATGAAGTTAACGGCATAACTCTTCTTGCCCTCTGGCAAATGCTCACCCTCGTAAACATCGAAGAGAACAACGCTCTTCAGAAGTTTCTTCTCTGTCTGGCGGGCAATCTGCTCAATCTGAGCGAACTCTACATTCTTGTCTACGAGCAATGCAAGGTCGCGGCTCACTGAAGGATACTTGCTGATGTCAGTGTAAGTAAGGTTCACCTTCTTCACTGCCTTCATCAGGTTATCCCAGTGGATATCAGCATAGAATACATCCTGTTCAATATCGAATGCCTTCTTCAACTTCAGGCTCAGGATACCCAGTTCTACCAATACCTTTCCGGCACGGGTCTCGTAATTTACGCCCTTAGAGAAGATGTTATTGTCGCTGTGCTTGATAACCACGTTGTTCTGTGGCATACCCACACGGCGGAGAATATTCTCTACCACAGCCTTCAGCTCGTAGATGTTGCTCTGCTCATCAGCATGAGCCCAACTGCCCTCTACGCGCTTACCGGTGATGAAGAGTGACATGTGAGCCTCTTGAGAGTAAGCCTTGATAGGACTCTCCTCGCTCCACTTCTCCTTATTGTATATATAGGTGTTACCCACCTCGAAGAACTTCAGGTTCTGGCTCTTATGGTTGATGTTGCGAACCACGCTCTCCAAACCACCGAACAGCATCGTCTGGCGCATCACACCGAGATCAGCACTCAATGGGTTCATCACCTTCACGGTTGTCTCGTTAGGATACTTGTTGAGGTCGAAGTCGGTATAGTAGCTGGCCTTGCTCAGAGAGTTGTTGAGAATCTCCATGAAGCCCTCGCCTACCAACTGCTCTGCCACGAGGTTCTGGCTGTGATAAGCCTTGTCCTCATCGCCCTGAACAGTCAGGGAGCTCTTCAACTGGGTTGGAATCTCCACATTATTATATCCGTAGATACGGAGAATATCCTCTACCACGTCGCAAGGACGTTGAACGTCTACACGATAAGCAGGAACCAGGAGGTCGATACCCTCAGCATCCTCCTTCACAATCTTCATCTCGAGAGATGTGGCAATGTTCTTGATGGTCTCAGCACCAATCTCCTTACCGATGAGGCGATGCGCATACTCATAGTTCAGGCGAACAGGGAAATCCTGTATTGGCTCTGGATATACATCCTTGATCTGCATGGAAATCTTGCCGCCAGCCAACTGCTTGCAGAGGATGGCAGCCTGCTTCAAAGCATAAATCTGTCCGTTTGGATCTACACCACGCTCAAAACGGTAGCTGGCATCTGTGCTCAAACCATGACGGCGAGCGCTCTTGCGGATCCATGTAGGATGGAAGTAAGCACTCTCCAAGACTACATCCTTGGTTGTCTCGTAAGTACCAGAACCCTTACCGCCGAAGATACCGGCGATACACATAGGCTCCTCAGCATTGCAGATGCTCAGGTCGTGCTCACCCAAGGTATGCTCCTCGCCATCGAGAGTAACAAACTTGGTGCCCTCTGGCTGGGTACGAACTACAATCTTATGACCGGTAACCATGTCTGCATCGAAGCAGTGCAATGGCTGGCCGTATGCCATCATGATGTAGTTGGTGATATCCACGATATTGTTGATAGGGCGCAAGCCGATGATGTTCAGCTTATCTTGCAACCACTTAGGACTTTCCTTCACCTCACAACCGGTGATGCTTACACAGGCATAACGCTTGCAAGCCTCAGTATTCTGGATTTCAACATCGATAGGAAGATCCTCGTTGTCTACCACAAACTCATCGCAAGATGGGCGATGCAAGCTTGTCTTGTAGCCATTCTGCTTCAACCAGGCATACAGGTCGCGGGCTACACCCCAGTGACCGAGCGCATCAGCACGGTTGGCTGTGATATCAATCTCGATGAGCCAGTCGCTCTCCAGGTGATAATACTCAGCAGCAGGCTGACCTACCGGAGCATCTTCAGGGAGTACGATGATGCCGTCGTGAGAGGTACCTACACCAATCTCATCCTCAGCACAGATCATACCCAAACTCTCTACACCGCGGAGTTTGCTCTTCTTGATGGTAAAACTCTGGTCGCCATCGTAAAGCACGCAGCCCAAATCAGCCACGATAACCTTCTGACCTGCAGCAACGTTAGGAGCACCACAGACAATCTGCTGAGGTTCGCCCTTACCCAAGTCAACGGTTGTAACATGGAGGTGATCACTATTAGGATGCTCCTCGCATGTCAATACTTTACCAACATAGAGACCTTTCAGTCCGCCCTTGACAGACTGAACTTCTTCCAAAGCGCCAACTTCGAGTCCGCAAGAGGTCAACGCGTCCGCAGTCTCCTGTGGTGTCAAATCGAAATCGACGTATTCTTTAAGCCATTTGTATGAAACGTTCATTATAATGATTTTTTATTTTATTTCTATTTTGAAAAACCCGAAGAAACATCATTCGGGCTATGCATGTTCTAAAACTCTGCAAAAATACAAAAAAAAATGCATATAAACAAATAACATTCGCCATTTTTGCACTATTTAAAATAAATACATGCAAAAATGGCGAATGCCTTGATTTTTATTCGAAAACTTCGTCGATACTGCCAGCTCCTACTTCCTCAAAGTCATCCTGTTCGGCAGCCTTGCGGGAACAAGGATTGTAGTCTTCCGGCAAATCGAACTTGATAGCAGGACTGATACCCAGCGACGGGTCGGCATAAACCTTCTTCATGAATATCGCCCAGATAGGCAAAGCCATGGTAGCGCCCTGACCCATACTCATGGAATCGAAGTGGATATCACGCTCCTCACCACCTACCCAGCAGCCACTTACGAGTTGTGGAGTAAAGCCGATAAACCAACCATCGCTGTTATTATTGGTAGTACCGGTCTTGGCGCCAATCTGCCCTTCCAGGTTATAACGGTAGCGCAGTCTTCCTGCCGTACCATTATCCACAACGCCCATCAGCATGGTAAGCATCTTCATGGCATTATCGGCACTGATCACCTCGTTCATACGTGGCTGGAAGGTAGCAATCGTATTACCTTCATTATCCTCGATACGGCTCACAAACATTGGAGCAGTACGGATGCCGTGGTTGGCAAATACGGTATAAGCGCTCACCATCTCGCTGACACTTACCTCACATGGTCCCAGACAGAGACTCATGGATGCATGGATATCAGGACTGTTGATGCCGAAGTCGCGCAACATCTGTACGAACTGCTGCGGATTGAGCTTACTCATCAGATAAGCACTCACCCAGTTGCTACTCTGTGCCAATCCCCAACTCAGCGGTACCATCTGTCCGGCACGTGAATGGTTGGCATTGCGAGGTGTCCACGGACGACCTGCCACCATATAGGTCTGCTGACGGTTAGGCGCCAGATCGCAAGGCTGGAAGCCGTTAGACATCGCCAGACTGTAAAGAAATGGCTTGATGGTAGAACCCACCTGCCGGCGTCCCAGACTCACCATATCATACATGAAATGAGTATAATCCAATCCACCCACATACGCCTTCACAGCACCCGTTTTAGGATCCATGCTCATAAAACCGCTACGCAGAAAACTCTTGTAATAACGGATAGAATCGAGCGGACTCATCAGCGTATCAATATCACCATGATAGGTAAATACGGTCATTTCCTGCTTCTTGCGGAATGCCGCCTTGATTTCATCCTCAGAATATCCCGCAGCCTTCATCGTACGGTAACGCTCACTCTGGGTGATACTGCGGTTCAGTATACTCTTAATCTGTTTCGGTGTCAGCTTATCGCTGTATGGCGAGCTTGGTTTGCGGGCGATCTCCGCACTGAAGCGAGGCTGCAGATAGCGGGCTACATGCTGATACATAGCCTCTTCCGCATACTGCTGTATACGGCTATCGATAGTTGTAAACACCTTCAGTCCATCACTGTATACATTATATGGCGAACCATCCTTCTTATAGTTCTTGTTGCACCATCCATAGAGCGGATCATTCTCCCACTGGGTAGAATCCACCACAAACTGGGCACGGTTCCAGGATGGATAATCACTGCGCTCCGGACGCTTAGCCATCATATACTGGCGAAGGAACTCACGCAGATAAGTAGCCGAACCATCCTTATGGTCGGTACGGTGGAAATTGAGTGTCAGTGGCTCAGCAGCATACTGGCTATACTCGCTCCGGCTCAGATATCCCGCCTTCACCATCTGCGAAAGAACCACATTTCTGCGCTCCCTTGCTCTCTCCGGATAGCGAACCGGATTGAAGAGCGACGGATTCTTGCACAGTCCGATGAGCGTTGCCGACTCACAGAGGGTCAGATTCTTCGGTTCCTTATTAAAATAGGTATTGGCCGCCGTCTTGATTCCTACAGCATTGTGCAAGAAATCGAAGTAATTGAGATAGAGAGCCAGAATCTCCTCTTTGGTATAATAGCGTTCCAGCTTCACCGCAATCACCCACTCTATCGGCTTCTGCAACAATCGTTCCATTGTACTGCCTGCCTTCTCAGAATAAAGCTGCTTGGCGAGCTGCTGCGTGATGGTACTTCCACCACCCGCATTAGTCTGTCCCAGGATACCACGCTTGACGATGGCACGTCCCAGTGCACGGAAGTCGATACCCGAATGTTCATAGAATCGCTCATCCTCAGTAGCCACCAGTGCCTTTATTAAATAAGGTGACATTTTCTTGTAAGGAATCACGATACGGTTCTCCTTGTTCAGGTTCCACGTACCAAGCACCTTGCCATCGGCAGAGTAAACCTGGGTGGCAAATCTGTTGATAGGATTCTGCAGATCCTCGATGTCGGGCATGTAGCCAATCATTCCAAACCAGATGGCAACAAAGGCAAGAATTACCATGAGTATTCCAGTGCCGAAAACAGCCCATAAAATATGTATAAATCGCTTTCTCATCACTATTTCTTTAAATATTTGTGCAAAATTACATAAAAGTTTTGACTTATCGCACATAAATCAGATTTTTTATGTAACTTTGTGGGCGATTTTAGAACATTCAATCAAATTTCAAATGGAAAAACATAATTTTGTGACCATTGCAGACCTTTCCAAGGAGAAAATCATGTACCTCCTGGAAATGGCGCAAGAGTTCGAAAAGCACCCGAACAGGGAGTTGCTGAAGGGAAAGGTCGTAGCGACCCTTTTCTTCGAGCCATCTACTCGTACCCAACTCAGTTTCCAAACCGCTGCCAACCGTCTTGGTGCCCGTGTCATTGGTTTCTCTGATGCCAAGACATCCAGTACCACCAAGGGTGAGACCCTCAAGGATACCATCCTGATGGTAAGCAACTATGCCGATGTAATCGCCATGCGCCATTTCATCGAGGGAGCAGCCCAGTATGCCAGTGAGGTAGCACCAGTGCCTATCGTAAATGCAGGCGACGGCGCTCACATGCATCCTTCACAGTGCCTGCTTGACCTCTACTCTATCTACAAGACCCAGGGTACTCTGGAGAACTTGAACATCTATCTTGTGGGTGACCTCAAATATGGCCGCACCGTTCACTCACTTATCACAGCTATGCGCCACTTCAATCCTACCTTCCATTTCATCGCACCTAAGGAACTCGCCATGCCAGAAGAGTATAAACTCTACTGCAAGGAGCACAACATCAAATATGTTGAGCACGAGGACTTTAACGAAGATGTGATTGCAGGTGCCGACATCCTCTACATGACCCGTGTACAGAAGGAGCGTTTCAGCGACCTGATGGAGTATGAACGCGTAAAGAACGTGTATATCCTGAAGCGCGACATGCTCTGCAAGGCGAAGGAAAACATGAAGATTATGCATCCGCTGCCACGCGTGAACGAGATTGCTTACGATGTAGATGATGATCCACATGCATACTATATCCAGCAGGCTCAGAACGGTCTCTATGCACGTGAGGCTATCTTCTGCCACTGCCTCGGCATTTCGCTCGATGATGTGAAGAACGATAAGACCATTATTGGGTAGTGTTTAGTGATTATTAATTAGTGATTAATTATTAGTGATTAATTATGGCAAACAATAAAAGTCAATTAGTGGTTGCGGCTATCGAGAACGGTACCGTAATCGACCATATACCAGCCGAAAAGACCTATCAGGTAGTAAATCTGCTCCAGTTGGAGAAGATGGAGACTCCTGTTACTATCGGCTACAACCTGCCAAGCAAGAAGATTGGCAAGAAGGGCATCATCAAGGTTGCCAACAAGTATTTTACCGATGAGGAAATCAACCGACTCTCTGTCGTTGCGCCTAACATCGGACTAAGTATCATCAAAGACTACGAAATCGTAGAGAAGAAGACTGTCAAGACTCCTGATACGCTGAAAGGCATCGTAAAGTGCAACAACCCTAAGTGCATCACCAACAACGAGCCTATGCAGACCCTCTTCCATACCGTAGACAAAGTGCTCGGTATCGTACGTTGCCACTACTGCGACAAAGAGCAGCAATTGGGCAAAGTAGAGCTCTGCAAATAATAAAAACAGGTAGTTTATAACAAAAAGTAAGCAATATCACTCAAAATGTTACGATTTATTTGGTAGTTTGAGAGATATTGCTTATTTTTGCATCCGATTTCATTAAACATCAACCATAAAAAGTAAAGGGAAATGGTAAAAGATCAAGAGATTTTCGACTTAATCGAAAGAGAACATCAGCGCCAGCTGAAGGGTATGGAGCTTATCGCTTCTGAGAATTTCGTGAGTGACGAGGTGATGAACGCTATGGGTTCTTACCTTACTAACAAGTATGCCGAGGGTCTGCCAGGCAAGCGTTATTATGGCGGATGCCAGGTAGTTGACATCGTAGAGAACCTCGCCATCGAGCGTGTAAAGAAGGTGTTCGGTGCTGAGTATGCCAACGTACAGCCTCACTCTGGTGCACAGGCTAACGCTGCTGTTCTGCTTGCCGTATTGAAGCCAGGTGATACCTTCATGGGCTTGAACCTCGACCACGGCGGGCACCTCTCTCATGGTAGCCACGTCAATACATCCGGTATTCTCTACAACCCTATCGGTTACAACCTGAACAAGGAAACAGGCCGTGTAGACTACGACGAGATGGAGAAACTGGCTCTTGAGCACAAACCAAAACTGATTATCGGTGGTGGTAGCGCTTACAGCCGCGAGTGGGATTACGCCCGCATGCGCAAAATTGCCGATGAGGTAGGCGCTCTCCTCATGATTGATATGGCTCACCCTGCAGGTCTGATTGCAGCCGGTCTGCTCGACAACCCATTGAAGTATGCGCACATCGTTACTTCTACTACTCACAAGACCCTTCGTGGTCCTCGTGGCGGTATCATCCTGATGGGCAAAGATTTTGACAATCCATGGGGTTTGACTACCAAGAAGGGCGAGGTTAAGAAGATGAGCATGCTCTTGAATTCTGCCGTATTCCCAGGTCAGCAGGGTGGTCCGCTGGAGCACGTCATCGCTGCCAAGGCAGTAGCCTTCAATGAGAATCTGCAGCCTTCATGGAAGGAGTATGCAGCTCAGGTAAAGAAGAATGCTGCCGTACTCGCAGATGACCTCATCGGTCGCGGATTTGGTATCGTGAGCGGTGGTACAGACAACCATTCTATGCTCGTAGACCTCCGAAGTAAATATCCAGATCTTACAGGTAAAGTTGCTGAGAATGCGCTGGTTGCAGCCGACATCACAGTCAACAAGAACATGGTTCCATTCGACAGCCGTTCTGCCTTCCAGACATCAGGTATCCGCCTGGGTACAGCAGCCATGACCACACGTGGTGCCAAGGAAGACATGATGCACCTCATTGCCGAACTCATCGAGGAGGTTCTGAATGCTCCTGAGGACGAGAAGGTCATTGCCCGCGTTCGCGAAAAGGTGAATGCTACAATGAAGGATTACCCTCTCTTCGCATACTAATCGTTACGGATAAATATAATTACAAACTGCGGGCCTTCCGTCCGCAGTTTTTTGTTTCATTTAATAAATAATAAAGAAAAGAAAAAATTTATGAAAAAGATGAAAAGCCTACTGCTCATGGCACTTGCATTGCTCCCTGCGAGCAAAACTTTAGCACAGACCAACGCCCAAGTTTTCTACGACTTCGGCAGTGACCGCAAGTTTGTTACCCTCACACTCGAAATGTTCAAGCAGGACAAATGGGGTAACACCTATTTCTTTGTAGACCACGACTTCAATTACGACAAGATGGACACCAGCAGTCCAAACGTGGCACAGGGTGGAACCTATACTGAGATTTCACGTGCATTGAACTTCTGGCAGAACAGCCCAATGAAGAACTGGAGCCTCCACGTAGAGTATAACGGTGGTATTACCAAGAACTACCCTATCAACAATGCCTGGCTCTTCGGTGTGGAGTATTTCATGCACGACAAGAGTTTCAAGAACACCTTGACACTCCAGGCACTCTACAAGACTATCCGCAAGACCGACCAGAACGTGCCAATGCAGTTTACTGCTGTTTGGGGATGCAAAGACATCTTTGGATTAAAGGGATTGAACTTTAGCGGTTTCGCAGATTTCTGGTGGGAGAATCACGTAAGTATGCTTGACAAGCACGGAAACGTGAAAGAATTCCTCAAAGACAATGACGGCAACCTCATCAAGGACAATGACGGCAATCTCATGGCCAAAACCACTGCTGAGCACACCGTCTTCACTACTGAGCCACAGCTCTGGTACAATGTAGGTCAGCACTTCGGCTGCGAGAACCTGAGCGTAGGTAGCGAGGTAGAAATCAGCCACAACTTCGGCAGCAATGCCGGCTGGATGGTTCGCCCTTGCCTCGGTGTAAAGTGGGACTTCTAATTACGAATTTCTTAACTGCGGAAAATTTTCAAAATGAATTTTTGAAAATTTTCCGCAGCTAATCATTAACCACTTTATATTCTGTTTTTCAACAACTTACGTTACTTTCTTACAGTCAATCCGCCATCAGAAATTCCTCCGATTCCGCCTTTTTTCTTATTGTACTGACGGGTTACACCGCTCAAGTTAACTCCGCCAACACCCTCGGATGTAGCGTTTACACTTTGGCAGTCAACCTTGGCTTTCACGCTGCCCACACCTTCGTTCTTGATAATCAGACTGCCGCCCTTAAACATTCCCAGATTAACAGAGCCTACGCCCTCATTATCCAGTTTCACACTTCCCATCTCAATCTTAGAGATTTTCACCGAGCCTACGCCTTCGTTATCAATGTTCATATCATCTCCAGCCACATCATCGATATTTACCGAGCCAACACCCTCGTTGGTTATCTCCAGTTTGTTGGCAAGAATCTTCCCAATCTTGACAGAGCCTACACCCTCGTTATCGATTTTCAGGCGGTCGCTATTAATCGTCTTGGCATAGAATGAACCCACGCCTTCCTGTGCAATCTTCACCAGGTCAGGACTGGTGATATAAATCTTGAGCCTGTTCTTTTCAGAGTTACACGCGGCAGGCACTTTGACCTTTCCATTGAGTCCGATCTTCACCTCGCCGTCACGATAAACCACCTTGAGCTTCTCCTTGAGCTTCTGTACGAACTCAGCATCCTTGATGGCAGAGTAATCCAATCGAACGCTGCATTCATCGCCATTGTTCTGGGTATAATAAACGCTGGCAATCACATTCACGTCGATTGACTTGAAAGGCTTCTCGGTCAAATCATCCTGCGTAAAGTTGAGACTTCCCTTCATTTCACTGGCAGAAGATCCCATACTGCAAGAACTCAAGCCCATTGGGGCAAAGAATAAAGCGGCAGCTACCGCCCAAATACCAAATTTCTTCATACTCATATCTAATTTTATGTTTCTAAATACGTGATATACCGAAAACCTTTCTGTTTCGGAATTCTGATGGTTAGACGTAAGAAGATACAGAAAGGTTGCAGGATAAGAGAAAAATGCAGAAAAAAAGTGCAACAGAAAGCTATTCTCACTGGAACAGTCTCCTGTTCTTACTGAAATAGCCTTCGTTAGTCACTGAAACAGCCTTCGTTAGTCACTGAAATAATATTCGTTGAATATTGAAGTAAGCCTCACTCCATTTTCAAGCAAGCAACACGCCATAACATCAAGGTATTCAAGGAAAAGGCACAAATTCTACAAGGCGTTCAAATAGATTTATTTTTCTCTATCCCCCAATGCAAAAAAATGCCTAAAAATTTGGAAGTTACAAATTTTCAGCGTATCTTTGCAGAAGATTGTACGGCGCTCGGCAATTCGAAAGCAAGCTTTCATTGCACTCACTGACATAATCTTTGCAAAAGTATTAATTTAAATGAATCGCGTATGAAACAGGCAGAAGAAAGATACATCAGCTTGCTGACCGACTTCGGTTTCAAGCGAATTTTTGGAACGGCAATGAATAAGGAATTACTCATTTGCTTTCTCAACAGCTTGTTTAATGGCAAACAGGTTGTGAAGGACGTATCGTATCTGAACCCGGAGCACGTGGGAGATGTATATACTGACCGCAGAGCCATCTTTGATGTATATTGCGAAGGCGAAAACGGCGAGAAGTTCATTGTAGAAATGCAGAATGCGTACCAGACGTATTTCAAGGATCGCGCCCTCTTCTACTCCACCTTCCCTATCCGTGAACAGGCACCAAAGGGGAATGAATGGGATTTCAAGCTCAATCATATCTATACCGTTGCCCTGCTCAACTTCAACATGAACGAGGATGCTTTCGACAAGGAGAAAATCCGCCATCATGTGCAATTATGCGACACAGCTACCCACAAAGTATTTTACGACAAACTCGAATATATCTATGTAGAGATTTCTAAGTTCAACAAACCCCTGGAAGAACTGGATACGCTCTACGAGAAGTGGCTCTATGCACTGAAGAACCTCTATAAGCTTACCCAGCGCCCTAAAGAGCTGTGCGACAAAGTCTTCGACCGTCTCTTCGAGGAAGCCGAGATAGCCAAGTTCACTCCGCAGGAAATGAGGGAGTACGAAACCAGCAAGATGGCATATCGCGACATCAAGAATTCCGTAGACACCGCCAAGCGTGAAGGTATAGCCGAAGGCATGGAAAAAAGAAGTCTTGAGATTGCCAGAAAGATGCTGGCAAAGGGCATAGATGAAGCGACGGTAAAGGAAATAACCGGGCTGTCGGCGGAACATATACTGCAGCTAAAAGCAGAAATATAGATTACTTACTGAACTTTCGCATGTGGTTCAAGTACGGGCTGAAGGCCCAAAAGCTCCTAGCCCAGGGCAGCGCCCTGGGTATAATAGCAATCAGCAAGACGCCCTGTAAGGGCAAAAGCCTTGTAAATACCCGGTTCTTTAAAGCTTTTGCCCTTACAGGGCGACAGGGTTGCGTCCATAATAACTGCTTTTGCCCCACACGCCCTGAAAGGGCAGAAGCCCCTAGCCCAGGGCATCGCCCTGGGTAATTACGG
>OLFW01001562.1_pt1 | contig 12571 bp, 10 predicted proteins | sample 1605351 | NCBI WGS metagenome assembly OLFW01 (sample SAMEA3888918, study PRJEB22519) | human gut metagenome | biome: human gut; feature: human-associated habitat; material: faeces | place: Denmark | collected 2010 | reverse complement strand
TTCTTGCCCTTTTGGGACAGCTTCTTGTTGGGGCGTGCCTGCCCCAAACCCTGCTGGGTGATTTCATTCTTGGTGGTTGCTATATTGCTTATATGCCTTTTCAAATCCTGATTTGTTATATATGATAAATTTATAACATTCTCCGTCTTTCATGGAAATTGCTGCAACAGGAACGACCATCTGACTCCATGAAAGCTCCCTTATCTCGTTCATGGGCAATACAAGGTTGCGATACAGTGGACTGACTGTGAGCTTTTGAGTTGAATATGTAATGCTCTGTTCATCAATGTACAAACCACCGCCAATGATTCCATTACGGCATAAGCTACACACAAAAGTTTTTCCCATAATATTACCGCCTCCTATTAGTTGATGGTTGGTTAAGTTGAGTATATCATATTGATTTCCAGAAGAACACCCCTATATAGGAGATTTTAGCCGTTTTACTGCGTACGTGCGTACGAGAGATTGGTACGCACGTACGCAGCGATTTGCCCGAAGCGCACCCTATACAGCCGTTTCCCCCTCGGAGAGCCCACTACACTTTGCAGACCGCAGGGATGAAAGTGTCATAGTGGGTTATTACACTTCCGCAGAAGTGCCTTCTCCTCGCCGCAGACAGCCGGGTGTGCCTTTTGTGAGAGCTTTCTGTGCGGCGAATCTACATCGCCCACAGGCGATGTAAGCAGGGATTCCAAAGGGGCGCAGCACCCTTGGCACACGACTTTGGTACAAAGTCTAGTGTGTTACACCTTTCCAGAGGTGTATACGTTCCTGAAATGCAAAAAGTCCCATACCCAACACCTTAACGGTGCGGACATGGGACTTGATGCTTCCTCGGCCTAGCCGGGTACTCGTAACCAATCCTGACAGGCAGTTGCCATGTCATTTCTCGAAAACTGTTTTACGAACACCCAGCTAAACAGCGCTCCCTTTTGAGAACGGACGCTTTAAAATGCCCTCCGCGCTGCTCTGGGCAGCTTCAGCGGAACATCATTTTTATATTTGCAGGTCCGGAAAATCTGCGGATTTTCCGGACCTGCCCTTTCACGAGAGAGGACGCAGCGAAAAACGTCAGCTGACGCAAAAAGGGACTGCCGCACAGCGCTGTGCGGCAGTCCCCTGTATGGGGGTCATTGCATTTTACTTGCCCGCCAGCAGCACCGCCAGCACGGCTTTCTGGACGTGCAGACGGTTCTCTGCCTCGTCAAAGATCTCGTCCGCGTGCTGCTCGAACAGGGCGGTGGAGATCTCCTCGCCCCGGTGGGCGGGCAGGCAGTGCAGCACCAGCACGTCCGGCTTGGCGTTTTCCAGCAGACGGCCGGTGAGCTGAAAGCCCACAAAATCCCGCAGACGCTGCTCGCTCTCGGCAGTGCCGGGGGCGGTGGTGTTCCACGCGGCGGTAGCTACGATGTCCGCATCCCGCAGGCCCTCGGCGGGGTCGGTGGTCAGGTGGAAGGCATTGCCGTATTTGTGGGCAAACATCAGCACATCCGCTGCCGGGCGGTAGCCCGGAGGACAGACGCAGGATACCTGCATCCCCGCCAAAAGGCCGCCCACGATCAGGCTGTTGGCCATGTTGCTGCCGTCACCCACAAAGCAGAGCTTCAGCCCTGCCAGCGTGCCCCGGCGCTCCCGGATGGTCATCAGGTCTGCCAGCACCTGACAGGGGTGGGCGTAGTCGGTAAGACCGTTGATCACCGGAATGCCGGAAAGCTCTGCCAGTTCCTCCAAGTCCCGCTGGCGGTAGGTGCGCCAGACGGCGCAGTCGTAGTAGCGCCCCAGCACCCGGGCGGTGTCCCGCAAAGGCTCGCCGCGCCCGGCCTGTAATTCGGCGGTGTTCATGTAGTTGCCAAGGCCGCCCATCTGGTACACACCCACCTCAAAGCTGGTGCGGGTGCGGGTGGACGCCTTAGAGAACAGCAGCGCCACGCTTTTGCCCGCCAGCAGCGGCTCGGTGCGGCCCGCCTTGCAGTCCGCTTTCAGCTGGTCTGCCACATCCAGAATGTGGGTCAGCTCGGCGGGGGAAAGGTCGCCCATTTTCAGCAGATTTTTCATGCCTGCTCCTTCGGAGCCGTCGGCTCCATCGTGCCCAGCACCTCGGCCAGCACCTCCAGCGCCATGTCTACCTCGTGCTCCGAGACGGTCAGCGGTGGCAGCAGACGCAGCCGGGTCTTTGCGGTAAGCACCAGCAGGCCCTTTTCGCGGCAGGCAGCCAGCACATCCGCAGCCTGCACGTCAAAGAATTCGATACCCACCATCAGGCCGATGCCGGAAATGTTCTTGACGTGGGGCAGCTTTGCCAAGCCGGTGCGCAGCTGTACGGCGCGCTCGCTGACCTGTGCAAGGAAGCTCTGGTCCAGACGGTCCACCACCACGTTGGCACCGGCGCAGACCACCGGGTTGCCGCCAAAGGTAGAGCCGTGGGTGCCGGGGCCCATGCCCTCGGCTACTTTTTCATTCATCAGCACCGCGCCGATGGGCAAGCCGCCGCCCAGCCCCTTGGCAAGGGTGACGATGTCCGGCTTGAGGTTATAGTGCTCACAGCACAGGAAGGTGCCGGTGCGGCCTACGCCGGTCTGCACTTCGTCCACGATGAGCACAAGGTCTTTTTCGTCGCACAAAGCGCGCACGGCCTGTACATAGTCCGGGTCCAGCGCCATCACGCCGCCCTCGCCCTGAATCAGTTCCATCATCACGGCGCAGGTGTGGCGGTCCACCAGTTCCCGCAGCGCTTCGATATCCCCCGCCGGGACGTACTGGAAGCCCTCGTTGAAGGGGCCGAAGTAGTTGTGGAACACCTCCTGCCCGGTGGCGGTCAGGGTGGCAAGGGTGCGGCCATGGAAGCTGTTGACCAGCGTGATGACGTTGTAGCGGTCCTTGCCGTAATGGTCTACGCTGTACTTGCGGGCGGCCTTGATGGCGCCCTCGTTGGCTTCAGCACCGGAATTGCCGAAGAATACCTTACTCATGCCGGTGCGCTTGCACAGCTTTTTCGCCAGCTTGCCGCAGGGCGCAGTGTAGTACAGGTTAGAGGTGTGCTGCAATTTGTGTGCCTGCTGGGACACAGCTTCTGCCCATGCAAGGTCGCAGTAGCCAAGGCTGTTCACCCCGATGCCGCTGGTGAAGTCCAGATACTTCTGTCCCTCAGGGCCCTCGGCGTACAGCCCGTGCCCCTTTTCCAGCACGATGGGGCTGCGGTTATAGGTGTGCAGGACGTACTCGTTGTCCCGCTTGATGACTTTTTCAGAATCCATAGGTGTACCTCCTGTGAATAGAAGTTCCGCGCATGCGCCGCTCCCCCGGAGGGAGCGTTTTTTCTATTATAATACTGCTTTTTCGCTTGCGCAATCTTTTTATTCGCGGTGGCTGCGGCGGTAGAAGCGGGTACCGGAGCCGCGGTCGGAGAACAGTTCCAGCAGGATGGAGTGCGGCACGCGGCCATCAATGATGACCGCCTCGTGCACGCCCTGATAGATGGCATCCGCCATGCCGCCGATCTTGGGGATCATGCCGCCCGCAATGATACCGGCGGACTTGTAGCCCTCGATCTCGGTCACCTCCACCTCGGGGATGAGGGTGGTCTCGTCCTCCTTATCCCGCAACAGACCTGCGATATCGGTCATGGACACCAGCTTTTCGGCCTTGAGGGCAATGGCGATCTGGGCCGCGGCAGTATCCGCGTTGACGTTGTACGCCTGCCCAAGGTCGTCCATGCCCACGGTGGCGATCACCGGGATAAAGCCGCCGTCCAGCAGGCTTTCGATCAGGGTCGCATCCACATGGACGATCTCGCCCACATGACCCAGCTGCGGGTCCAGCTCGGTGCAGCGGAGCATCTGTCCGTCCATGCCGCACAGACCCACGCCGCGCCCGCGCAGCTTTGCCACAAGGTCCTTGTTCACCTTACCGGCCAGCACCTGCTGCACGATCTCCATGGTGGCATCGTCCGTCACCCGCAGACCATTTGCAAAGTGGCTTTCCACACCCACCTTCTTGAGCATCTCGTTGATGGCAGGCCCGCCGCCGTGCACCAGTACCACCCGCACGCCCAGCAGCGTCAGAGTAACAAGGTCGTTCATCACGGCGTTTTTCAGGGTCTCGTTGATCATGGCGTTGCCGCCGTACTTGATGACCATGGTTCTGCCATGGTATTTCTGGATATAAGGGGTGGCCTCCGAAAAAAGCCGCGCCATTTCTTCGTTTTTCATCTGTTCCGCGCTCCTGTCAGGTTCTGTAATCGCCGTTGATCTTCACATAGTCGTAGGTCAGGTCACAGCCCCATGCCTTGGCGCTTGCCTCGCCGGTGCCCATATCCACCTTGACCAGAATATCGTGCTCAGCCAGCACCTTGGCGGCTTCATCCTCGCTGTACGGGTGGTAGGCTGCGTTCTCGCACACATACACCTCGCCCGCCTTGCTGGAGAGCCAGACGCAGACCTTATCAATGGAGAAATCCCCGGGGGTGTAGCCGATGGCGCACAGGATGCGTCCCCAGTTGGCATCGCGGCCAAAAACCGCCGCCTTGAACAGGTTGGAGCAGACCACGCTGCGGCTGACGGCGCGGGCGGTTTTCAGGTCGGGTGCGTGGGTCACCTCGCAGGTGATCAGGTGGGTGGCACCCTCGCCATCTCCGGCGTGCTCGGCGCACATATGCTCTGCAATGGCGGTCAGCGCTGCCACAAAGGCGGCGTAGTCCGCGTTCTCTTCGCAGATCTCCGGGTTGCCCGCCAGACCGGACGCCATGATGATCAGGGTATCGTTGGTGGAGGTGTCCAGATCCACGCTCATCTGGTTATAGGTGCCGGGCACAACGGTCTTGAGCGCCTTTTCCAGCAGCGCGGGCGAGACGGCAGCATCGGTGGTGTAGAACGCCAGCATGGTAGCCATGTTGGGAGCGATCATGCCGCTGCCCTTGCCGATGGCACCCACGGTGCACACCTTGCCGCCCAGCTCGAACTGGATAGCGTATTCTTTTTTATGAGTGTCGGTGGTCATGATGGCGGTGGCAGCGTCCGTGCTGCCCTGCGCGGTAGCAGCCAGCTTTTCCGCTGCCGCCGGGATGCCCCGGGCAAAGGGGTCGATGACCATGGGCTGACCGATGACGCCGGTGGAGGCGGGCAGAACGTCCTTTGCGTCCATGTTCAGCGCCTTGCCTACCAGTGCACAGCACTCCTCTGCCAGCGCCACGCCGTTGGCGGCGCAGGTGTTGGCGTTGCCGCTGTTTACCACAATGGCCTGTGCATAGCCATCGGCCAGATGGGCGCGGTCCACCTTGATGGGCGCACCGCAGACCTTGTTGGTGGTATACACGCCCGCAGCAGCGCAGCGCACCTCGGCCTTGATGAGCGCCAGATCGTATTTTTCGCTGTGATTTGCCCGGATGCCGCAATGGACACCGGCGGCGGCAAAACCCTTGGGCGCGCAGATGCCGCCCGCAACTTCCTTATACTGCATAACGATTTTCCTTTCCCACAAAGAAAAACAAGTTTATTCCAAGCCCTTGGTCTCTTCCAGACCCAGCATCAGGTTCATGCACTGGACGGCGGCACCGGAGGAGCCTTTGCCCAGATTATCAAACAGCGAGACCAGCATCATCTGGTCTCCCGCGGCGTTCACGGTCAGGTACAGTTCCATGCGGTCGGTGCCCGCCATGGCGTTGGAGTACAGGCCGTTTTCCGGCAGCGGCTCGTTCAGGCCGTGCACCTTGACGGTGGCGGCGTCCTTGTAGTAATCCGCAAGGGCGGCAGCCACGGCCTCGGCGGTAGTGCCCGCAAGGGTAAGATCCAGCGGCACCAGCACCTGCATCCCGCAGTAGTAGTCGCACACCACCGGCACGAACATCGGCGTGTGCGCAAGGCCGCTGATCTTCTGCATCTCCGGCAGGTGCTTGTGGCCAAGGCTCAGGCCGTAGCTCTTGGGCGCATCCAGCTTGCTGTGCGCCGGGCGGTCGGGGCTTTCGTAGTCCGCGATCATCTTTTTGCCGCCGCCGGAGTAGCCGGAGATGCCGGTGCAGCTGAAGGGGTAGCTTTGCGGCACCAGCCCCAGCTCCACCAGCGGGCGGGCAATGCTGATAAAGCCGCTGGCATAGCAGCCGGGCACTGCCACGCGGTAAGAGTTTTGAATTTTCGCCTTCTGTCCCTTCAGCTCCGGGAAACCGTAGTCCCATGCGGCATCGGTGCGGAAGGCGGTGGAGGTGTCCAGCACCTTCACGTCCGGGCGCAGCAGGGGCATGACTTCTTTAGAAGCCGCATCCGGCAGGCAGAGGAAGGCAAGGTCGGCAGAATTGATGACCTTTGCCCGCTCGTGCACGTCCTTGCGCCCTTCGGCGGAGATGGACAGCAGCTCGATCTCCGGGCGGGCTGCCAGACGGTCGGCGATGCGCAGGCCGGTGGTGCCGGAAGAGCCATCAATAAATACCTTTACCTTCATGCGTTCTCCTCCTCCCATGCGTCCAGCCGTGCCGTTGCCAGCGCGATCTGGCGCTGGACGCTGGCGGCGCTGGGGCCGCCGTAGCTGGTGCGTCCCTCGCAGCAGTGCACAAGGTCGATGGCATCATAGATATCGTCCCCGAACAGCGGGCTGTAACTCTGGAACTGGGTCAAAGTCAGCTCTTCCAGTGTTTTGTCGGCGGCAATGCAGTCCGACACCATGCAGCCGGTCAGCTTGTAGGCATCCCGGAAAGGCATCCCCTTCTTGGTCAGATAGTCGGCGCAGTCGGTGGCGTTGATAAAGCCCTTTGCGGCGGCGCGGCGCATATTGGCGGGCAGGGTCTTCATGGTATCCAGCATGGGGGTGATGGTCTTGAGGCAGAGTTCCAAGGTGTCCACTGCATCAAAGATGGCTTCCTTGTCCTCCTGCATATCCTTGTTGTAGGCCAGCGGCAGACCCTTCATCATCACCAGCAGGGTGTTCAGGTCGCCGTACACCCGGCCGGTCTTGCCGCGGATCAGCTCCGTGACATCCGGGTTCTTCTTCTGGGGCATAATAGACGAGCCGGTGGTAAAGGCATCGTCCAGCTCAATGAACTTGAACTCCCAGCTGCACCACAGGATGATCTCCTCCGAAAGACGGGACAGGTGCATCATGCAGATGGAGATGGCGCTTGCCAGCTCGATGCAGAAATCACGGTCGGACACGCCGTCCAGACTGTTGGCGCAGGGGGCGGCGAAGCCCAGCTTTTCGGCGGTGAAATCCCTGTCCAGCGGGTAGGTGGTGCCTGCCAGAGCGCCAGAGCCCAGCGGGCACTGGCTGTCCATGCGGGCGGTGGCGTCCGCAAAGCGGTCGAGGTCGCGCAGCAGCATGGAAGCATAGGCCATCAGCGCGTGTCCAAAGGTAATGGGCTGGGCGCGCTGCAGGTGGGTGTAGCCGGGCATGACGGAGGCGGTGTTCTCCGCCGCCTTTTTGCACAGCACCCGCACCAGTTCCACGATGTAGGCCTGCAAAGTCTTGCTGTAATCCCGCAAAGTCAGGCGGATATCCAGCGCCACCTGATCGTTGCGGCTGCGGCCGGTGTGCAGCCGCTTGCCCGCATCCCCGATACGGGCGGTCAGGGTCTGCTCCACAAAGGTGTGCACGTCCTCGGCGGCGGGATCAATGGTCAGCGCACCGCTGGACAGGTCGTCCGCGATGGAAGCCAGACCGCTGAGGATATCCGCACAGTCCTGCTCCGAGATGATGCCCTGCCGTGCCAGCATGGCGGCATGGACGCCGCTGCCGCGCATATCCTGCGCGATCATCCGCTGGTCGAAGCGGATGGAGGAGTTGAAGTCGTTGACGCGGCTGTCCACCGCCTTGGAAAACCGACCCTTCCAGAGTTGTTCTGCCATAATATAAACTCCTTATAAAAACGGCAAAGCCGCCGCAGGGGAAAACGCTCCTGCGGCGGTGCCGCCGGCTACGATGCCGGTGTGAGAACCCGCGTGTGAAAGTGTGAAAACACACGCAGTCGAAAATGTTGCGATTACTTGACCTCCGGCCAGTTCTTGGACAGCTTTGCGCGCTCCTTAATGGACAGGCCGAACAGGTTGATGAAGCCGGTGGCATCGGACTGGTCGTAATCCTTATCGACGCCGAAGGAAGCGGTCTGCTCGTCGTACAGGGTGAACGGAGAGGTCACACCGGCGTTGATCATGTTGCCCTTGTAGAGCTTCAGCTTCACATCGCCGGTCACAGTCTTCTCAAGGCTGTCGGCAAAGGCATCCAGTGCCTCGCGCAGCGGGGTGAACCACTGGCCGTTGTACACGATGTCGGCGTACTTCTGTGCCAGCTGTGCCTTGAAGTGAGCGCTCTCCTTATCCAGCGTGATGGTCTCCAGCACGTTGATGGCCTTGTACAGGATGGCGCCGCCGGGGGTCTCGTACACGCCGCGGCTCTTCATGCCCACCAGACGGTTCTCCACGATGTCCAGCAGACCGATGCCGTTTGCACCGCCCAGCTGGTTCAGGTACTCCACCAGCTCCACAGCGCCCATCTCCTTGCCGTCCACGGCAGTGGGGATGCCCTTTTCAAAGTGGATGGTCACATAGGTGGGCACATCGGGTGCCTGCTCGGGGCTGACACCCAGCTCCAGAAAGCCGGGCTTATTGTACTGGGGCTCGTTGGCGGGGTTCTCCAGATCCAGACCCTCGTGGCTCAGATGCCACAGGTTCTTGTCCTTGGAGTAGTTGGTCTCACGGTTGATCTTCAGGGGGATGTTGTGCGCCTCGGCGTAGTCGATCTCCTCGTCACGGCTCTCGATGTCCCACTCACGCCACGGAGCAATGATGGCCATATCCGGGCACAGGGCCTTGAGGGTCAGCTCAAAACGCACCTGATCGTTGCCCTTGCCGGTGCAGCCGTGGCAGATGGCATCTGCACCCTCCTTGATGGCGATATCAGCCAGTGCCTTGGCGATGCACGGACGTGCAAAGCTGGTGCCCAGCAGGTAGTCCTCGTACTTAGCGCCGAACTTCAGGGTGGGGAAGATGTAGTTCTCCACAAAGTCCTTCTTCAGGTCCAGCACATACAGCTTGGATGCGCCGGTAGCCTTGGCCTTTTCTTCCAGACCGTCCAGCTCGGTGCCCTGACCCACGTCACCGGAAACAGCAACGACCTCGCAGTTGTTGTAGTTTTCCTTCAGCCAAGGAATGATGATGGAGGTATCCAGACCGCCGGAGTAAGCCAGCACGACTTTTTTGATGTTTTCCTTTTTCATGATAAACGCGCTCCTTTTAATAAAAATACACTTTTGTTCTCTGATGCGTACTTTCCCTTTGCATCCTCTGTCTTTCGTTTGCGGTTGATGCTTTTATTATACGCAGCGCGGGTTTTCCGTCAATGCTAAAAACTGCCAAACATAGCGCCTGTTTCGCTTTTCTTTTGGTTTAATCTGTATCTTTATGCAATTATTTTTAAATATATTCGTATTTTATGCAATTTGAGTGTATTTTTTCATGGGGTTTTGGGGGAGTAAACCCTCTCCGTCATCGCTGCGCGATGCCACCTCCCCCCTCGGGGGAGCTGTCGAGCGTATGCGAGACTGAGAGGGTTCGTCCCCCCTGCAAACAAAACCACCGGAGCATCCGCAGATGCTCCGGTGGTTTACCTATAACGATTTAGTTCAGCTTCAGATCGCCCTCTTTGATCCAGCCCAGCTTGCGCTCCACCTCGCAGAACACCACGCTGAGCACGGCGGGCAGCACAAAGCACAGCAGCACCATGGCAGCCCAGTCCATGGGGGTGATGGCAGCCTTGGTACCGGCGGCAATATCGCTGACCCAGCCGGTGTAAACGCCGATCTGACCCACCAGACCACAGGTGCCCATGCCGGAGGAGACCGCCGCGCCGTTCATCTCAAAGTGGAACAGGCAGGTAGCCAGCGGGCCGGTGATGGCACTGGCCAGCGTGGGGGCGATCCAGATGCGGGGATTCTTGATGATGTTGCCCATCTGCAGCATACTGGTGCCCAGCCCCTGACTGACAAGGCCGCCTACCCCGTTCTCCTTGTAACTCATCACGGCAAAGCCCACCATCTGGGCGCAGCAGCCCGCCACGGCAGCGCCGCCTGCAAGGCCGGTCAGACCCAGTGCGGCGCAGATGGCGGCAGAGGAGATGGGCAGGGTCAGTGCCACGCCCACTATGACCGACACCAGAATGCCCATGACCAGCGGAGCCTGCTCGGTGGCCCACATAATAAGCGTGCCCACCTGACTTGCGGCTGCGCCGATGGGGGCGGCGATGAGCATGGAAAGCCCGACACCTGCAAAGATGGTCACCAGCGGGGTGACAAGGATATCCACCTTGGTCTCCTTGCTCACCGCCTTGCCCAGCTCTGCTGCCACAATGGCAATGATGAGCACGGCCAGCGGGCCGCCTGCACCGCCCAGCGCATTGGCCGAGTAGCCCACGGTGATCAGGCTGAACAGCACCAGCGGCGGGCAATGCAGTGCCCAGCCGATAGCACAGGCCATGGCGGGGCCGCTCATGGCCGTAGCATAGCCGCCCAGATCCACCAGCAGTGCAAGACCGGTCTGCTGACCCACCGTCTTGATGATGGTGCCGATCAGCAGGCTGGCGAACAGACCCTGTGCCATTGCGCCCAGTGCGTCAATGAGGTAACGCTGCGGAGAGATGACGATATCCTTCCGCGCCAAAAATTCTTTCAGCTTCGACATAAAACTTGCCTTTCTATCCAAAACAGATCGTTAAAGTTACGAACGTATGCCCTGTATCATACCATACACCTGTCAAGACAGCAAGGGGTTGCTGGAAAAAATGTGAAATTTCGGCTTTGTGCAATGTTCTGCCCCGCCGGAACGTATTCCATTTGGAACATTTTCCGACACACTGCCCCGGTGGAGAATTTGTGTAGAAGCCCGCTGTGCCGTTGACTGCTCCCCGCGTGCGGGTGTATACTAAAGGAAGCGTAAAGTTATCATCCGCCGTCCTTTTTATCCTGAATCCATGGGCGGCGTGGAATAAAAGCAGGCCCGCCCCGGGCAAGGGGGCAAAGACCCGGGCAGCGCTACGCTGCACCACCGGGAGATTCGGAGGCAGAGACGACAGATGAAAAAACGATTTGACCGATCCGGCACAGCCCGCCGCAAGGCGGCGGCAGCCGTTGCAGCGCTGACCATGGCGCTGGTTCTGGCTGTGGGCGGCGCAGGGGCAGCGACCCTGCTGTCTGCACAGCCGGAGACTTTGACCGTGGGCGCGGTCGTGTCCCATGTTACCGCCGAGGTACCGCAGGCAAGCAGCCCGGCAGCGGCTGACCCTGCACCGGAAGCTGAGAGCACAGCAGCGGCTGCCCCGGAACAGGCAGCGGAAAGCACCGTGCAGCCGCAGCAGACTGCGCCCGCCCCGGAACAGACAGAAAAGCCGGAAACCACTGAAACCGCCCCGTCTGCACCGGAAGAAACCGCAGAAACACCGGAACAGCCCGCTGAGGATACCGCCCTAGAAGAGGAGAACTCCCCCGCCATGTTGCTGGAGGAGACCCCGGAGCTGGCCGCACAGGACCCGCAGGCTCCCGCAGCGGACGGCACCACCCAGAACGACACCGCCAGCCAGCACACCCCGGAGGGCAGCGTGCTGCTGACCCCGGAGCAGATCCAGCAGGCACTGGATTCCGGCGCGCTGGAGGATGCCGAAGCGCAGTGCATCGACCTGACCGATGAAAACGGCTTTTTACGTTGGCTGTTCAACTGGCTGTTCGGCACCAAAGACAAGGAAGAAGAGCCGGTGTACTCCGGCTGGCGCACCGAGAACGGCAAGACCTACTACTACGCGCAGGACACCAACAAAAAGGTCACCGGTCTGCGCTCCATTGACGGCAAGCTGTATTATTTTGACGCCAACGGCGTAAAGCAGGACAATGTGACCTTTGGCATCGACGTGTCCAAGTATCAGTCCGGGCTGGACTGGAACAAGATCAAAAAATCCGGCGTGAGCTTCGTCATCATCCGCATCGGCTACCGTGGCTACGGCGCTGCGGGAAACCTGGTCAAGGACCCCATGTTCGAAGAGCACTTCACCAATGCCCGCAACGCGGGACTGAAGGTGGGCGTGTATTTCTTTACGCAGGCCGTAAACGAGGCCGAAGCGCAGGAGGAGGCCGAGGGCTGCAACTGGGCGCTGAACGGCCGGATGCTGGACTACCCCATTTTCTATGACACCGAGGCTTCCACCGCCCCGGGCGGCACCGGCCGCGCTGACGGTCTGGGCGTTGAGGATCGCACCAAGTGCGCCATCGCCTTCTGCGAGCGGGTAAAGGAGCTGGGCTACAAGCCCGGCGTGTACGCTTCCACCACATGGTACCGCAAGCGGGTGGACTACAACACCCTGCGCAGCCGCTACACCATCTGGAACGCCCACTACGGCGTCTCTTCCAGCCCCATCGGCTGCGATCTGTGGCAGGGCACCGAGAAGGCCCGCATCAACGGTTACAGCGGCGAGCTGGACGCCAATATCAGCTACATCGGGTAACAACCCAAAGGCTGCTGCACACGCCCTGTGCAGCAGCTTTTTTCTTGCCGTGGGACGATTTTAAATGCGCTCCGCTTCACAGGGGAAGTTTCTGCTTGCGGGAAAT
>OLFW01001561.1_pt1 | contig 12575 bp, 7 predicted proteins | sample 1605351 | NCBI WGS metagenome assembly OLFW01 (sample SAMEA3888918, study PRJEB22519) | human gut metagenome | biome: human gut; feature: human-associated habitat; material: faeces | place: Denmark | collected 2010 | reverse complement strand
ACGCTGAACCGTGATTTTGTTGCTACACTTTCCGTGGGTGAGCATACGCTTGCGATCGTTTCTCAAAGCGGTACGGCTACGGCTAAGTTCACCGTCAAGGCAAAGCCGGCTGAAACGGCAACCCCGCAGCCTACTGTGACACCGCAGCCCACGGCACAGCCCCAGCCGACGGTGCAGCCTGTTTCCCCGATTCCGAGCACCGGCGACACCGCCAACCCTGCATTGTGGTTTGCGCTGCTGATCGTCAGCGGCTTCGCGCTGGCGGCAATTTTCGTACTGCGCAAGAAAGCCAATCGCAAGTAAACAAAATGGGTACCGGCCTATATCAGCGCACGGAAACCATATCCATAGGATTCACACGCACGCCATTCTGCATCACCTCAAAATGCAGGTGGTTGCCGGTGCTGTCACCGGTACTGCCCACATAACCTATAACCTGCCCTGCCGTTACCGCTTCCCCTGCGGTAACGGCAGTTTGCGTCATAAAGAGATCATAACCTCGCACTCTTTCTGCGTCAGCTTGTGCAGATACTTTTTGATCCCTTCCCACATCAGCTTGGACTCGACGCTTTCCTCAATCGGGTTCATCAGGCGTCTATACACTGTGTCTACCTCGTCACGGCATTCCTCAATGGAAATCTCATGCTTTGCCTTAACCATCAGTGCACGAATGTAAGAAGCGCGCCGGGCATACAACACCTTGGTCATAAACTTTGTAAAGCGTGCAGCCAGTTGCGCGTCCTCACCACTAAACCATAGCTTATTTTTCTTTGCCATCGTAAACCTCCTGAATTATGGGTTTCATTGAATAGACCTCAAAATTCGGAGGCGCGCGGGTCGGGTAAGAATTACGGCAGCGCATCTTACATTAAGCGAACGCAAAAAAAGGCCCGACAGCCGTTGTGGCTGTCGGGCCAAAAACAATCTGTAATTGTCTTTATAACCGATTACTTATCGTTTCTTTTCTTGCAGACAAATACAACTGCAAGTCCGAGCAGAGATGCCACCAGAAGCACGACGTACAGCGTGGGGTTGGAGGTATCGCCCGTTTGCGGCATTGCCGTTATGGTGGACGGCTTTGAAGTGCTTGCCGGGGTGGGGGCCGGTGTGGGAGCAGCAACTTCGTTCTTCTTGGTTTCGCTGTCGTTTGAACTGTTGTTGCTGCCCGGATTGCTGCCGCTGCTCGGCACGGCGGTGTCCTTATAGGCAATCGCATAGACAGAGAAGCGGTCGGTCTTAAAGGTCAGCGTCTTGTTGGCTGCATCAAACGCGGCATCCAGCACGGCAATCGCACCTTCATGGCAGCGCACAATGCAGTAGTTGCGGTTGACCGCGCTGTCCGTATGGATGAGCGCGTCTGGCACAACAACAGAGATCGGCAATGCGTTCTTAGTCGTGTGCAGGGCTGCACCGGGCTGCCGGTTACCATTCACGGTCATGTACTTGAACAGACTGATGTCGAGATACTGCCCGATGGTGTAGTCCTTGGCGGCCTGTGCCATCGCTGTTTTTACTGCATCGGGAACATTGGCCTCTTTCACGGTCAGCACAATGTCCATGATTGCGCCGTCGGCAATCTGTGCCAGTTCATCGGCGGTAATGTCGCCGCTGTCCACCAGCATGGCAAGCAATTCAGCTTTGTCGGTCAGCAGGGTGGCGGGCGGTACAGTGCCCTCAAACTTAATATCCACTTTCACCTTGCCGTTGCCGATCGTAATCTCCTTGTCGGGGGCATCCTCCGCCTTGGCGGGGACAATCACGTAGGTCTGTTCAACAGCGCCGGTATAGTTGCCCTTGGCGGTGATGGTCAGTGTGTGGCTGCCGGGGTCGGTGGCGGTGTTGCCCGCCACGGTGTAGGAATCTGCGGGGAGTTCTTTGTCGTTCAGCAGGACTTTCTCGACCGTTTGGGTCTGTTCCGCGCCGTTGGCAGTAAGCGCCTTGCCCAGCTTGACGGTTGCGCCGTCAATAGACTTGGGATTGATGGTGAATTTGCCCTCGGCAAACGTGACCTCGTAGTTCGGGTTTGCGCCTGCATCGGCGGTGGCGGTGATGTCATATTCGCCGGCATTCTCGCCCTCAGCACGCGCCAGCGTGATACCTTTCAGCGTTTCACCACTCAGTACACCACTGACTATGTAAGTCAGTTTGGGGTCTTTTTCCTCATATACCTTGGACTTGTTGTCCGGGGTGACGGTGACTTCCTTGGCGGTGATGGTTGCAGTGGTTTCGGTCTGATTTCCGCTTTCAGCCAGCACATAGTTGGCGGCAGAATCGCCGCCCAGCGTCAAATTGGAAATCGTGACTTTCTTCTCACCGACATCAGCGCTTTCCATTGTACCTGTGGCAGTAACGGTTAAGGTGTCATTTTCCAGAACACCGCCAAGGGTCACCGCGCTGTAATCCAGCCCAGCATTGGTCGTGCCGTCATAGACTTTGTCGTTTGCGGTGATACCCGAAACCGTAACCGCCTTGGGGTTGACCGTAACGGTTGCAGTGCCGGTGTTCGTCGTGTATTTTCCACCGTAGGACTTATCGGGGGTGAATGTCCACTTGGCATTATGGCTACCCGCGTTGAGTTTCACGGCAGGTGTGTCCCATGTAAACGTGCCGTTGACCGCTACACCAGTGACGGGGTCTTGCATCGTGCCTGTGATGGTGCTCGCGCTCAGCTCGTTGCCGTAGGTAATCGGCGTTGCGGTGATTGTGCCGTCCGGCTCAGGTTTGATTTGGTCCACCGCGTTGAGGACGAGCGTCAGTTGAAAGTTCTCGTAGTTGGTGGTGGTGACATTCACCTTGACGGTACCGATCTGGCCGGTCGCTGTTCCATCTTTCGCATAGAGACCTACCAAAGTCAGCTTGCTGCCCTCAAATTCCGCTATCTCCGGGTCGAGATAATATCCATGAGCGGTGAAGTTGATAGCAGTCTGCTGATTCCCCAAATCGTAGCGCACTGTGCCGTAATCTCCATTGGGCGCTTCGGGCAGCAGCTTGCTGAAATCGTAGGTGTACGTCTGCTGTGTGCCGTTGATTACGTTCAGTGTGTCGGTCGGGATATTCGTGGGCGCAGCGGCTTTGTTAATTTTGAAAGACTTATCATCCAGCTCCGCGCCGTTCAGCGTAAAGTCCTTTTGAGTCGTGCCGTCTTCAAAGACATAGCCCGCATTCTTTAACTTGATGGTGAAGGAGACAGTCTTTATGCCGGCATCGGCGGAATCATAGCAGGCGTTGAGCACCTCATAATCTGTACCCTTAGCCAGCCGAAGCGGAACACCAGTATAATAGCTGTCCGCGCTCTTAAGTGTGATTTTCGCATTTGCAGGCAGATCTGTCGTTCCGTCGTATGTCTTAATGATGTCGCCGACCGAGGCCGCTACTTTGAGCGGTCGGACCGTCCATTCGGCAGACTTACTTCCGGTATAATCGCCGTTGTCTGTTGCCTTGATGGTCAGCGTACAGGGGCCTACATCGTAGGTGCTGCCGCCGCCGGTAATGGTGAAATCCTTGTCCTTTTCCAGCGTTTGGCCTTTGTATGTCACGATAAACGTCGGCACATCGGTCGCGTCCAAATAATTGAATGCCGCTTCATTGCCATTGGGGAACGTGATCTCGGCATTGCTGAGATTCGGCTTGGTGACGGTCAGCATTTTTTGGGTGCTCGTCACCGAATAGCCGTCCTTGGTGGCGGTGAAATAAATGTCGTAGGTTCCGATCGTGTTAGCGTCGAGGTCTACAACGTAGTACCAGCTGCTGCCAATCTTTTTATATTCAGCTTTCTTCTGGCTGTATGTGGGCACGTTGTTTCCAACGATCTCCCCGGTGTAGATGTATACATCCGCACCACTTGTATTGCAGCTGGCGCAGAGCTGGACGGTCGTGCCGCGCTCCACCTTCGGCGAGTTGCCGGTCAGGTTCTTGCCATCGACCTTCAGATTCAAGGTCTTGGTGGTGATGGGCAGTCTATTGATGATAACATTGTTCAACTGCGAGCCTTTGACATCATCCCGGGCATACCACTTGTGGGTGCCGTCCGCGTTGAGCACCTTGTATCCAAGTGCTGTGTCATTCAGAATATTTTTCCACGTCGCGCCCTCTGCCAACGTCAATTCGCCGATCACGGCGGGATATTTCGACCCGGCGAGTTTTGCTCCTCTGTAGGCAACGACCGCGTCAATGCTGGCTGTGGTGGTGTTTTGTGTGTTGCTGAAAGTGGTGGTGTTGCTGGCCGCAGCCGCCTTGACCGTCACCGTGCCCTTGATGGAGTGGCCGTTCAGGTTAAGCCCCGTGTCCTGCGTGCCGTTGATGGTATAATCGCCGGTCACGTCGGTCAGCAGGTAGAGGGTCGCGCCACCGTCTCTGCCTGCATCAATGGCCGTTTGTAAATTGGCAAATCTCCGCCGCAGGCGGTTGCCCTCGCCATTGTTCAAGTCTGTTTCGGCCACCGCGGGCGCGCCGCAGTAGGGGCAGTTGGTGCCATCAAAGCCGTTCTTGCCGCCGTGGCTGCACAACTTTACCACCAGGTCGCAGGTCTGGGCAGCGGCTTCCTCCAGCGTGAGCTGCGTGTCGCCACGGTAGTAAGCAAGTCCCGCGTTCCCGGGAAGCAGATTACCCAATGTGATGTTATTATTCAGCCGCAGACCGCTTCTCGAAATCTTTCCGCCGTACAGCTCGACTGTACCGCCCCAAACCTCCAGCTGGAGCAGAGTGGTATGGTCATTCTTCGGATCAAATACCAGTGTACCGCCCTCCCGCACGGTCACTCCCACCGCGCCGTTGCCGCCGCTGCTGTCAATGACCGTCAGGTTGCCGGTGCGAACCTGGCTCATGGCCGTACGACCGCCGACATTCAAGCTGTATCCGCTCAGACTGTGTCCGTCCAAATCCAGCGTGAGAGTCTTGCTGACATATATGCCGTCAGGCAGCATCTTGTTTGTCAGCAGCTTGACGGTCTGACCGTCAGCTGCCGCATTCAGCGCGGACGGCACATCGGTATAATAGGTTTCACCGATGCCGGCCGCAAACTGCGTCCCGCAGACCGTGCACTTGCCGTCTTTACCGATGGTGCTCGCGCCCTCGGCGTTCTTGTGGGTGCAGGACAGACCGCAGGCGCACTTGTTGTTCACCATGGCGTGGGTGTGCTCCTTGACGGTTACGTCGGCCAGCTCCGTTGCATTGCCGTCCTGCACGTCGTCGCCCTTGTAGAAAGCGTGCACCTTCTGCGTATCCAACAGGGACATGAGCGGCTGCAACTCTTCTGCGATGTAGCTCTTAATGCTTTGGAACGTGCCGCCGCTGATGGCGATGGTTCCGTTGTGCGTGAACTGCACATCGCCAAACGTGCCGTCCGTAATGTTCAGCGTAGCGCTGGAAGCGACAACCCATTCACCCGCGTGATTGGAACCGCCATTGACGGTGACGGAAGCACCCTCCAATACGGTGAGGCCATACACCGTGCCGTTGCTGATGGTCGCAGTGCCGCTGTTCACGTCGCAGACAAGTCCCACGCATTCTGAACCGCCGATCTCGCCGCTCCGGATGTCCAGTGCGCCGGCCATGAACATGAGATTTGAAATTCTGCCGTAAGCGCCCTCGCCTGTAACAGTCAGGTTGCCTGTCGCGAGAGTTTCTTTTTTCTGCGTTTCCTCGTTAGTCTCTGAGAATCCAACCTCGAGGTAGTCGACCGTCTTGTGGTTCAGATCGAGCGTCAGGGTTTTGGTGACAACGGGTACGATGGAAGCATACTGTTCGAACGTAAAATTTTCACCGAGCGCATTGAGGGCGTCTGCATCCGTCACATGGTTTGCCAGCAGCTTGACGGTGTCACCGTCCTGCGCCGCATTCAGCGCCGCCGGGAGGGATTTGTATGTGCCGCCGTCCGTTCCGTCCGCTTTTGTTATCGAAGCGGCCTCAACGACAGCCTCGTTGACTGTGAGTTCCACGGTTGCTGACCGATCCTCTTCGTAGTTCGTGGTCTCGGCGGTCTTGGCGTAAACGTAATATGTGCCGGGGTCGCTGATTGCGGTGTTTTCGTCAATCTTGGGCATGGCTTCGCTGCCCTCTACGTCAGAAGAGCCCGCCCAGCTTTTTAACGCGGAAGCCAGATAATAATATGTCACCTCGGCGTCTTCCGGAGCACCCTCGACAGACAGAAGCGGAAGAAGCTTTTCGCCCGCCGTGCAAGCCGTCTTGGAAAGAGTTACGGTCAGATTGGGATAGGCCTTGTTGATGTAGCCGCCGATCGTAAACGTTTCTTCGCCCGCCTTGAGCTTGTACTTCTTCGCAGTTTCGCCAGTCAGCGTGATTTCCACAGTGACTTTATGCCATCCCGCGTCCGCGGAATCGAACGTCTTCTTGGCGGTAAAGCCCGTTCCTTCTTTGAGTTTGATTTCATTTGTGCCGTCTGTAAACGTCAAGTCGATTGGAATCGTGCCGCCGTCCGTCGTGCCGTCATAGCCGCGGCCAATGGAATCGGGCTTGCTTACGCACCAGATCTCCGTCCGCGTGTCCTCTCCGGGGATATATGTGCCGCCGCCCCCTTCTGTCGGGCTTCCGGGGGCTACATAGATCCCACCGCCCTCGCCACCGGTCTCACCGCCGCCGATGACACCGCCCGATATGCTCACGTCCTCTCCCTCGGCAAAAGCCGCTGTGGGCAGAAGCGTCAGGCAAAGCACGAGCACCATAAATAAGCTCAATACTCGTTTTTTCATAAGATCCTCCTTTAGGATATGCGTATAGGGTTTATATTCAGCCCGTTTTAGCACAGGCACAGCTTTTATAGATCATCCGGAATGAGCCGCAGCTTTTTCGCGGCGGTCTTGGCCTCCGCCCGGCGCTTCACGTCCAGCTTGTCGAGGATGTGGCTGACGTGGGTCTTCACGGTCGGCAGCTTCACATCCATGATCTGCGCGATCTCGGCGTTGGACTTGTCCGCGCAGAGCAGATGCAGAATTTGCAGCTCCGTGGGCGTCAGCTCCTCACCGGGGGCAAGGCGGGGTTCGAGGAAATGCGGGTAGAACGCCGCCTGCGTCCGCACCGCCGCCATCAGCCGCTTGCGCCATGCCTTGTCGCCGTCCCAGTCCAGCACTTCCAGCAGCGGCAGCACCGCCGTGCCGTATACGCTGACGGTGCGGATGAAGCGGTACTCCGCTGCCGCATCCAGCGCCGCCGTCAATCGCTCGCGCCACCGCTCGTCCTTCTTGCGGTACAGGGCAATGGCAGTCAGAACATTCAGGTGAATGCCGTCGATGATGCGGGCGCAGTTTTGGACGTACGGCTCCAGCGGGGCAAGCGTCAGCTGCACCGTGTCCGGCCTGCCGTCCTCCAGCTCCACCATGGCCTGGGTGAGATACTGGTAGCGCCGCATGACGTTCAGGTGCGTCGGCTCCCGCGGGGCTTTTTCCCGATACCACGCGTCCGCCGCGTCAAGGTCGCCGGTGTGCATGTCAATACGGCAGAGCATGGCGTCCATATTGGGCAGAAAGCGTGTCAAACCGCGCTCGGCAAAGCATTCACGGAGCACCTCGATGGTGCGCCGCGCGTCGGCGGGCTGTCCGCTTGCCAGCTGGCTGCGGGCCAGCAGTCCACTGACGGCGAACTCCATGTCCGGCGTGCCCCGGTTGCGGACCTCGTTCAGCTGTGGGAGAAGGGCCAGCATCCGACCGGCCACGTCCTCCCCCTTTTCAAACTTGCTCTCGGCGATGGCGCAGTCCGCAAGACCCACGCCGTCCCGCCCCAGCACCGCCTCCACCGGGATACGCATGGTGTGGTAGAGCAGGTCATCCTTTTTGCTCCACGGGGAAAAGTCCTTGCCGCCGTTCATGATGCTGGGCAGCGCGCTTGTGACGGAGAAGGACGGCAGCGTCACTTCCTTGTTCATCAGCAGCCGGAACACGGCGGGAATGGTTTCCGTCAGACCGTTCACGCCCCGCTGGGGGAGAGAAATGTCCAGCCACGCAAGGCGGCTGCGGGCCTGCTTTCCGGCGGCGTCCTGCCTGCCGCAGCGCTCGGCAAATGCTTGCAGCTCGCCGTACCAGCGCTCCGAGCCTTCGTAGTCCATCGCCAGCGCGCAGAGCATGCTCATGCCCTGCATCAGCGAGGGAGAGGCGAGAATTTCCGCCTCCGGCAGGCTGCGGTAGTATTTTTCCATCTCGGCATAGTGACCCATGCCGGGGTGGAGTTCTGCATTGCGCACCAGCAGCTCGGAGACCTTGGAATGGTCGCCGCCGCTGGTGTAGCATTCCAGAGCGTGGGCGTAGTCCTCCTTCAGCTCGTAGTACAGCCCGCCCCGGCTGAAGAGCGCTTTGCGCTTTTCCTCGGTATACTCCCGTTCCATCTCCCAGAGGAGAAAAGCTCGGAAACCCGACCAGAAGTGGAAGCGCTGGCAGTCGTCGTAGCGCAGCATAGTGGTGTATCGAAGAAGCCAGTCCAGCCGTTCGCCGGCACGGGGATCGCCGCTGACCATCCGGGCCATTTCCAGGTCAAAGCTTTCAAAGGGGGCCAGCTCCAACAGGAAGCGCCGCACCGGCAGGTCAAAGCGCCGGTAGATGGCGGTTTCAAAGTAGAGAAACACCTCCCGGAACACCCGCGCCACCAACTCCGGCGTCCACGGCTTGCCCGGAGACATACACCGGGCGGTGATGGCTACGCCCAGCGGATAGCCCACGGATTCTTTCAAAATTCCGTCGATCTCACTGTCTGCCGCCTCCACGCCGTAAAGCCGGAGCAGCCGCCGCACATCGTCCGCATCAAAGAGCAGGTCGTCAGCCTCCAGCACCGTCATCAGCCCCGTGTACTGAAACGCCGTCAGGCAGCCGGGCGGCACACCGCGCGAGAGCAGCACGAAACGGCGCTCCGGACTTGAGCGAATCAATTCGCAAAGAGCCTGCTGCCCGGCTTCCTCCTGCATGAGCTGAAGATCGTCAATCAGCAGAATGTCCCAATCCTGCGCTGACGGTGGGATCGCGCAGTCTGGATCTGCCGCGCTTTGCCGCAGCACATTCCGCCCGCGCAGCAGCGCGTCCGCCAGCACGGTCTTTCCAAAGCCGCAGGGCGCGCTGAAAAAAAGGACTCTGCCATGCGCAATGAAGCTGTCAAACCGTTTCTGAACGGAGGGCTTTATGATGATATTTTCGATCATTTCTTCCCTCCCTTTGATACAGAGTGAGATTGTCATAAGCCTTTTGCCAGCTATCTCAAATTATATTATACGCGGCTGTTCTGAAATGTAAATCATCCCAAAGGATGAGACGCGCTGCATAGCAAACGGCTGTGCAGGCCAGCATTTCGTGAGGTGAAAAAGAAATCGCACAGCATCAGGCCAAAATGCCTGCGCTGTGCGATTCGGTGTTTACTTATAAAGTCTTGTCACTTCTTACTGTGTCACAGGAGGATCAAAATTAAAGTCGCGGCGCAATGCGGCCTGCCCATGTTCTGTGTGATATTCGTCTTCAACGTGCACAGAGCAATTATATTTCGACAATCGTATAGCATGGAAACGAGTTGAATTAAACGAAGAAAATAAGCTGTATCTTTTCTTTGAACGCACGCTATTTTTGCGATAATTTCCTGAAAACTGGCCAAAACACCCTGTCCAGATTGTAGTATGGGTAGAGGGGAAATACGGGGGTACGAACGGGGGCAAGAAAGCGGCAAGCAATGCAAAGCGGTACCCACTTTGCGAAAACAGGCGGATTCCGTTTACACGGAGCCCGCCTGTTTCATGCTTGTTGGGGCGCTGCCCCAATCCCCGCAGAACACAAAAACTGTGTTCTGGAACGATGGATAAATCCATCGGCTGCGCGATTTTTCAAATCGCTTGTGGGTGGGCAGCTCAGCGCTGCTCCGCCTCTTTTTCCCGTCGTTCATTCGCTTCCTCCTGCTCCTTATCCAACTCCAGAATACGGTCGATATTGGCCTTGGCCGTCAGCAGCTCTTTCATTTCCTCACGGGCTTTTCGGTAGTCGGCGTAGGCCGCTTTCTTCTCCGCCAGCAGCTCGGCGTACTCGGTATTCAGCGCCTTGATGGTGGGCAGCTTCTTGAAGCCCAGTCCATCAAAATAGTTCTTTGCGGCCTTGTGGATCGTGATCTCGCTTTCATGCTCTGCAAGAAATTTCTTGGAGTACCCGGCCTTGCGATAGGCAACGTAGGTATCGCGGGTCTTGGCGTAATTGGCAATATGCTCCCGCAGCACCGCAATCTCAGCCATGCGCTTTTCCGCAGCCTTAATCCTTGCGGAAAGCTCGTTGAAGTGAGCGGACGCTGCCGCCGCTTTCTCCGAGAGAACGGCGTAATCTAAAAGCTCATGGTCTTGCAGATAGGCCACCGTCTGTGCCATCTGCTTCAAATTGAACAACGTCGCCCAACGCGCATAACCGGCACCTTTGCCAGCGCGTAATTTTGTCTGAATGTCCACCAGCAGATTCCCGCTGCGCTTTTCCGGTTTGACCGGTGCGGCGGCGCTCTTTCGCGGCGTATGCGCCTTTTCACCTGCAATCACCGCGCGGAGATCTGCGGGAGTATAGCCGTCACCGAGGGTGTCCATGCGAATGGACTTTTTCTGTTCGCCGCCTAACAGGGACGGGACTTTCTTGCCCTTGACTTCATACCCGGCCTGCCGCAGCAGCTCCAGCAGCGTTTCAAAGCTATCGGGCTTTTGTGTCAGCGCATCGTCAATGGCTGTGCAGATTCGCTCCCGGTGGGAGGGCTTCTTTTTGTCGCCCAGCCACTTGTTGTAGCTCTTGCCGTGGCGCTTTGGATTCTCCACGATGGAGTAGCCGTTCTCGATGCAGATGGTATCGTTGAGCCGCCGCACGGCGCGGCTGCTACCCCAAAAGTTTCGGAATTTTCGGGTCTGGCTGAGCGCGGTGGAGTTCCAAATCACATGATTGTGAATATGGGCTTTGTCAATATGGGTGCAGACAATGTAGGCGTGATTGCCTTTGGTGAAGCGCTTGGCCAGCTCACAGCCCAAACGGTTCGCGTCCTCCGGTGTGATCTCGCCGGGGACAAAGGATTGCCGCAGATGGTAGGCAATCACATTATCCTCGCCGCGCACTCTGCCGGTCTTTTGAATGTACTGATTCTTGGTGAAAAGAAACTCGGCGTCGGCGATCCTGCTGTCGCATTGCCAGCTCGTAATCAGCCTGCCGCCGTCCGTCTTTTGCGGATTTTCGGTGTAGTCGATGATGTCGCTGATGGCCTGTCCCACCGTGCGGCCTTTGCCGGTGTGCAGGGGCATCAGGCGCGTGGTTGCCATGGGTGTTCACCTCCTTGAAAAGCAAAACGGCCTGCCGAAGCAGACCGTTTTATTCTTCATTTATCGGATTGATAGCGGATAATCGGAACCTGTTTTACCTTTCCTCCAATGGTTCGTCGTTCCAGAGCAAAGATCATATCAGGGGTGCGTTCGAAAAAGCCTTCGTCCTTTTTCCAGCTCATGCCGCATTCGCAATGCTGCAAGCCTATGAACTGCTGCTTCATCTTTCTGCCGCAGTTCGGGCAGACCTTATTACCGTTTCCCATATTATTCAGCCCGCGCTAATCTATATAGACTGCGGATGGATTCCACGACCGTATGCCACGACAGGTCGGCAGCATAGGAGAACTTCTTCTGATAAGCCCGCCACAGCTTTTCCATATTTGAGTCGGCCTCGACTTCATCAAAGGCCGCAGGCGCGTCGGCAAGATACTTCTCTGTACCGCGTTTCCTGGCCGTTGCAATGAGCGCCGCACGGAGATCGGCTGGGACGATGCTCTGGCCGTGGAGCTGGCTCAGAATGTGCAGATCATAGAAATCTCTCATGCGGGTGTTGGTGGTGGCGCGGGACACGACAGTTTCCAGCTTCTCAGCCAGAACAGTTTCCAGATTGTACGCCAAAATTTCAATGGAACGATCCTCCAGCATCAGCTTGAAGCTGTAACGCACTTCGCGGGGCGTGATGGCGTCGCCGGTGGAAATGTCGATCTTGAGCGGCGTTATCACGCCGTCAAACTCCGTTTCCATGCTGACGCGGATGCCCGGATACTCAGCCTCGTCCATGATCTCGGAAATGCGCTTCACCCGGAAATCCACGCCATCGTCCACCGGCACGGAGATGATGGACGCAATCATGTTTTCCACTTCCTCGATGCCGACCGTCGCACCCTTTACGGTTGCGTCAACGTCCATCGTGGAGCGGGCGTCAAGGCCGACCATGGCAGCCACCAGCATCCCGCCCTTGAGAATGAACTTGTCCCGGTACTCCGAAAGAGAAATGCGCTCCAGAAAGCGCTCCATCATGTAATTGCGCATCAGAATCTGTGCATCTGCGGCTTTGTCCTTGGAGAGATTGCGGATCAGGTCTTTGAGCTGCCGTGCAGTCTTAATCATAAGAGTACCTCCAAATACTGCCGAAGCAGTTTTTCAACACGGAACATCTGCGCATAGCGCATCAGCTTCCGCAAGTCCTTGTCTTTTCGTTTTGCGTATTGCTTGAGTGCATCCTGAAAGGTCTGCATCTCGATTCCACTACGGCTGCGGATCAGATCGCAGATGGTACGCTCCATATCATAGACGGGAACCGAGTTGCCAAAGGGCG
>OLFW01001557.1_pt1 | contig 12619 bp, 8 predicted proteins | sample 1605351 | NCBI WGS metagenome assembly OLFW01 (sample SAMEA3888918, study PRJEB22519) | human gut metagenome | biome: human gut; feature: human-associated habitat; material: faeces | place: Denmark | collected 2010 | reverse complement strand
ATTTCATTAAAATACCCCCAATACTGGGTGTCCAGTATTGGGGGTACATATCACTTCTGCAGCGGTTTTGTGCTTTATATGTCTTATTCGTTCAGCAGGTGCAGGGATTCAAAGAGCTTGAAGGCAAGGCTCATAATAATAGCAACAACAGTTGCCAGCACCATGCCCTGTACGGAAAATGCACCGAAGGAGAGCTTCGCACCGGAAAGGCCGATAATCATAATAACAGAGGTCATTACGAGGTTGGAGGATTTGCTGTAATCTACCTGACGTTCAACCAGTACACGGATACCGCTGGCAGCGATTACGCCGAACAGCAGGATGCAGATGCCGCCCATAACAGGAACTGGGATACTGTGAATCAGCTCGCTGAGCTTACCGCAGAAGGAAAGGATGATTGCCATGACAGCAGCGCCGCCGATAACCCAGGTGCTGTAAACCTTGGTGATTGCCATAACGCCGATGTTTTCACCATAGGTAGTGTTCGGAGTTGCGCCGGCAAAACCGCTGATAACATTGGAAAGGCCGTCGGCGAACAGAGAACGGGACAGGCCAGGATCCTTAATCAGGTCGCGGTCAACAATGTTGCCCGTTACTACGAGATGGCCGATATGCTCAGCCAAAACAACGAGTGCTGCCGGAGCAATGATCATAATAGCGTTGATATCGAAAACCGGAGCGTAGAAGTGCGGTACCTGGAACCAGGGGGCGTCGATTACCGGTTGGAAGTTGACGATACCCATGATAGCAGCAAAAACATAACCGCAGACAACGCCGAAAAGAATCGGGATGATGCTCATGAAGCCGCGGAAGGCAACAGAGCCGATAACGCCGACCGCCAGTGTGAACATAGAAATAGCCACGTTGACCATATTAATGTTATCACCGGTCAAACCTGCCATGTTAGCTGCAACAGGTGCCAGCTCCAGACCGATAACAGCGATGATTGCACCCATTGCTGCCGGCGGGAAGATGACATTAATCCATTTGGTACCTACGCAGTGGATAATCAGCGAGAAAAGCATGAACAGCAGACCGAAAACGATAAAGCCGGACTGTGCATGGTTATAGGCAGAGGTGGACATAATCAGCAGTACAGGAGAGATAAAGGCAAAGCTGGAGCCGAGATAGGAAGGAATTTTGCCCTTGGTGATGAAGATGTAGAGCAGGGTACCCAGGCCGTTCATGAACAGGCAGGTGGTAGGGTTGACCTTGAATAAAAAGGGGACCAGCACGGTGGAGCCGAACATGGCGAACAGATGCTGAATACTTAACGGAATATTAAGTAGTAATGGCGGACGTTCTTCAACTTGAATAACTTTACGTTCCAAAATAAATAACCTCTTTTCTTAATTTTTGCTATGATAATTTTACGTTGATTTTACATTAATTGCAAGGAGTTTTTAGCAAAAGTGTAAAAAACTTTCCATAATCTCGGATTTTCAGATGAAGTGCCGCTCTTGTGTGATGCTTAAGAAGCAAGTATAATAAAGCTGTCATCTATATTATTTATTTTTTTGTTGCTATTTCCGAATGAAGGGGGAATAAAAATGTTACAGGTAAATCATGAACGTGTAGCTAATCTTTTACAAGGCCTGGCTGCTTTTACGGACAGTGAAGAAGGCGTTACCCGCCTGGCCTACAGTCCGCTGGATAAAAAGGCTCAGAGCTGGCTGTTGGAGCAGGTGCAGGATTTGCATTTGCAAATCCGCACCGATGCTGTGGGTAATGTGTTCTTGCGTCGCGATGGCAAACAGCCGCAGCTGCCGCCGGTGGATAGTGGTTCGCATCTGGACACTGTTATCCATGGTGGTGCCTATGACGGCATGTGCGGTGTTGTAGGCGCCCTGGAGGCGCTGTACATGCTGCAGGACGAGGAGCTTGAGCGCAGTATTGAGGTTATCATCTTCCGTGCAGAGGAATCGAGTCGCTTCGGCTTTGCGACTATGGGCAGTAAGCTGCTGACAGGCAGCGCTGCACCGGAGCAGCTGAACAAGGGCGCTAAGAAGGGTGATATCAGCTTTATCGAGGCCTTGCGTGAATGGGGCTGCAATCCTGACGCTTATCGTGATGCCGTAATTGCTCCCGGCAGCTATAAGTGCTTTGCGGAGCTGCATATCGAGCAGGGCAAGGTGCTGGAGCAGACGCAGCATCAGCTTGGTATCGTGCATAATATTGCGGCACCGACACGCTTTAAGATTCATATTAAAGGCGTGGCAGACCACAGCGGCGCAACGCCGATGGGGATGCGCCGTGACGCGCTCGTCAGTGCTGCTAAGCTTATTTTGGCGGTGAACGAGGCTGCGGAAACAGAAAAAGCCAACGGCAGTGTCGGTACCGTTGGCGTGGTTGACGTAGAGCCCGGTTCGATTAACGTTGTGCCGGGAGCGGTTACGCTGTGGGTTGATGTGCGTGGCGTTGATAAAGCCAGCATTGCGCGCGTGCTGCAAAGCATCCGCGAGCAGGCCGAAAATGTTGCTGTTTGCGACGGCGTCGGCGTGCAGCTGGAAATGCTGACTGCAGACAGCCCGGTGGCGCTGGATAAGGCCTTGGCCGCACAGAGCGAAGCGATATGCACAGAAAAGGGCTTCAGCTTCTTGCATATGAATAGTGGCGCCGGTCATGATGCTATGCATATGACGAAAATCTGCCCCACGACAATGCTGTTTATTCCCTGTCGCGCAGGAATCAGCCATAATCCGGCAGAGTATGCTTCAACTGAGGATATCTGTCGCGGCATTGAGGTGCTGGCGGAGGTTTTGCGTCGGGAGGCAAATTGACAATAACAAAAAAACTGTTATAATAAGAATAGAGATAACCGATTGTGTGAGGTCGGCTGTCCCTGCAAAGTTTGAGTTTGAAGGAAGCCGCCTCTACACTAGGCGGTTTTTTTCATGTTTTTTATACTCCTGTGCCGTCAAAGCAGGGGATAAAGTCCTTGCAGGCTGCATCACCCTCCTGCACAAAGCCGTCTTCGATAGTGCTTTGCAGCAGATAGCTTTCCAGCTCCTTGTATTCCTCATCCGTAACCTTGCGGTTGATTTCCGGATATTCGGCTGCACGGCCGCAGGGAACGTATTGGTGCATCAGGCTGAACATTACTTGTCCCGGCTTGAAGTTGGCAGCAACCCAATCGATAATTCTCTTGGTGTTGTCCGGCATACCGGGCATAATCAGATGACGGATAATAACGCCTTTTGTCATGATACCGTTATCGTCAATATGATAGTCGCCTACCTGATTATACATTTCCTTAATAGCTTCGGTAGCAATGCGGAAGTAATAAGGAGCGTTGCTGTATTTGATAGCAGCCATATCATCACTGTATTTTAAATCCGGCAGATAAATCTGCACCTTGCCTTTAAGACGGCGCAGTGTATCCTGTGTTTCAAAGCCGCTGGTGTTATAAACAACAGGTACCGGCAGAGGCTCGTCCAGACTTTGCAGCACTGCTTCGGTAAAATGGGTGGGTGTAACCAGATTGATATTGTGCGCACCTTGAGCGATAAGCTCGTGATAGATTTCCTTCAGACGTTCAATAGTAATTTCCTTGCCGAAGCCCTTGCAGCTTATGTCATAGTTCTGACAGAAAACACAGTGCAGGTTACAGCCGGAAAAGAAAACAGTACCGCTGCCTCTAGTGCCGCTGATGACGGGCTCTTCCCACATATGCAGGCCGGCGCGGGCAACAATCGGAGCGAGGCCGACGCCGCAGCTGCCGAAGCAGCCTGTAGTATCAGACATATTTGCCGGGCGGTCTACGCCGCAGCGATGCGGACATACATAACAGAGAGTCATATTATTTCCTCCTTTGAAAAGAGCTTGCCGTGCCTTTTCGATATATGTATAGACAAGAATTCTTGGTTCTCCCTTGGGGGAACTGTCGAGCGATAGCGAGACTAAAGGGGGCAACACTCTAATTCATCATACATTTATTTTACCACAATCGCCCGCTATTGACAAAAACAACGAGGCATCTTATAATTTTAGTATTAGGTCATATAACTGACGGAAGTGGGTTACCACAGGGGAGTATGACCGGTAGCACGCCGACCGTCTGGGCAAAGATTTTTTCTTGTGCCAGTGTGTCGGTTTTTTTTGTTTGTCTAAGTGACTGGCACTATACAAAAGAGGAGGAGTTATAGTGAAAGAATTAGCATTAAAATATGGCTGCAATCCTAATCAGGGTAGCGCACGTATTTACATGAACAATGGCAGCGAGCTGCCGATTGAGGTACTGAACGGCCGTCCTGGTTATATCAATTTTCTCGATGCTTTTAACAGCTGGCAGCTGGTAAAAGAACTGAAGGAAGCAACCGGTCTGCCGGCAGCAGCATCCTTTAAGCACGTAAGCCCTGCAGGTGCTGCAGTAGGCCTGCCGCTGAGCGATACTCTGAAGAAAATTTATTATGTAGACGACCTGGAGCTTTCTCCGCTGGCAAATGCTTATGCACGTGCTCGTGGCGCTGACCGCATGAGCTCTTATGGCGACTTTGTTGCTTTGTCTGATGTTTGTGACGTGCAGACTGCTAAAATGCTGGCACGCGAGGTTTCCGACGGTGTTATCGCACCCGGTTATACCGAAGAGGCTCTTACCGTTCTGAAGGGCAAACGCAAAGGCACCTACAACATCATTAAAATTGATGAAAACTACAAGCCGGAGCTGCTGGAGCACAAGCAGGTATTCGGTATTACCTTCGAGCAGGAGCGCAACGAAGCTAAAATTACCGCTGACCTGCTGCAAAACCGTCCGACCGTGAATAAAGAAATTCCGGAAGGCGCAGCGCGCGACCTGCTGATTTCCTTAATCGTTTTGAAATATACTCAGTCCAACTCCGTTTGCTACGTAAAAGACGGCCAGGCTATCGGTATCGGCGCCGGCCAGCAATCTCGTGTACATTGCACCCGTCTTGCAGGCGGTAAGGCTGATATCTGGTGGCTGCGCCAGAATCCGAAGGTTTTGGCTCTGCCGTTTAAGGACAGCATCCGTCGTCCCGACCGCGACAACACCATCGACGTTTACATCTCCGATGATTATGAGGATGTATTGGCTGACGGCGTATGGGAAAACTTCTTCACCGAAAAACCGGAACCGCTGACTCGCGAAGAGAAAAAGGCTTGGGTTGCACAGCTGAAGGATGTTGCTCTTGGCAGTGACGCATTCTTCCCGTTCGGCGATAACATTGAGCGTGCGCATCGCAGCGGCGTGCAATATATTGCACAGGCAGGCGGCTCTATCCGTGATGATAATGTTATTGAGACCTGCGATAAGTACGGTATTGCCATGGCATTCACCGGCCTGCGCCTGTTCCATCACTAAGATAGCTTTATAATGATAACAATTGCCAACTCTAACTTAAAATATCCAACTCTAACTTAAAAAAAGACGTTTTTGAAAAAAGCCTAGGTTCCAACTCTAACTTAAAAAAAGGTGTTTAAAAAAAATGCTGGGTTTCAACTCTAACTTAAAAAACCGAGATTTCGAAAAAGGGCTGCTTCCAACTCTAACTTAAAAATGTGTTTTTTTAAAAAGCAGGGTTTAAACTCTAACTCAAAAAGCTGAGATTTAAAAAATTGACAATTGCCAACTTTAACTTAAAAAGCTGAATCTAAGTAATTATACTTTGCCTGCCTAATATATAGGCAGGCATTTTTTTAGGAGCTGAACTAATGTATTTCCTTCCGAACTGCCCGAAACCTTGTGAAGATGAACTGCTGCTGTCCTGGCTTTGCAGAACAGCTGAAAAGAATGCTATGACTTTCAATCAACTTATGATACTGATTTATGGCAATACTTTTGGTACAGCAAATATACAAAGACCATTACAGGCGATTTTTAAGAGAGTGAGAACCTCTATGTGGCCTTACCAGAGCATAAGCGAGTTGTTTTTAAAGACAACCTTGTTTCCGTTTTATTCTTTCCAAATGACAAGGGAGCAGCAGACAAGGTATGTATATTCATTTATGTCTGACAAGAATTACGTTCGTGCAAAAAGGGGACTGCTTGGTGAAATCAAGGTATGTCCTGAATGTCTGAAAGAAGATGAAATGAATGGCGGGCGTTATCTGCATCGTGTTCATCAGGTTGTTGGTCTTCATGTTTGTCATAAGCATGGCTGCTTACTGTGGGAGTTGCCTGTAAAGAGCATTTTAAAAGCAAAAGATTCAGATGAGATGTATGACAGCGAGAATTTTGTTGAGTGTGCTTTTTCAGGTAATCTGGATGAAGAAGATGAATATGCGAAATGCGTATACGAGCTGCTAAATGTACCTCTGAATATAGATTTATCGGAATCATTGGAAATTCTTGATAAGGCTTTGAAAGATAAAGGTTATGCGAACGGACTGACAGATCCTTCGTTTATTGAGGACTATAATCTTTCTTCTTATTCTCATTTCGGAAGCAAACTGACTTATAGCTCTATGATGCTGTTGAAGCGTTGTCTTCAAAATGTAATGGTAAAAGATTTATTGCCGATGATTATGTTTGTTTATGACGGCGATGTTTCGAGGTTTATAAAAGAAGGCAGGTCAATGAGCCACAAGGAAGTATCAGTGCCTGATAATCTGGAGTTGTTGCCTTCTGAAGACTTAGATAGTCCTGTAAAATTTTACAGATGCAAAGAATGCGGAGAGTATTTCATCTGTACTGACTGGGGTATTGAGAATGGTATGCCGTGCCCTGAATGCTGCGATAGCGAAGCGGAGCTTTACGGGAGCATGGTAAAAACTTTGTGTGGGGAGGAGTATGAGTTAGCCGAAGAAGTTCATGATAAGTATACTCCTGTTAGAATAAAGCACGAGATTTGTGAAGAATATTTCAGTGCAAGACCGATAGATTTTGTGTTTAACCATAAGAGATGCAAGTGCAATATAAAGATTTCGTTTAAAGAAGCCAGTGCTAGAGTAGCTAAAGTCTCCGGTTTTATGCTTGAGAAGTATAAAAATATCCATGAGAAAGCTGTTATCCGCCATACCGGTGGTTGTGGCAAGAGTTTTGAATGTTTGCTCTGGAATTTTTTTCATATACCTTTCTGCCGTATCTGTGAAGGTCGGATGAACAATGATGATTTTACTAAGCAGATCATTGCATTGGTAGAAAATGAATATACTGCTGTATCTGAATTTAAAACATGGCACAAACCTGTAAGAATAAGACACAACAGCTGTGGCAAGGAATTTGAGATGGATCCGGCAAACTTTTTGCAAGGTAATCGATGTCCTTACTGTGCAAAGGTAATGGTACGTAAATATCTTGCTGAACTGGTAGATAAGTATACATCAGGGCATTATAGGCTTAGTGCAAAGAATACACGGAAAGACTTTGAAGATGTAGAAGATACTGTTGCAGGGAAGGTATTGAAGCTCACGAAACAAAGGATTAAGCAAGAAATATTCAGACCTACTCTTTCGGATATTTTGGTTTTAAGTACTGCTGAAGAGAAGAAGAGGAAGGCTTTGCTTGCAGCTGATGATAAGAGCATCGCTACCAATGACAAAGAAAAAATCTACTCGTATCTACGTGATAATTTCAGCGAAGATGATTTGATTTTTACTGATGAGCTGGAAGAAAGCGGCTTCTTGAAAGAAGTTGTAAAATCTAAAATGCGATTGCTGTGTAATGAAAGGCGCATTAAAAGAATAACAGTCGGTGTTTATGTGTTCCCGAACAACGAAAAGCAATATACTGCAGAAGAAATACTCTATAACAAGTATGTCTGCCGTAATGGTAAGGTCATAGGAGAGCTTTTAAAGGCAGGCGAGAGCGGTTATAAAGAAGACCGGTATGTTAGTATAAAGTTTGGAAATAAAGGCAAATGGAGAATTTATACGTTTGCCGGAGTAAAAATCTTAGGAAAAGGAATTTAAAAATGTGAATACCCGTAGGAGCGAACCATGAAGCTTCTACGGGTATTTTTATGCTTTTTAAAGCGGTTGCTGGTATAGTTTTTCGTTAACGACATTTCCGGTGGCCTTCTGGCCGAGATTGAAGCGCGTCGCAAGCAGTATGAATACTATAGGGACAAGTTGCTTGATTTTAAAGAAATTTAAACCTGATTAAAGCATATTAAACGCTGTTTGGCTGTTTCTTTTGGCTTTGTGACGCTGTATAATATAATTAAGCTTTTGGCTATTGCGTAGTTATTATACATTCAGAATAAATTTTAGGAGGTTTTATTGTGACCGATATTAAGAAAGAACAGGAAAGAGAAGAACTTCATCGTGCCATTTGGTCTATTGCGGATGAGCTGCGCGGAGCTGTAGACGGCTGGGATTTTAAGAACTATGTGCTGGGCACTATGTTCTATCGCTTTATTTCTGAGGACTTGACTAATTACATCAATGAGAACGAAATCAAAGCAGGAAACCCTGATTTTGATTACGCACAGATGCCTGACGAGGACGCAGAGGAAGCGCGTGAAGGTCTTATCGAGGAAAAAGGCTTTTTTATGCTGCCTAGTGAGCTGTTCTGCAATGTCTGCGCTAATGCGGCCACTGACGAGAACCTTAACGAACGTTTGGAGCGTATCTTTAATAATATCGAGGGTTCTGCCAAAGGCAGTGAGTCTGAAGCTGATTTCTCCGGCCTTTTTGATGATTTTGACGTTAATAGCAACAAGCTCGGGCCTACTGTAGCGAAACGTAACGAGCGCCTTGCAAAGCTGCTTAATGGCGTGAAGGATATGAATCTTGGCGATATCAATGACCACTCCATAGATGCCTTTGGTGACGCTTATGAATACCTTATGGGCATGTATGCCTCCGGTGCCGGCAAAAGCGGCGGCGAGTTCTTTACTCCACCGGAAGTAAGTGTGCTGCTTACGCGCTTGGGCACGGTAGGCAAGAAGGAAATCAACAAGGCTTATGACCCGGCCTGCGGCTCCGGTTCGTTGCTGCTGAAATGTGCTGAGCTTTTGGGCAGGGATGCTGTCCGCAACGGTTTCTATGGTCAGGAAATCAATATCACTACGTATAACCTCTGCCGTATTAACATGTTCCTGCATAAGATTGGCTTTGATAAGTTTGATATTGCCTGCGAGGATACGCTTACCAATCCGCAGCATTGGGATGAGGAACCCTTTGAGCTAATCGTATCAAACCCTCCCTATTCCGTAAAATGGGTTGGTGACGGAGATGCTACTTTAATTAACGATCCGCGTTTTGCTCCGGCAGGCGTGCTTGCCCCCAAGAGCAAGGCTGATATGGCTTTCATTATGCACAGCTTGTCCTGGCTCGCTGCCAACGGCACAGCTGCCATTGTATGCTTCCCCGGTATTATGTACCGTGGCGGTGCGGAGCAGAAAATCCGCAAGTATCTGGTGGACAACAACTATGTAGATGCGGTTATTCAGCTTAGCGGCAGCCTTTTCTTCGGTACAAGCATTGCAACCTGTATCATGGTGCTCAAAAAAGGCAAAAGCGATAACAAGGTTATGTTCATTGACGCTTCCAAAGAATGCATTAAGGTTACGAATAACAATAAGCTGACGCCCGAAAATATTGACCGTATCGTTGATGTATTTGCCAAACGTGAGGATGTTGCTCATTTCAGCCATCTGGCAGACTATGCGGAAATATCCGAGAACGACTTCAACCTTTCTGTTTCTACTTATGTGGAGCCTGAAGATACTCGTGAGAAGATTGATATCAAAAAGCTCAATGCGGAAATCGCGGAGATTGTTGCCCGCGAGCAGGTTCTGCGCAGCGAAATCGACAAGATTATTGCGGAAATTGAGGGGTAAGCATTATGACTAAGCTGGAAGAGTTGATTGAGAAATTGTGCCCTGATGGGGTGGAATATAAAACGCTGGGAGAACTAGGAAAGTTTTATGGTGGTCTTACTGGTAAATCTAAGGAAGATTTTAAAGAAGGTAATGCTAAGTTTATTACTTATAAAAATGTATATTCTAATCCAGCGTTAGATTTGGATGTTGAAGATAGAGTTAGAATTTATCCTGACGAAAATCAGCGTATATTAGAGTATGGAGATGTTATTTTTACTGGTTCTTCTGAAACTCCTGATGAGTGTGGTTTGGCTTCTGTTTTAACTAAAAAAACCGACGAAAAACTTTATTTAAATAGTTTTTGTTTTGTTTTTAGATTTAATGATGTTTCTGTGATGCTTCCTGATTTTTCTAAGCATTTATTTAGAAGCAATTTTTTAAGATATCAAATTGGAAAAACGGCCAGTGGAGTTACTCGTTTTAATGTTTCTAAAAAATTGATGGCGAAGGTTAAGCTCCCTGTACCTCCTCTGGAGGTACAACGTGAGATTGTCCGGATTCTGGACAATTTCACGTTCTTATCTACCGAGCTTGCAGCTCGGCAGAAGCAGTATGAATACTATAAAGTGAATCTTTTGCTTGAAAACAATCAATCTCCAAATGTTACTTTGAATGATATTGCCATAAACCGAGATTCCCAAAGAAAGCCAGTAACAAGTTCCAAACGTGAATCTGGCAATATTCCTTATTATGGTGCTTCAGGAATTGTTGATTATGTTAAGGATTATATTTTTGATGGAGATTATTTGTTGGTTTCATAAGATGGAGCTAACCTTTTAGCTAGAAATACACCTATAGCATTTTCAATCCAAGGGAAAACTTGGGTTAACAATCATGCTCATATATTGGAGTTTGATAATTATTATACTAGAAGATATGTTGAGTTTTATTTGAATTCGATAGATTTAACGCCATATATATCAGGTGGAGCACAGCCAAAATTAAACCAAAAAAATTTGAACAGTATAAAAATACCATTGCCTGTTTTACAAGAACAGCAACGTATTGTTGGCGTTCTCGATCGCTTCGATGCTCTTTGCAACGACATTTCCAGCGGTTTGCCTGCTGAGATTGAAGCGCGTCAGAAACAGTATGAATACTATCGTGATAAGCTTCTGAGCTTTAAAGAACTTAAAAAGGAGGCGTAAGCCATGCCTTATTTCAATATCGTAGCTGAGACTACGGAGAGTACGGTAATAACCGAATATGAGCCTGCCAAAAGGCGTTCTGACAGCTATCAGAGCGAAGCGGAGCTGGAGAAAGAGTTTATCCGTCTGCTGACCGAACAGGGCTATACATATCTGAGTATCCATAAGGAAGCCGACCTTATCGCCAATCTGCGTGAACGCATTGAAGAACTTAACGATATTAGGTTTACGGACAGCGAATGGGAACAGTTCTTCAGGGAGTCTGTTGCCAATCCTAACGATCATATTGTTGAGAAGACGCAGACGATTCAGGAGGACTATGTAAAGGTTTTGAAACGTGAAGATGGTACTTCTAAGAATATTCGCCTCATCGACAAGAAGAACGTGCATAACAACCGCCTGCAGGTGCTCAATCAGTACGAGAACGGTAAAGAGGAAGGTGCTAAATACAATAACCGCTACGATGTAACAGTGCTTGTAAACGGCCTTCCGTTGGTCCATATAGAGCTGAAACGCAGGGGTGTGCCTATTCGTGAAGCGTTCAACCAGATTGAGCGTTATCAGCGTGATTCCTTCTGGGCGGGTTGCGGACTCTTTGAATATGTGCAGATTTTTGTTATCTCCAACGGTACATTCACCAAGTATTATTCCAATACTACCCGTATTAATACCATTAAGGACGCGCATAGCGGCAAGACGAAGAAGTCCAAGACTAGCAACAGCTTTGAGTTTACAAGCTACTGGGCAGATGCTAACAATAAGGTTATTCCCGATATCGTTGACTTTGCCAAGACCTTCTTCGCAAAGCATACGCTGCTTAATATCATCACCAGATACTGCATTTTCACTTCCGAGAAAATGCTGATGGTCATGCGTCCTTATCAGATTACGGCAACGGAACGTATACTGAACCGCATCGAGATTGCGCATAATTACAAGAAATACGGCAACGTAGCTGGTGGCGGTTTTATCTGGCATACGACCGGCAGCGGCAAGACATTGACCAGCTTCAAGACTGCAAGACTTGCTTCGCAGCTTGATTTCGTTGATAAGGTTCTCTTTGTCGTAGACCGTAAAGATCTCGATTATCAGACGATGAAGGAATATGATCGCTTCGAGAAGGGTGCTGCCAATAGCAATACCAGTACCTCTGTTTTGAAAAAACAGCTGGAAAATCCTAACGTAAAGATTATTATTACTACTATCCAGAAGCTGTCGACTTTCATTAAGAAAAACGCAAAGCACGACGTTTATAACAAGGAAGTTGTTATTATCTTCGACGAGTGCCATCGTTCGCAGTTCGGAGATATGCATACGGATATTGTGAGGTCGTTCAAGAAGTATTATCTGTTCGGCTTTACCGGTACTCCTATCTTTGCCAAGAACGCAGGTCCAAGGAAGAATGCCCAGCTTATGACTACGGAGCAGGCTTTCGGTGACAAGCTCCATACTTATACTATCGTTGACGCTATCAACGATAAGAACGTCCTGCCCTTCCGTGTTGATTTCATCAAGACTATGGCTCTGGAAGAGGACATCAAGGATGAAGATGTGTGGGGTATCGACCGTGAGAAGCCGATGATGGCTCCCGAACGTATCTCGCTTGTAACTAAGTATATCCTGGATAACTTTGATATTGTATCATAAAAGTTGACACCACATTCTCAAGGATTTTGATATAATCAT
>OLFW01001543.1_pt1 | contig 12768 bp, 10 predicted proteins | sample 1605351 | NCBI WGS metagenome assembly OLFW01 (sample SAMEA3888918, study PRJEB22519) | human gut metagenome | biome: human gut; feature: human-associated habitat; material: faeces | place: Denmark | collected 2010 | reverse complement strand
GTGCCGCTACCCGCGATTTCGCAATCTAAACGGGTGATGGCAATGGAATCGGCTTTTATAGTTCCTCCTCCTGCAAATCTAATTTCCAGTTTTTTGCCGTTGAGACCTTTGCCTAAATCACAATTGCCTCCGCCTGCCATTTTGAACTCTTTCAGTGCAGTCGAGTTGGTTATCACGATAAAGCGGGTGGGGTTGATTCCGGTATGCCTATTTTTGGGGCGGACAACCAACACTTTGCTATCGGTATTGATATCCAGAAGATCCATGATATTTTGGTCTGTCTCGACTTTCAGATAGGGAACGTCATCCGATTGCATATATTTGAAGTCGACGTTTTCTCCCTCGATTTGTATCTCGTCGTAATCCTTTATCGGGATTTCCTTGCTTACGACATTGCCGTCACCGGAAACCTTGTTTATATGGCAGGAGCATAAAAGCCCTGCCATGAGTATGAGTACCAGTATGAATGAATATGATTTTTTCATGATTCTGTTGTTTTTATAGATTATATATTGAAGAAATTGTACCAGGGTAATGTGCTCCATCCGTTTATTCCGGTCTGGTAGAAGTAGATGACGCACAGCACTACGGATACTAACCATAAGATCAGCAACGTCCATTTGGCCGTATTGGGCAATGGCTTGGCTTTGAATAGTTGCATGCAGATTGCATATACCAGGGCAAAAATAGGAATGCCAATCAGTAGAATGAATCCGATGCATCCCATGATGGCCAATGAAATAGGTGCTCCCGCTATCAGATTGGCCCCGAACGGCGACAATTGATATAGGAAGCCTGTGCCTCCGGCAATAAGGGCAAAGGTGACGACGACCAATATAAAGGCAACGAGCAATAATGGCGGTAGCAGGATGATTCCGATCAGTATGGCCAGGAATTTGAGGATGAAGCCTACCACACCGACAAACAAGTCCGCCAGTTTTTGCAGAAAGCTTCTCGGTTTGTCGGAACTCATATAATCATTTACATTATTGCTGACCTTCTCGAAGCCATCCGTAACTGTTTTGCCTATGTTTTCGAGGGTGACGCTTTGTCCGCGCATCATCAGCTTGTCGGCTGCGGTCCGGGCCAACGGCATTACCAGCCATAGTATAAGGTATAAGATGATGATCGGTGCATAAGGAATAAAAAGCAGGATGATCATAGCAAGGCGTACAGCCGTCACGTCCCATCCCATATAAGCGGCGATACCACCGGCTACACCTCCCAATACCCGGTTGTCCGGATCGCGCATCAGCTTTTTCGGGCCTCTGGGAATCTCTTCTTCCTGAAAAGCTTGTGTCCTGGCTTCTTCCTTATATTCTTTTTCTTCTTCACCTTCAAACAATTCTTCCGGCTTGCCCATACGCTTGATTACTTCTTCGACATGTTCGATTGTGATCACTTCGTAGCCCAGTCGAACCCGCTCGTTGAATAGTTCGGAGATACGCATTTCAAAATCGTTCATAATCTCTTCCGAACCTTCTTCCTTGCGGAAGTGGATGCGGAGGTTTGCTAGATATTTATCGAGTAGTTGATATGCATCTTCGTCAATGTGGAAAACCGTTCCTCCCAAATTAACTGTCAGTGTCTTCTTCATTGTTTTCTGATTTTAATTGTTTCTGATGTGGTTTATTGTATCATTCAGTTCCTGCCAGGATGTTTCCAGCTCTCCAAGAAATTCTTCTCCCTTCGGGGTGAGCTGGTAATACTTGCGAGGCGGTCCTTGAGTAGATTCTATCCACTGGTAGCTTAACAATTCGCTGTTCTTTAGTCTTGTTAACAGAGGATATAGGGTACCTTCCACTACAATCAATTTAGCTTCCTGTAACTTCTGGATAATGTCAGAGGTGTACGCCGGCTCTTTTTTGAGAAGCAATAGAATACAATATTCCAATGTTCCCTTTCTCATTTGTGATTTTACGTTCTCTGCATTCATTTTTATTTTGTTTTACGCTACAAATATATGCATTGCCTGTGTACTATGCAATACATACTACTATGTTTATCCTAATTTAACATTAATATTGCACAAATCCGGCACTTTTGTGTAAAAAAAGGGCTAATCTCGTGACAAATAGAATAGAAAACCGTACTTTTGCAACATCAATTCAAAACAAAGAATTATGATTTACTACCATTATGCCGAGTTGGTTCATCGACAGGCAGAAAAATATGGCTCCCGTACCGCATTGAAATATCGTGATAATGCAACCGGGAAATGGTTAAAAATATCTTGGAAGGAATTTTCTGAAAAAGTTATGCTTACGGCCAAGGCAATGGCCGAATTCGGGATAGAAGTACAGGATAATATCGGGGTTTATTCACAGAATATGCCGCAATGCTTTTATACGGATTTTGGGGCATATGCGAACCGTGTGGTTTCTATTCCGATGTATGCAACGAATTCTCCGGGGCAGATCGAGTATATAATCAATGATGCTCATATACATACTTTGTTTGTCGGCGAGCAGTTGCAGTACAATAATGCATTCAAGGTGCAGAAAGAATCTCAATACCTGAAGCGCCTGGTGGTGTTTGATCCGGCTGTCAAGTTGAACCCGGAAGACAAGACTTCGATTTATTTTGACGATTTTTTGCGGCTGGGCGATAATGCGCATGCCGAGACAACGGTAAAGATCCGTACGAACGAGGCGGTGCCGGAAGACTTGGCTACCATAATATATACTTCCGGGACGACAGGAGAATCCAAAGGTGTCATGCTCCATCATTCCAATTATTTGGAAGCCATGCGTATCCATGATATCCGCCTCCCGATGGTGACGGATAAAGACCTTTCTATGTGTTTCTTGCCACTGACTCATATTTTTGAAAAAGCGTGGTCTTACTATTGCCTGCATAAGGGAGTGACGATTGCGATCAACCAGGATCCTAAAATGATTCAGAAGACATTGCCGGAGGTACACCCTACATTGATGTGCAACGTCCCTCGGTTCTGGGAGAAGGTATATGCCGGCGTGCATGAAAAGATCAACTCGTCATCTTCCACCATGAAGAAAATCTTTTTGGATGCTATCGAGACCGGGCGCAAGTATAACCTGGAATATAAAAATAAGAGCATTCCGGCTCCTTTCGGGTTGAAATTGAAGTTCGAAATGTATAATAAGACTGTTTTCAATTTGCTGAAACGGGTGTTGGGGATCGAACGTGGTCGTTTTTTCCCGGTGGCCGGTGCGCCGCTCTCGGATACGGTCAATGAATTTTTGCAGTCTGTCAATATCCCTATTGTGTATGGTTACGGTTTGAGCGAGACGACAGCGACCGTCTGCTTCTATCCTGAAATCGGATTTCAGTTCGGTTCGATCGGAGAAGTCATGCCAGATGTACAGGTACGGATTGATCCGGAGAATAGCGAAATTCTGGTAAAAGGCAAGACTGTGATGTCCGGTTATTATAATAAGCCGGCCGAAAATGAAAAGGCGTTTACGGAAGATGGTTATTTTCGTACAGGAGATGCCGGAAGGATGGAAGGGAACACGTTGTTCTTTACTGAACGTATCAAGGACTTATATAAGACATCGAACGGCAAATACATCGCTCCGCAAGCGATTGAAATGGTTATGAGCGGCGATCAGTATATCGAACAGATTGCTGTTATCGGTGACCAGCGTAAGTTTGTCAGCGCGTTGATTGTTCCCGCTTATCCATTATTGGAAAAGTATGCCGAAGAAAAGGGGCTGGCTGTCGGTAGCCGGAAAGAACTTGTCCGAAATAAGGAAATCCTTCGCCTGATCGAGACACATATTGAGGAAAACCAGAAGAACTTGGCTTCTTATGAGAAGATCAAGCGCTTCACCTTGCTGTCCGAACCTTTTACGATGGGGGCTGAACTGACGGATACACTTAAGCTCCGTCGTTCCGTCATTCTGAAGAAATACGCAGATCCGATCGAAAAGATGTACGAAGAAGCTTCGAATATGTGGGGTAGTAATCCGGTTTAGATGGGGTAGCTGTGACATTTTGATAGTCAGGAAAATTGAGTATCTTTGCGGAACAAATTTAAAAACAAGAATTTTTATGATCACATCAGACCAACTACACAATGTGTTGGAGCGCGAGCAAGCGCTGAGGGGGTATCTTTGACATAGATGGTAAGACCATCCAGTTAGAAGAAGAAGAGTTACGCACTCATGATCCTGGTTTCTGGGAAGATGCCAAACGGGCGGAAGTCCAGATGAAGAAAGTAAAAGAACTGAAAAAGTGGATCGAACTTTATAACGAGGTTCATGCTGCAGCAGAAGAATTGCAGTTGGCTTATGATTATGTAAAAGAAGGAATCGTTAGCGAAGAAGAAGTTGACGAGGCTTATGGCAATGCCATCCAGTTGGTGGAAAGCCTGGAGTTCCGCAATATGTTGCGTCAGGAAGCCGACCAGATGAGTTGTGTGCTGAAGATCAACTCCGGTGCCGGCGGTACGGAAAGCCAGGACTGGGCTTCCATGTTGCTCCGTATGTATACGCGTTGGGCGGAGGCGAATGGATATAAGATTTCCGTAGCCAACTATCAGGAAGGGGATGAGGCCGGTATTAAAACGGCGACTCTCAACATCGAAGGCGACTATGCTTACGGATATTTGAAGGGTGAAAACGGTGTGCATCGTCTGGTACGTGTGTCTCCTTATAACGCGCAAGGCAAGCGAATGACTTCATTTGCTTCTGTTTTTGTCACCCCGCTGGTCGACGACACGATCGAGGTGAAAATCGATCAGGCTGCCATCTCTTGGGATACGTTCCGTTCGGGAGGTGCCGGTGGGCAGAACGTGAACAAGGTGGAATCCGGAGTGCGTCTGCGTTATCAATTTAAAGATCCTTACACGGGCGAAGAAGAAGAGATCCTGATCGAGAATACGGAAACTCGCGACCAGCCTAAGAATCGGGAGAATGCGATGCGTCAGTTGCGTTCAATCTTGTATGATAAGGAATTGCAACATCGTATGGAAGAGCAGGCAAAGGTGGAAGCCGGAAAGAAAAAGATCGAATGGGGTTCCCAGATCCGTAGCTATGTGTTCGATGATCGTCGTGTAAAAGACCATCGTACCAATTTCCAGACATCCGATGTCAACGGTGTGATGGATGGTAAAATTGATGATTTCATCAAGGCTTACCTGATGGAGTTCGGTGCTGAGGAATCTGCAGAAAAGTAAGATTTCTACTTTAACATTTGCATATCTCGATTATAAATCGTAATATTGCACCCGATTTCAGAGCTACGCTTTGAACAGGTCCTATAGCTCAGTTGGTTAGAGCACCTGACTCATAATCAGGGAGTCCTTGGTTCAAGCCCAAGTGGGACCACACAAAAGGTTTACACATTGAGTGTAAACCTTTTGTGTTTTTAAGTACTTGCCGATTTCCATCTTATGCCGGTGCGAATGTTGCCCTTTTCCGCATGATGGGAGATACTTCCCGGAATGCGTTGATCTTCCTTGCCCAAAGTATGCAACCCAAAGAGCAAGTTGCGCATGCCATGAAGACAATACCCGTCGTGACCATCGTATCGTCCAATCCGACTAAAGGAGATACCAGTCCTCCGAACCCAAAGCCGACTGCACCCGATAAAGCCGAAGCTGTGCCGGCATGTTCACGTTCACATTCCATAGCCAAGGCGGTAGTCGAGGTGAAAGAGAAGCCCATCATGAATAGTAAGGTGATTAGCAATCCCTCGTAAATCCAGAAATTGCAATTTAGGTTCATGGCTATACATACGATAATGGAAAGGGCAAGCATGCCTATGCTACTGGCGAGCGTGTTGTTTTCCGGTCGGCGGAATCTGACGGATAAGCCGGCATCCCAATAGCAGGATAATTCCTAATGCCAGTAATACCCAGAAGATCCCTTTCCTGTCAATCCCTTCTGTTAAGCCTCCTCCGATGATCGGAGCGGCTACAGGAGCGACTCCGTTGATTGCTCCGATTATCGCAAGTGTCTTTGCCAACTCTTTACCGGTGAACATATCTGTCGCGACGGAACAGGAGATTACGATACCGCCGGCACCCGCAATCCCTTGTAGCAAGCGCAGTATTGCAAATATCTCGATAGTGGGAGCAAAGATGCAACCTATCGTGGAAATGATAAAAAGATACATGGCGGCCAACATTGGAGAGCGATGCCCATACTTATCACTTAGCGGGCCGAAAAAGATTTGTCCTGCCGTCAGTCCGATCATACTGGCTGTCAAACCTAATTGTACCAATGAAGGTGTTGTCTTGAAATATTCTCCCATCGAAGGCAGGCTGGGGAGATACATGTCTGTGACAAATGGCCCGAATGCCGTCAACATCCCTAACAGGGTAAGGAGAAAAAACTTGGAGTTTCCATTCTTACTTTGTATGTCAATCATCTTTTTTCTTTTTTATCTGATAAAACATGCAAAAGTACATTCAAACGAGCAAGTACGATTGTTTAAAATATCCGTTTCTTTGGTTATTATCGGTAGTTTTTCAATATCGGATTTCCGATCGCCCTCCTCGATCTGTTTTTCTTGGTTCGCCCCTTGTTGGAAAATACCGGTGAAGGTTACTCTGGCGGGCAAGCCGTTTGTATCGAGTGTCACCTCTTCTCGGTAATCTATGTCCATTGACGGTTCACCTCCACGGCTGACTTCGTAGGTTTTGTCCCCGATTTTGTTAAAATGTACCCAGGCATGTCCGTCAGCCATATCTTTGGGAGGCGTGTAGAATATGCCGGATAATTCCCCTTCCTCATGACTGAAATGAGTCGCTTGCCCATCCGGATATTGGATCCCGGCAAACTGGTTGCCAGAGTAAATGAATGAAGCGGTAACTAGCCCGTTTGAAAGAAGGACACTGGGCCGCCCGTCTATGCCTGTCAGCTTGATGTCGTCATTATCGCTGCAGGAAGATTGGCACAATCCGCCCATCAATAAGACGGCGGATAGAATAGTCGAAAGTAACTTGTTCATAATAATATCTGGTGTTTGTTTCTAATATGATGAATGGAGAGGAAAAAGGGTGCAGCATTTTCTTTGCGGATGTTTATAATTTGCTATTTTTGTAAAATGCTATAACCATCCGGTGGCTCGGATATAAAAAAGTAAAAAATGGAAAAAGCGAATGTTACTTTGTACACGGTCATCGGAGATTCTAACCGTATCGTGGAAGCAATCCGGGAACGTTTTGAAGAGATGACCAAAGAATTTGTTTGTGAAGACGAAACGATCGACTTGACTTTGCCGGATGGAACACATGTCATCTTCTCGATCAAGCACCGGATGAGCAAGCCGGACTTTATTGCTTCCCATATATCTGGTATGGCCAATTATTTCTCGCAGGTGAAGACGCCATTGGTTGGACTAAAAGAAAATGTCTTGCTCCAGATACGTGTGTTCAACTGTGTGACTGGGATCACTTTCGATCTGAACGACAATGAAGACCGGACGAACTATATCCTGAACCGTTTATTCGAGATTGCCGGAGACGTGAACGGTTTTCTGCTCTATCCGAGCATGCAGATCTTTACCGGTGAAGGGAAACTCCTCTTCTCTGCCAAAGGCGAAAGTCAGTTGACCGAATTTATCCCGGTCGGGAATGCCGATTTATTGGACGAGAACTACCAGGAAGAAACTCAGGCTGATGTGGAAAGACGTTTGCGTTCGATTGCGTTGCTCGAAGAGAAACATGTCCCTTATATGGAATATTTGCGTAGTGAAGCATTGGAAAGTGAAGCCCGTTTGAGAAGCCGGAAGGAGATGGTGCAACGTGCCGCCGCGTTGTTTGCCGTTGCTGTCTATTCGGAAGTCATGCTTTCGGGAGGTTCGGGACGGGAAGAAGCCCTGTTCTATTTTAATAAGATGGAACAGTTGTACGAGGTGGAATCTTACCTGTCACCGGCCGAAGCTGCTTATATCGATAATCCTGATCCGGAAGAACAGGAATGTATTCTGTTCGGATGGCGCTATGAATGTGCAGGTGTTTTGCTTTGGGCGGCAGGTGTTGTGGATGATTTGCCTTATCCGTCTGAGATTATTGATGTCCCTGTTTTGGCTGCTATTTTCTGGCAACATAAAGGTATCGGTGGATTGCTTTCGAAAGGTTTCTCCCGTTCGCAGTCCGAAATATTGGATGCTGCCGATATTACACTTCGGTATGATTGGGCTTGTGTGGAAGCACGAGTTCATGGAAAAGAAGCTCCTGCTTCGCTGAATGGGGACGTTGTCATGGAACGGCATTATGCCTTTAATTGGATTATCGGAGCGAATGGCGGTGCAGACTGGGATGATATCCAACCGAATACATGATGCTAGATCTATCACGATTTTGAAAATGTCTTGGATGAAGATATCAGTCTTTGCTCTTGATGGCAAATATCCCTTTGTCTCTATGCAGATTTCTTTTGCGAAAACTACCTTTATACTATCATGATTTGTTGTCAATTCATTAAAAATCAATGAGCGTAGAATGATAGATGGTATGAAAGTTGCTTTTCCTATAATCATGCTATCATAAAACAAGCACATTTTTTTCGAAAGCATATGACTTATTTTAAAGTAATTACCTACTTGTCTCTCTTGACATCCGGGTCTCACCACCTTTCATATCCAGGTCCTGCGACTGTACAGATGGGGGTGGAATCTTGTTAAAACGAGGGTATTTGTGAATAGATCTGCCTGTTTTTAGTTAAATTAGTCCGTTTCTTTTGGAAAAATCCCAAAGTGGCAGACAACTATGATTGTGGAATGATAGTAGCATGATAGTCAAATTTGCTACTATCATTCCTATACTTATTGATATTCAATAGATATATTCGAATTATGATAGTATGATAGTCCTTTTCGAAAACTTATGTAAGAAGAAGGTCTTCTTTTTGTCGAATGGAGAATCTTTATCTGCCGTTTACCACGAAATTTCGTATCTGGCATTCCGTTCCCTGTGAGGCGGGGTTCTTCTTTTTTGATATGCGGAGAACCAGTTTGTGATCCGTGTCTTTCAGTTCCGTTTCCAGCATGTAGACCCAGGGAATATAAAGATTGTGGCTCCATTCAGTGAAAGTATCCAGTTCTTTGAACGGGGCGCCGTCGACACTATATTCCAAGATTCCGGCAGAAGGTCCGCTGACGCAGAAAATACCGATCGCTTTCCCCCGGAAATCCAGTGTTAGTCGGTCTCCTGGACGTGTAGCTTCTAACATAGGAACATCGACAAAGCCGTTCCGCTTGCCGGCCTTGGCCATCATCATCATCTTCTTGCAGTCGGCCAGACCCTGGGCGCTCATGACCTTGACCTCGCGGTCCGGGTCCATCTTCTTGATGGCGTTGACAACCGCCTGTGCGACACCGCCGGAGGCAGCAAAGCCGCGGGCGTCGGCACTGGCGCTGTTGAAGGCATCCTCCGGGTTGTCCGGCAGGTCGGCAAAGTTGACAGCCTTGGCCTCAAACAGACCCATCAGCTCCTCGAAGGTCAGGACGAAGTCAACCTCACTGCGGACGGAACGGCGGCTGGCCTCCAGCTTCTTGGCAGCGCAGGGGCCGATAAAGCAGATACGGGCGTTGGGCTTTTCCTTCTTGATGAGGCGGGCGGTCAGGACCATGGGGGTCATGGCCATGCTGATGCACTCGGCCTGCTGGGGGAACAGCTTCTTAGCCATCACGCTCCACGCGGGGCAGCAGGACGTACCCATGAACGGAATCTTGGCGGGAACCTCTTCCATGAAGTCCTTCGCCTCGTCGATGGTGCACAGGTCGGCACCGATAGCGACCTCGGCCACATCGGCAAAGCCCAGCTGACGCATAGCCTCCTTCAGCTTGGAGGGGGTCATGCCGGGGAACTGGTTGATGAAGGCGGGGGCCACGATGGCAACGACCTCATCACCGCGCTTGATGGACTGGATCAGCTGGAAGATCTGGCCCTTGTCAACGATAGCGCCGAACGGGCAGTTGACCAGGCACATACCGCAGGAAACGCACTTATCGTAATCGATCTCGGCACGGCCATGCTCGTCGGAGTGGATGGCACCCATGCCGCAGGCCGCGGCGCAGGGGCGCTCGGTCTTGACGATGGCGCTGTAAGGGCAGCTGTTGACGCAGCGGCCGCACTTGACGCAGAGGCTCTGGTCAATGTGGCTCTTGCCGTTGCGGAAGCTGATGGCGTGCTTCGGGCAGACCTCCTGGCAGGGGTGCGCCAGGCAGCCCTGGCACATGGCCGTGACCTTGATGACCTTCTCCGGGCAGGCGTTGCAGGCAAACTTGATGACATTGATCAGCGGCGGCTCGTAGTACTTGTCTGCAATGACGCTGTGCTCCAGGCCCTCGCTGGCGGGCACGCTCTCATCCAGCGGACGCAGGGACATGCCCATGGCCAGACGGACGCGCTCGGAGATGATGGCTCTCTCCAGGAAGATGCTGCTGCGCAGAGATTTTTCCTCACCGGGAATGATCTTGAAGGGCAGCTCACGCATCAGCTTTTCGTAGTCGGAAAGCTCGTTGACCTCATAGGCCATGCGGGCAACCTCAGTGAACACCTTGCGACGGATATCCGTTACGGGGGTGTAAATGCCTCTCATTGTAATTGCTCCTTTGTTTTGCTCTGTTTGCTCCAAAAGTGACGTATCAGCGGGTACACCCGCTCCTGTTAAAATTTTACCAAAAATCCATACTTTTTGCAAGAGGGCAGGCAACAAAAAACAGGAAAATCTCTGTAAAATCCAGAGATTTCCCTGCAGAATGGATGCAATATCTCTTGCGGCGCGGCGGCATCCCCGGCTTGCAGGGGCGGATGCCTGTATCCGCCCGCGGGTCGATGCAAGCATTGCCCCCTACATCGAGCATGGATAACGGCGTTGCAACAATCAATATAAATTAAACAATCTCCGCCCTGCACCGCTTCCCGTCCCAGGCACCCAGCGTGACCTCCACAATGTCGCCGGTCTTGTGCCCGGGTGCGCTGACCAGCACAGGCAGGTACTGCTTCGTGTAGCCGGTGAACATTGTGGCGGACAGCGGCGTTTCCAGCAGCACGCTGGCTTTACGGCCCTGCATAGCGGCTGCCTCGGCAGCGCGTACCTCCTCCACAGCGGCGGTCATGCGGCGGCTGCGTGCCTCCTTCTCGTGCTCGGGCAGCTGGTCGGCAAAGTCGTAGGCTGCCGTTCCTTCGCGGCGGGAGTAGGGGAACACATGCACCTTCAAAAACCTCATTCCCGTCACAAAGGCCATGCTGGCTTCAAAGTCATCCTCCGTCTCGCCGGGGAAGCCTACGATGACATCGGTGGTAAAGCTGACGTTGTCCGTACCGAATGCCGCGCGCAGCTTGGCTGCAATATCAGCGTACTGGGCCGTCGTGTAGGGGCGGCGCATGGCGCGCAGCGTCTTGTCACAGCCGCTCTGCAGGCTTAAATGGAACTGCGGGCAGAGCTTCTTTACGGCGGCCATGCGGCGGATGTCGTCATCGTGCAGCATGTCGGGGTCAAGGCTGCCCAGCCGGATGCGCTCAATGCCGGGCACCTCGGCGGCTTTTTCGATCAGCTCCACTAAGCTCGTACCGCTGTCGGTGCCGTAGCTCGGCAGGCTGATGGCCGTCAGCACGACCTCCTTATACCCTGCGTCGGCCAGGCGGCGCAGCTCCTCCAGCACGCTCGCCTCATCGCGGCTGCGCACCGGACCGCGGGCGCGCGGAATAACGCAGTAGGCGCAGCGGCGGTTGCAGCCGTCCTCGACCTTGACAAAGGCGCGGGTGTGCTCGGCAAACTTATCCATGGGCAGCTCTTCAAAGCGCTCGCCCTTCTCGTGGGGGCGGATGTCGACGACGCGCTCCTCCTCACCGTTCAGCACCTTCTGTACGTCGGTCAGAATCGCGTGACGGTTGCCGGAGCCGGTCACAACGTCCGCCTCGGCGATCTCGGCGGCCTCGTCCGGGAACGCCTGCGGGTAGCACCCTGTCAGCACGGTCACAGCGCCGGGGTTCTCGCGCTTGGCACGGCGCAGCCATTTGCGGCTCTTCTGGTCGCCGAAGTTCGTCACGGTGCAGCTGTTGACGATGTAGACATCCGCACCTTCCTCATTGGAGACAACGGTGTAGCCGTTTTCCTCAAACAGCTGGGCCAGCGCGCCCGTTTCATTCTGGTTTACCTTGCAGCCCAAGGTGTAAAAAGTTACCCGCATGGTGTATGATTCCTTTGCTTTTATAAATAGTAAACATATATAATTTATTATAATAGAATCCGGCCAAAAGCGCAATACTAATTCCGCACAGAGCAGCATATCGTAGTACCAAAGCGATTTCCGCCGGAGGTGTGCTGCCATGAAAAAACGTGCCGTGACCCTGCTGCTCTGCCTGGTGCTGGTGGTGCTTTCGCTGCTGCGCGGGTTTGCCGCGTCCGCTGCGGGCATCATCCCGGCGACCAACGCCGACTTTGACGTGCCCTGCGCGGCGGCCATCCTGATCGACGAGGACTCCGGCACGGTGCTCTATGAGAAAAACGCCGATGCCCGGCGCCCGATTGCCTCCATCACCAAGGTCATGACACTGCTGCTGGCGTTTGACGCCCTCGAGGCGGGCAAGATACACCTTGACGATTTTGTCCCCGTCAGTGAGCACGCCTACCACATGGGCGGCAGTCAGATCTGGCTCGAGCCCGGCGAGCAGATGACGCTGGACGACATGCTCAAGGCCATCTGTATTTCCAGCGCCAACGACGCCGCGGTGGCCGTGGCTGAGTATGTCGGCGGCAGCGAAACCGCTTTTGCGGAGATGATGAACGTCCGCGCGTATGAGCTCGGCATGACGAATACCCACTTTGT
>OLFW01001539.1_pt1 | contig 12808 bp, 9 predicted proteins | sample 1605351 | NCBI WGS metagenome assembly OLFW01 (sample SAMEA3888918, study PRJEB22519) | human gut metagenome | biome: human gut; feature: human-associated habitat; material: faeces | place: Denmark | collected 2010 | reverse complement strand
TATAAACGAATATGTGAGTCTTCATTGGCATAAACATTCGAAATAGGCTATGTAAATAGAGGCTACTGATTGCTATGTGCCGGATACGGCGGAGCTATTAGCTGTCTTACGGCAATCGGGGTTTGAATTTGACCAGGCGATTCATTACCGGAAGCGGAATTTTCTACATGTATCACTAAAGAAAACCGGTACGAACCGGATGCAGGTACTTTTGCGTCTTTTGGTTCTGGTATTCTTGTTATCGGGGTGTGGGGGAAACCGGAAAAGCCAGAGGCGGGAGGTGGCGACTTCTATGGATTCTGTCCGATTTTCTTCATGTGAGACGAATTTGAGGAAAAGGGATATTCATTTGACCGATACGGCAGTGTGGAATTTGCACCGGGTTGTTTATTTCGCTCCGGACAGTACCGGTAGGCAATACCCGAAAACTGTCACCTCTTTGCAGATGGATTACCGGAGGGCACTGGCCGACACCGGGAAAGTGATGGTGCGAAAACAAGATGAATATGCCGGACAGCAGGTAAAAGTTGCCGAAATCCGGATGGAATCCAGCCGGAAAGCTCGTTCGCCAGTATACTTTATCTATGGAGGAATACTGTTGTTTGTCGTGGTCCTCTTTTTGTATAAAAGGTTGCGGAGCAGAAACTTTTTTCCTAAAAGTTCTGTTTAACAAAAAAAGAATGCTAAATTTGCATCCTGATTAATTTTTAGGAATTTATAGTGAACAGATTATGATAAAGATTACATTTCCGGATAATTCCGTAAAAGAATATGCCGAAGGAACGACTGCCATGCAGATTGCGGAAAGCATCAGTTCCCGTCTGGCACAGGAAGTTCTGGCTGCGAGCGTGAATGGTGAGATTTGGGACTTGACCCGTCCGATCAATCAGGATGCCGCCATCAAACTTTTCAAGTGGGAAGACGAGGAAGGTAAGCATGCATTCTGGCACTCCAGCGCTCACCTGATGGCTGAAGCTTTGCAGGAGTTATATCCCGGCATCAAGTTTGGTATCGGACCGGCTATTGAAAACGGGTTCTACTATGATGTGGATCCGGGTGAAGCAACAATCAAAGAAGGTGATTTCCCTGTTATCGAAGCAAAAATGCTCGAACTGGTAGCGAAGAAAGAGGAAATCAAACGTCAGGACATTTCGAAGGCAGATGCCCTGAAAATGTTCGGTGACAGAGGCGAAGAATATAAAACAGAACTTATCAGCGAATTGGAAGACGGTAAGATCACAACCTATACGCAGGGGGCGTTTACCGACCTGTGCCGTGGTCCGCACTTGCCGAACACTTCTTATCTGAAGGCTGTTAAAATAATGAGTGTTGCCGGTGCTTACTGGCGGGGTGACGAAAAGCGTAAACAGTTGGTTCGTCTGTATGGTATCACTTTCCCGAAGAAAAAGATGCTGGACGAATATCTGGCATTGATGGAAGAAGCCAAGAAACGTGACCATCGTAAGATCGGTAAAGAACTGGAGCTGTTTACGTTCTCTACGGCAGTGGGAGCAGGGCTTCCGTTGTGGTTGCCGCGTGGCACGCAGTTGCGCCTGAAACTGGAAGACTTCCTGAAACGTATCCAGAAGAAATATGGTTACCAGCAAGTGATGACTCCGCATATCGGTGGCAAGCAGTTGTATGTGACTTCCGGCCACTACGCTAAATACGGTAAGGATTCGTTCCAGCCGATCCATACTCCGCAGGAGGGTGAAGAGTTCTTGTTGAAGCCGATGAACTGCCCTCATCACTGTGAAATATTCAAATCGTTCCCGCGTTCATACAAGGACCTGCCTCTGCGTTTCGCGGAGTTCGGGACTGTGTATCGTTATGAACAAAGTGGCGAGCTGCACGGTTTGACAAGAGTACGTGGCTTTACGCAGGATGATGCCCACCTGTTCTGTCGTCCCGATCAGCTGAAAGACGAGTTTTTGAAGGTGATGGATATTATCTTTATCATCTTTAAGGCTTTGGATTTTGAAAACTTTGAAGCACAGATTTCTCTGCGCGACAAGGTAAACCGGGATAAATATATCGGTTCGGAAGAAAACTGGGAGAAAGCCGAAAGCGCAATTATCGAAGCTTGTCAGGAAAAAGGCTTGAAAGCCAAGATCGAATATGGCGAAGCTGCTTTCTACGGTCCTAAACTGGACTTTATGGTGAAAGATGCCATCGGCCGCCGTTGGCAGTTAGGTACGATCCAGGTTGACTATAACCTTCCGGAACGTTTCGAACTGGAATATACGGGTGAGGACAATAAGAAACACCGTCCTGTTATGATCCACCGTGCACCGTTCGGCTCTATGGAACGTTTCGTTGCCGTGCTGATCGAACATACGGGTGGTAAGTTCCCGCTGTGGCTGACTCCGGACCAGGTGGCGATCTTGCCGATCAGCGAGAAGTTCAACGATTATGCTTATGAGGTAAAACGTCAGCTCGAAGCCGAAGATCTGAGCGTTCTGGTTGATGACCGTAATGAGAAAATCGGTCGTAAGATCCGTGATACAGAATTGAAACGTATCCCTTATATGCTCATTGTTGGAGAGAAAGAAGCAGAAAATAATGAAGTTTCTGTAAGAAAACAGGGCGAAGGTGATAAAGGTTCGATGAAAATTACTACCTTTGCAGCGCTTTTGAAAGGTGAGGTAGAGGATCAGATGAATCACTGGAAGAAAGATAATAATTAATTAACTAATAACGAGGAGAATAAATCTTTTTGAATGAAGAATGACAGTCTGAAAGAACAGTATAGAATCAACGAACGTATTCGTGTTCGTGAAGTTCGTTTAGTAGGTGATAACGTAGAACAGGGAGTTTATCCTACTTCTCAGGCATTAAAGATGGCTGAAGATCAAGGGCTCGATCTGGTTGAAATTTCACCGAATGCTGCGCCCCCCGTTTGTAGAATTACTGATTATCAGAAATTCCTTTATCAACAGAAGAAGCGCCAGAAGGAACAGAAGGCGAAATCTGTGAAAGTGATCGTGAAGGAGATCCGTTTCGGGCCTCAGACCGACGATCATGATTACAACTTCAAGTTGAAACATGCGAAGGGATTTTTGGAAGAAGGAGCAAAAGTAAAAGCATATGTGTTCTTTAAAGGACGTTCCATTCTTTTCAAAGAGCAAGGAGAGGTATTGTTGCTTCGTTTTGCCAATGACTTGGAGGAATACGGAAAGGTAGAACAATTGCCGGTACTGGAAGGTAAACGTATGATCATCATGCTGACACCGAAGAAAGCCGGAGCTGCCGCAGCTTCCAAACCTGCCGTTTCAAAACCGGTAGTGAAGAAGGTGGTCGTGACTCCCAAGCCCAAGACTGAAGAGTCTGAATGATAAGGAAAGAAACCACCCGCTAAAGGGTGTAAAGTTTAATAATTAAAATATATTGGAAAATGCCTAAGATGAAGACTAATTCCGGTGCCAAAAAAAGATTCGCTCTTACCGGAACAGGTAAAATCAAAAGAAAACACGCTTTTAAAAGTCACATTCTGACAAAGAAGACTACAAAGCAGAAGAGAAATCTTACTCACACAGGTTTGGTTGCCAGTGTGGACGTAAGCAACGTTAAGCAGTTGCTTGGTTTGAAGTAATCTTTTTTAATTAAGCGAGTTTTACAAGATTTTTATTAACCGAATGTATTTAGCAAATAAGATCATCCGATAGTGATGACGCTAACATTCAAAACAGATTAGTATTATGCCTAGATCAGTAAATCATGTTGCTTCAAGAGCAAAAAGAAAACGGATTTTAAAACTTACCCGTGGTTATTATGGTGCACGTAAGAACGTGTGGACCGTTGCTAAAAATACCTGGGAAAAAGGTTTGACTTATGCATTCCGTGACCGTCGTAACAAGAAACGTAACTTCCGCGCATTGTGGATTCAGCGTATCAACGCAGCTGCTCGTCTGGAAGGTATGTCTTACTCTAAGTTGATGGGTGCATTGCACAAAGCAGGAATTGAAATCAACCGTAAGGTGTTGGCTGACTTAGCCATGAACCATCCGGAAGCTTTCAAAGCAATCGTTGCTAAAGTGAAGTAATTGACATTATAGAGCAATTGGAAAAAGAGCTCCATTCAGGAGCTCTTTTTTTTATGTCAAAAGTTTGGTGGTTTCATTCCTATTGCATATCTTTGTGATAAGAAAAATGAGTTAGCCGCACATGTTCGATTGGGAAACTCATCAGTTTATTTTAATTCCGAGACACAGCTCTTGTCGTCAATGGCGGGCCGCACCCTTCGGGGCATGCTTAGCACGGCGGATTACAAAGATGGCAAAGCACTCAAATCCTGTCATACGGAGTTTGTTCATATCTACGGTGCGGCTTTCTTTACATAGGAGGATATGTCAGAACAGGCATATCCTCTTTTTTTGTGCCCCGTCAAGCATAGTTTTAGACGGTGTAACGCTATGGGTTAGGGGAGCTAAAGCATCGCTTTTTGTTTGAAATAGGAGCTTGTCTGTTTTTTCTTCGTATATTTACCCTCCAAGAATTAAACACACTAAACTAAATATTTATGTTACTGCCAAAACAGTCTCGCAATTATGTAACCGGGCTGGCTGCCGCTTGCTCGTTGCTATTGATTGCCTGCTCTCCGGAGGAAGTCCGGCAGGTCAATCTTATTCCCAAACCGGAACAGATGACAATGACCGGAGGAACTTTCACGGTCGATAGTCTCGCGTTATTTGGCGGGCAATCTTCCCGGAATATCAAAACAGTGATCGATGAAGCCTGGTCCGGTAACCCGGAAGGTTATCAGTTGGATGTGACGCCGGGAGGAATCGACCTGCGTGCCGGTTCGCCGGACGGTCTGTTCTATGGGATGCAGACGTTACGCCAACTCTATGCCGGAGGAGAGGTCCCATGTGTTTCGATCCGGGATAATCCTCGTTTTGGGTATCGGGGATTGCATCTGGATGTATCCCGTCATTTCTTCTCCAAAGAGGAAGTGATGAAATTGTTGGATGTGATGTCTTTTTACAAGTTGAACACCTTGCATATGCACCTGACGGATGCCGGAGGATGGCGTATCGAGATAGACAAATATCCGAAACTGACTTCTGAAACGGCCTTCCGCACCGAATCTGATTGGCGGAAGTGGTGGGACGGCCGCGACCGTAAGTATCTGCCGGAAGGGACGCCGGGCGCTTACGGCGGTTACTATACGAAGGAGGACATCCGGGAGATCGTGAAACATGCGGCTTCCAAACATATAAACATAATACCGGAGATCGAATTTCCGGGGCATTCGGAAGAGGTCCTGATGGCCTATCCCGAACTGAGCTGTTCGGGAAAGCCTTACCAGAACGGCGATTTTTGTATCGGTAACGAGCTGTCGTTTACATTCATGGAAGACGTATTGGCGGAGGTGATCGATCTTTTCCCGTCCGAATATATCCATGTCGGTGGCGATGAAGCCGGGAAGTCCGCCTGGAAGAAATGTCCGAAATGCCAGGCTTTGATGAAGGAAAAAGGAATGAAGAACGTGGACGAGCTTCAGAGTTACATGATTCACAGGGCTGAGGAGTTTCTGAATTCGAAAGATCGCAAGCTGATCGGCTGGGATGAGATCCTGGAAGGCGGTCTGGCTCCCGAAGCAACCGTCATGTCATGGCGGGGAGAAGACGGTGGAATCAAATCGGCACGGATGGGGCATGGTGTGGTGATGACGCCGGGCAATTATATGTATTTGGATTTCTATCAGGCCGATCCGAAGACACAGCCGTATGCCATCGGCGGCTATACGCCGATAAAGAAAGTATATAGCTATGATCCCGTCCCGGCGGATTCGTTGACGGTAGAGGAATGCCGGCATATTTTGGGGGTGCAGGCCAATACCTGGACCGAATATATCCAGACACCCGAACATCTGGAATATATGATGTTCCCGCGTGCCCTTGCCGTGGCCGAGATCGGATGGACGTCGCAGGAATTACGGACATGGGAGGATTTCAAACCTCGCATGAATGCGCATATTTCCAAATTGCAGGGAATGGGGATCCGTACTTTTACCCTTTCGGACGAATTGGAAGTGACCATGCAGGTCGATACGGCAGGCAGAGAGATAGAAGTCATACTGGATGCCGAGAAATATCCGGCGGAAATTCGCTACACGACGGACGGTTCCGTTCCGGTGGCATCTTCCGCCCTTTATGCCGGGCCGATAACCGTGCAAGATTCCGCCCATATCAAAGCTGCTATTTTCCGGGACGGTGTGCTTCAGGGGACACGGACGGAAAAGAAAGTGGATTATCATCGGGCCATCAATAAGCCTATACATTATAATAGTAAGCTCTACGAAGGCTATATGGCCGGAGGAACAAACGCCTTGTTGGACGGCTATCGGGGCGGCCTGACTTATCTGGACGGACGTTGGCAAGGTTATTTGGATGACCTGGACTGTGTGATCGATATGGAAGAGGAAACGGATATCCATAAAGTGTCCATTCGTTTCATGCAATTGATCGGTCCGGGTGTGTTCCAGCCCGGACAAGTGGAGTTGTTGACTTCGGAAGATGGTGAAAACTTTATTTCCCGCGGGATTGTTCCGACAACGGTTCCGGCTGATGATCCGGACCTCCTGTTCCAAGAATATACGTTCGACGGTAACTGGAAAACCCGTTATATCCGTTTGAAAGCGCCGAGGGCAAATCCCGGTTTTATTTTTGCGGATGAGATCGTTGTTTGGTGAATTAAAAATTAAGAATTAAGAATTAAAAAATAAGAGTTGGTGTTATGAAGATGGTGTTGTTTTCTTTTCTATTGAGTTGCTGTTCTGCGCTGGTTTACGCGCAACAGCCGGTAGATTATGTGAATCCGTTTATCGGGACAAGCAACTACGGGACGACCAATCCCGGTGCGATTTGCCCCCAGGGAATGATGAGTGTCACCCCCTTCAATGTGATGGGGTCGAAAAGTAATAAGTTTGACAAGGACAGCCAGTGGTGGTCCACGCCTTATTCGGCGGACAATAATTTCTTCACCGGTTATGCGCACGTCAATCTGAGCGGTGTCGGTTGTCCGGAGATGGGAAGCCTGTTGTTGATGCCTACCTCCGGGGAGCTGAATGTGGATTATCACGCATACGGCAGCGAATACAAGAACGAGGTGGCCCATCCCGGCTATTACAGTAATATCCTGACGAAATATAACATCAAGACGGAAGCTACCGCCTCCATGCGTACCGGCCTGACACGTTTTACTTTCCCGAAAGGGCAGGGGAATATCCTCTTGAATTTGGGGGAAGGGCTGACGAATGAAACCGGTGCGACCGTCCGTATGGTGAGCGATACGGAGATAGAAGGAAGCAAGCTGCTCGGTACGTTCTGCTATAACCCGCAGGCTGTTTTCCCGATCTATTTCGTGATGAAGCTCAGCAAAGCCCCCAAGCAGGCCGGCTACTGGAAGAAACAACGCGAGATGAAGGGTGTGGAAGCCGAATGGGATGCCTATTCCGGCAAATATAAATTGTATACGAAGTATGACCGTGAGATGAGCGGTGACGACATCGGCGTCTGGTTCAAGTATGATACCGAAGAAGACGAAGTGATCGAAGTAAAGATGGGTGTCTCGTTTGTCAGCATCGAAAATGCCCGCCTGAATATGAACACCGAACAGCCGGATTTCAATTTCGACAAAGTGCGTGCGGCAGCCGGCAAGATGTGGAACGACGATCTGTCGCGTGTGATGGTGGAAGGCGGGACGAACGACGATAAGACGATTTTCTATACCGCCATGTACCACCTGCTGATCCATCCGAACATCATCCAGGACGTGAATGGCGAATATCCGATGATGGAAAGCCTGAAAGTCGGCCATACTACCGGAAACCGCTATACGGTCTTTTCGCTCTGGGACACCTACCGCAATGTCAGCACATTGATGACATTGCTCTATCCCGAAAAACAGCTCGACATCATCCGCACCATGATCGACATGTACAAGGAAAGCGGCTGGCTTCCGAAGTGGGAACTGTACGGACGCGAGACGCTGACGATGGAAGGCGATCCGTCTATCCCTTATATCGTGGATGCTTATATGCGCGGTTTGCGCGATTACGATATCGAGACTGCCTACGAAGGTATGCGCAAGGGTGCTACTACTCCCGGAGAGTTCAACCTGCTCCGCCCGGACAATAACGACTATATGAGCAAAGGCTACGTCCCCTTGCGCGAACAGTATGATAATTCGGTTTCGCATGCCTTGGAATATTATATTGCCGACTGGAATCTCTCGTTGTTGGCAGATGCGTTGGGAAAGAAGGAAGACGCCAAGTTGTTCCGTGAGCGGGCTATGGGGTATAAGCATTACTATTGCAAGGAGTTCGGTACGCTTCGTCCCATCCTGCCCGACGGCACGTTCTATTCCCCTTTCGATCCGAAACAGGGGGAGAACTTCGAGCCGAGCCCCGGTTTCCATGAAGGAAACGCCTGGAACTACACGTTCTATGTCCCCCATGACATCAAAGGCCTTGCCAAACTGATGGGCGGTCAGAAGAAGTTTGTCGATAAGTTGCAGATGGTCTTCGACAAAGGGTACTATGATATGGCAAACGAGCCGGATATCGCCTATCCGTACCTCTTCAGCTATTTCAAGGGAGAAGCCTGGCGTACGCAGAAGCTGGTTCGCGAACTGTTGGGCAAATATTATCATAATGCTCCGAACGGACTTCCGGGTAACGACGATACGGGTACGATGTCTACCTGGGCGATCTTCTCGATGATGGGATTCTATCCGGCCTGTCCCGGTGACCTGGATTATGTTGTGACTTCTCCGACCTTCAACAAGGTGACGATCCGGCTGGACGAGAAGTTCTACCCGAAAGGCGAATTGGTGATCGAGTCCGCCCGCAAAACCCCGGAAGATATTTATATCAAAGAGGTGACAGCCGGCGGAAAGAAGCTGAAAGGGTATACGATTTCGCAAGACGAACTGGTGAATGCCGGGACATTGCGCTTCACGCTGGAAGACAAGCATTGATTTCCCCTCTCAATTTTATTTGAAATGGCATTTAAACGTTGAAAAACGGTTTCAAATTTTCTTGAAGCCGTTTTTCACTATTAAATCCCCGTTTCAATATTTCTTGAAGTGCCTTTTTAATGGTGAAAAACCGTTTCAAGAAAAATGGAGATGGGTTTCACCATTGAAAAATGGCTTCAAGAAAATTAGAAACGACTTTTCAACGTTTAAATGCCATTTCAAATATTCTTGAGACCTATAAATTATTATCTTTGCACACGTAAAAAAGAAAAACAGTTTAATCCATATTATATAATGTATAGAACAAGAACATGTGGCGACCTGCGCCTTGCCGATGAAGGCTTGGTGATTACGCTGGCCGGCTGGGTACAGAAAACCCGTAAGATGGGTGGCATGACGTTCGTGGATATCCGCGACCGTTACGGTATTACGCAATTGGTGTTTAACCAGGAAGTGGATGCCGCTCTTTGTGAGAAAGCAAATAAGCTGGGACGCGAATATGTTATCCAGGTGACGGGAACCGTTCGCGAACGTTCCAGCAAAAACCCGAATATCCCTACCGGTGAGATCGAAATCATCGTTTCGGAACTGAATGTCCTGAATGCTGCCGTGACTCCTCCTTTCACGATTGAAGACGATACGGACGGGGGGGACGACCTGCGCATGAAATACCGTTATCTGGATTTGCGCCGCAACGCCGTCCGTAAGAACCTGGAACTGCGTCATCGTATGGCTTTCGAGGTGCGTAACTATCTGGATAAGCAGGGATTCCTGGAAGTCGAAACTCCGGTGCTGGTAAACTCGACGCCTGAAGGGGCGCGTGACTTTGTCGTGCCTTCCCGTATGAATCCCGGACAGTTCTACGCTTTGCCTCAGTCTCCGCAGACGTTGAAGCAGTTGTTGATGGTTTCCGGTTTCGACCGTTATTTCCAGATCGTGAAATGTTTCCGTGACGAAGACCTGCGTGCGGACCGCCAGCCCGAATTTACACAGATCGACTGTGAAATGAGCTTTGTGGAACAGGAAGACGTGCTGAACATTTTCGAAGGAATGGCCAAGCATCTGTTCAAGGTGATCCGGGGCATCGATATAAAAGAAGCTTTCCCGCGTATCAGTTGGCACGATGCCATGAAATATTACGGAAGCGACAAGCCGGACCTGCGTTTCGATATGAAGTTCGTCGAACTGATGGACATCATGAAGGGACACGGTTTCTCCGTATTCGATAATGCTGCTTATGTCGGCGGTATCTGTGCGGAAGGGGCGGCTTCTTATACGCGCAAGCAGCTGGATGCGCTGACCGAGTTTGTGAAACGTCCGCAGATCGGTGCAAAGGGCATGGTATATGCCCGTGTGGAGGCAGACGGCAATGTGAAGTCGAGCGTGGACAAATTCTATACCCAGGAAGTATTGCAGCAGATGAAAGAGGCCTTTGGTGCAAAACCGGGCGACCTGATTCTGATCCTTTCCGGCGACGATGCGATGAAGACGCGCAAACAACTTTGCGAATTGCGTCTGGAAGTGGCCGGCCAGTTGGGCTTGCGTGACAAGAACAAGTTCGCCTGCCTGTGGGTGATCGACTTCCCGCTGTTCGAGTGGAGCGAAGAAGACCAGCGCTTCTATGCAATGCACCATCCGTTTACTTCTCCCAAACCCGAAGATATTCCTTTGCTGGACAGCGATACGGGAGCCGTCCGTGCGAATGCATACGACATGGTGATCAATGGTGTCGAAGTGGGTGGCGGTTCCATCCGTATCCACGACAGCAAGTTGCAGGATAAGATGTTCCAGTTGCTGGGCTTCACCGAAGAAAAGGCACAGGAGCGTTTCGGCTTCCTGATGAATGCCTTCAAATATGGTGCGCCTCCTCACGGTGGTCTGGCTTACGGTCTGGACCGTTGGGTCTCTTTGTTTGCCGGCCTCGATTCTATCCGTGACTGTATCGCGTTCCCGAAAAACAACTCCGGCCGCGATGTCATGCTGGATGCGCCCGGACAACTGGATGATTCGCAGTTGGAAGAATTATGCCTGAAAGTAGATATTAAGGAGTAATATACCGATAGGTCGATTTGCCGGTATGCTGGTGAATGGTTCACTGGCCTATTGGCAAATTGATTTATTTATAAATTATTGATTATGTTAAGGGTTAAGGATATACTGAAAGAAATCGAACAATACGCTCCGTTGCCATTGCAGGAAAGTTTTGACAATGCAGGTGTGCAGGTAGGCGATGTGAATCAGCCGGCTACCGGTGCGCTTCTTTGCCTCGATGTCACCGAAGAGGTGGTGGACGAGGCGATAGAGATGGGGTGTAATCTGATTGTCTCTCATCATCCTTTGGCCTTTAAAGCCTTCAAATCCCTGACCGGTTCGACCTATATCGAGCGGTGCATGATGAAGGCCTGCAAGTATGACTTGGTGATCTATGCCGCCCATACCAATCTCGATAATGCGGCGGGAGGCGTGAACTTCCGTCTGGCGGAACTGATCGGGCTGGAAAATGTCCGTGTCCTGAGCCCCCAGAAAGGAGCTTTGCTGAAGCTGGTCACTTTCGTGCCGGAGGCCTATGCCGATTTGGTGAGGACGACCTTGTTCAATGCGGGAGCCGGAGCGATAGGCGGCTATGATTCCTGTAGCTTCAGCCTGCCGGGGAGCGGGACTTTCCGTGCCGGCGAAGGAACGAACCCGTTCTGTGGCGAAATAGGCGAGTTGCATGTGGAGTCGGAAATCCGTATCGAAACGATATTGCCCGCTTTCCGTAAGTCGACGGTGACGCGTGCGTTGCTTTCCGTCCATCCTTATGAAGAACCGGTATTCGATTTCTATCCTTTGGATAATGCCTGGAACCAGGTCGGTTCGGGGGTAGTGGGAGAGTTGCCCGAAGAAGAGAGTGAATTGGGCTTCCTGCAACGGATCAAGGAGCTGTTCCAGGTGGGGTGCGTGAAGCATTCCGCCCTGACCGGCAAGCCGATACGCGAAGTCGCTTTATGCGGGGGGAGCGGTGCTTTCCTGATCAAAGACGCAATCAGTTACGGTGCGGACGTTTTCATTACGGGGGAGGCTAAATATAATGACTTTTACGATGTGGAAGACCGGATTCTGCTGGCGGTTATTGGTCATTATGAAAGTGAAGTCTGTACAAAAGATATCTTTTATAACATAATATCGAAAAAATTCCCTACCTTTGCGGTACATTTTTCGAATGTTAATTCAAACCCGGTAAAATATTTATAGAATGGCTACAGATAAACAATCAGCTGAAAAAGAGATTACAGTTGAAGAAAAGCTTTCTACGCTGTATCAGCTTCAGACGATGATGACTGAAATTGATAAGATCAAGACACTTCGCGGCGAACTTCCCTTGGAAGTACAGGACCTGGAAGATGAGATCGCTGGTCTGGAAACACGTCTTCAGAACTATCAGTCAGAAATTAAAGATTTTGAGAATGCTGTTGTAGAACAGAAACATAAGATTACGGAGTCAACCGGTCTGATTGAAAAATATAAAGCGCAGTTGGATAACGTGCGTAACAACCGTGAGTTCGACAACTTGTCAAAAGAAATAGAATTCCAGGGACTTGAAATCGAGTTCTCTGAAAAGAAGATTCGTGAATTCGGTGAAGCGATCAACCGTAAGAAAGAAGAGATCGCCGAACTGTCCGAAAGACTGGAAGGCCGTAAGGCTGATTTGGTTCAAAAGCAGGGCGAACTGGAACAGATCATTTCCGAAACCAAGCAGGACGAAGAGAAACTGCGCGAAAAAGCAAAGAAACTGGAGGCGAATATCGAACCGCGCCTCTTGACTGCTTTCAAACGTATCCGCAAG
>OLFW01001532.1_pt1 | contig 12864 bp, 10 predicted proteins | sample 1605351 | NCBI WGS metagenome assembly OLFW01 (sample SAMEA3888918, study PRJEB22519) | human gut metagenome | biome: human gut; feature: human-associated habitat; material: faeces | place: Denmark | collected 2010 | reverse complement strand
TCGCAAAAAAACTGTCGTGTCATGAGAGGATAAAAGAGTTGCGGAAATGAGGAATCACCTTAACCCCTATAATCTATATTGGGGATAGCTGTTTGTAAATAGCCAAAGATATGTTGGGATAAAGACGAATAATGTTTGATAGCAGAAGATTTACTATTTATCCCTACATCATATAGACTTATTTAAAACCTTTCGCTAAATTTGCGACAATTTCAGTAAGTTATAGTGTTAGCAAGCTGAAAGGACATAATTAACGAAAGGTGTTATTGAAATTATCTTCTATTCTCAAATTCTCGCAAAATTTGAAATGGCATGAAGATGATAGCAATAGCACCCACACTTGATATATACCTACCTTATGTTTGTAAGGTTTCTATATACCGTTTGGTGTGGGGCTATTGTTTTATCCATGCCAAGGCAATGCGAGAAGCCAGAGAATAGGGTAAAGCAAATAGTGTTCCCACACCTTTTTTATTTATTGCTTATTCAAGGGAACAGATGGGCATAATAATTATTATTATGAAATACTTATTTATTTTTTTTATTTATTATTACATTTTCTAACTGTGGTAATCCTAATAAAACAGTTAATAGTGAAGATACTGAGACTATTAATGGATATAGATACGAAAAAGGTAGTGATGAAGCATTTACTGGTACAGTTAAATTTAAGAATGGTACAACAAAGGAATATAAGGACGGTAAAGTTATATCAAGAACAATCTACCATGAGAATGGACAGCCCGCTTCTACTAAATATAAAGATGAAAATGGACGCTATTACAAGAAAGTCGAATATGACAAGTCTGGCAATAAGATTGATGAGAAACTTTATGAATAAACCTTATATAGTATATAGAAATAATGAAATTTATTAGACTATTGGCGACTTTATTATTGGTTGCCGTATGCGCAGGATTTAGTTCTTGTGAAGAAGAATTGGAAGAAGAGCCACCTACTATCCTCAAACCAGAAGGGGGTAATAATTCATCTGATTTAGAAAATACATACTCACAGTACATTGATGACTACAAAAATATGACTTGTAAAAGATTCAATGATAATGGTGATACTATCGAATTTACAGGAATTACAGCTAAAGGGTATCTAATGATAAACTTATTTCAAGAAGCAACTAAGAAAAAGGTCTTTGATTGGGTGGATAATGTAAAGATTGATACTATATGCAAGGTTTACAAAGGCTATGGAGAATATGAGGAAGTAACAGTAAAGTCTATCGGCTTATCTCATGCTCACGGTAATCCTCATATAGAATCCAACAAGAACTTTATTACACTGCTTGACTTCTTCGGAGGGGAATCTCCTTTCACGAGAATATTATTCGTAAATGGAGGAAATTCTAAAATGAGTAATATTATGCCTATTGGTTCTTGGAGCATAAATACATTCATTACTAATTGGTACAATAATGAATATTGTTTTATACACGACTGTTGCTATACTCTTGCTGGCGATACGGTTTACACCATCAAATATGGAGAATATGATTATAATATAGACCAATATGGAAGTAGAATTGCCACCAATGGTTATGGTTCTTTCCAATATCAATTTGAACGAGTGTCAGCAGAAGAAGCCGTAGGAATAGGAATTGATACAGATAATTTTAATGGTTCCTATCAACTAAGATTAGCACGAATCAACTATAAAACAGCCCAAAATATTTGGGGAAAAGAACAATATGTCGAATTGCCATTTGAATATGAAGCAAAAGCGAAATTATCGTCTTCAATCATTCAAAAATCTTCTGAAATCTGGACATATAATATTGACATAGTATATTATGATGGCACTGAAAAAGAAGCAAGCATTAATGTTGATATTAAAAATGGTTCGATTATAGAAGAAGAAATTCCTGTTACTTTAGCTAATCTTGAAGGAACTTGGGATATGGTAAAATGCTATGGTTGGGAATATAACGATAATTACGAAAAGGAAGATTGGGAAGAAGATGTTACAGGTGAATATATATTCTTTGAGGACGAAGATGGTAATGGTGGATATAATGATGGATATAAAACCTATTATTTTGCAAGTTCAGTAGAAGGAAATAAACTTGTTCTTAGAAACTCTGAATGGTTAAGTGGCAAAGAAGTTACTATCACCAAACTTACAACAAATGAGCTACATCTTAAAGCTACAGATTCTGTGTCAGAAGAGAATTATGAAATGAAACGTAGATAGATAATTGCTATCGTAATTTACAAAGAACAGCATTTGAGCCTAAAAACTCTTATGCTGTTTTTCTTTTATAGAGCTACTACATTTTAAGGAAATATCCAGATTATAAGCCCCAAGAAATAAAATGTCGTACCAATCATGGAAGTTAAAAAAGGAATAACTATCTTTGTTTTGAACTCATAAACATAAGATTTATGGAATATATAAATGAATTTCACAAAGAATGGATAGAACGCACTCGCCAATCAATAGCATCTTGGAGCAAGCAGCCTATATCGCTAGAAGAAAAAAGGAAACAGCAGGAACGCTTGAACCAACAGAGAGCTATAAGAGAGGGCAAACAAAAGAGCTGATTGACTTCGCCAATTCCAACAATTTATGGATTTCTCTTTCTGAACTAAATGTTGAATTTCTTAGTAAAGGTGGAGAAAACGAAGTCTATACAGGAAATAAAGATAATATCGTTATTAAACTGAATAATTTTGAATACGCAGGTGATGATTTGGAGAATTTCTTCATTCGCATAAATGCACACAACAAGTTATTTGGTAACGTACCTTATCAGATGATAGGTTTCGCCTATAATAGCCAACAAGAGTTCTGTGCAGTTCTTATACAACCTTACATTTTGGCTGAACGAGAAGCTACAGAAGATGAAATAGCTACCTATATGAAAGCATTAGGCTTTGAAATGGACTATTACGACGAATATCATAATTCAGAATATGAAGTGTTTGATGTAGTTCCTAACAATGTGCTTTATGGCATTGACGGTGATTTATACTTTATCGACACTCAAATCAGAACACGGTCTTAATCCAAACATGGATTTCTCTTACAAACGGAATTGCATTGGGAATTTGACCATAATGCAGCCCATTTTTATAATTAGTTCTTTTATTTATTTACACGGAGTTTATCTATTGCCACTATAAGTTTGATTTATAAACAATTAAACGGATTGCAGGGATGCTCGGTCGCTGCTTCTTACGGTATGACAGATACTATGGGTCGTATGCACTCAGATGCTCAGTTCGCTGGTTCTTCATCAGTTCCTGCTCACGTAGAAATGATGGGATTCCTGGGTATCGGTAACAACCCGATGGTAGGTTGTACAGTAGCTTGTGCAGTTGACGTTGCTACTGCTTTGAATAAGTAATTCTATACTTAATCAAGATAATAAATCCCTGTAACTCCATGAGTTATGGGGATTTTTATTTTATCTATACCCTATGAATAAAAGATAATTCCCTATTACTTTTTGCTTGCTTTTTCTTCTTGTAAATAGTTGTAGGTAGATACTGAATTAAAGCTGAATATCACTTTATTTGAGTTTATTTTTCTAAGATTAAGAAGTGCTGATTATCCTTGAAAATGGGCTGAAAAGAGGATATTTTGTGTGCAATCTGTGACCATTTTCCCATTTTTTCAAAAGTGGTCACAAAATTCGATTCATCTATCTGATACACAGAAGGATACATCATATTAAAAAGGACTTCACGATGTCTAATTTTAAATGATTAAACTATGGTAAGAAGTTCATTTTCTATTCTCTTTTTCATAAGAGAAAGTAAAGCGAGAAAAAGTGGTAAAGCACCTATTGAGATTTCTATCTCCATAAAATCACAAATGTAGCAATCGGTTATGATAAAAAATCCTTAGAAATTTGCTATCTTTGTACTATAACTGCCGAGGTGACATTAAGCAGAAGCAAATTTGTATTAATCAAACTAATGTATTTACTATGTACACAGTAATCAAAAGGATGGAAATTTCAGCCTCACACTCGCTAAAACTATCTTATCCGAGCAAATGCGAGAAGCTTCACGGTCACAACTGGATTATAACCGTATATTGCCGTTCGAAAGAACTTGATGAAAACGGTATGGTTGTAGATTTTACTCATATCAAACAGGCAGTAGAAAAACAATTAGATCATAACAATCTGAATGATATATTGCCTTTCAATCCTACAGCAGAAAATATTGCCTGCTGGATATGCAACCAAGTTCCCCATTGTTTCAAAGTAGAGGTAAAAGAATCGGAAGGTAATACAGCTATTTATGAGAAAGATTAACGAAATTTTCTACAGCTTGCAAGGAGAAGGATTTCATACAGGAACTCCTGCTGTATTTGTTCGATTCTCGGGATGTAACCTGAAATGCAGCTTCTGCGATACACAACATGAAGAATTCCGAATGATGACAGACGATGAAATCATAGCGGAAGTATGTACCTACCCATGCCAGATGGTAATTCTTACAGGCGGAGAACCTGGGCTATCAATTGACAGTCAACTGACAAAAGCATTACATGCAGCGGGGAAATATATCGCAATAGAAACTAATGGTACTTGTGTTTTACCGGAAGATATCGATTGGGTTACTTGTTCACCCAAGGAGGGAACAACACTAAAATTGCATCACATAGACGAAGTAAAAGTGGTATATGTAGGCCAAGATGTATCTCCCTACCTTAAGCTACCCGCAAAGCATCACTTTCTGCAACCATGTTCCGGACAAAATACCAATGATATAATAGCCTACATCAAGGAACATCCACAGTGGAGGCTTAGCCTTCAGACACACAAGTTAATTGATATTCCATAATATAGGACTTTTGTATTTTACTGCATCTGAATTTAGATATTTTCCCTGTTTAAACAAGCAAACTTTATTATCTAAAGAAATAAAAAGCCAACTAATTCATCGCACTTTACATATGAATTAGTTGGCTAATTTTATCTTATTTATAGAATATACCTATCTATTTTATCACTGGTTTTTCAATACCCTCATTATTAGCACGTTCTTCCATTCGTTTAATTCTTAAATCCAAATCAGGATGAGTAGAAAACAACTGATTCAATTTACTAGACAACTGATCACCACTTTGCCCTTGCAGTTCTTTTAATTTTTGAAATGAAAGTGCCATGGACCAAGGATTTTTACCAGCCTTTTTCAAAAACTCATATCCATAATCATCGGCTTCACATTCTTGTTTCTGAGAATATCTAGCATTTACTAAAGCTTCCGTTAAACTTCCTAACTGAGAATCAGTCAACTCAGCTAGCTTACCCCCTTGAGAAGCAACACCGTCCTTTAAAGCAGAAGTAAGCAAAGCTGTACGAAAGCCTTTTTTGGAATCACGATGTGCAACATGGCCTATTTCATGACCAATCACGCCCAGCAGCTCTTCATCACTCATTATATCCATCAAAGATGAAAAAACACGTACACTTCCATCTGCACAAGCAAAAGCATTTACATCCTTCACATAATATACTTTAAAATTCAATGGAATACCATCTGCATCACCTAACCCTTCTGTCAACTTTTTCAAACGAAGCGTATATGCATTATCATCTGCACAAACTTGATTATGAGCGTCCATCCATGTAATATATTCCTTTACATACTCACTCATCTGTTCATCTGTCAGAGTTACTGCCTGAGCCATTTTTACAGCCCCACTAATCGCTTTTTTAAGGTCAAACTGAGCCATTGCAGGAGATGAGAAGGCAATACATACCAGCAAAACAACTAATTTTAAAAACTTCTTGTTCTTCATATATAAATTATAAAAATGGTTATCCTTCGCTTTTATCAGCTGTTTTAGATGTTTTCCAGAAAACAACGCTTCCACACATACATATGAAGCCCGACGCCACTAAAAGTCCCCAAAGCATACATTCTGATTCCGGTAAACGAATTTCATGCGGACGATGAGGATGATACCAAACAGATACCTTGTCTCCTACACTCCTCAATGGCCAATAGCTGATTCTGGTAGCAAATAAATCACCATATTTATCTGTAGAATATGCTATTTGCATCTCTTTCTTATACCTTATTTTTCGATACCGATAAATCTTTTTGGTTTGCAATGTTCGAATAATTCCAGTAGTATGTTCATACCGATGAGATATAGCATACAAAGAATAGAATCCCCAAACACCACCACCCAATAAGACAATTCCTGATATAAGCAACAACAATGCAATAATCTGGCTACGTATTGTATTCATGGATAAAGTCTGATTTATACAAAGATATAAAATTATTAACATAACTTCACTCCAAATGGAAGGTTTGTTTAATTTTCCTTATCCAGAATAGACAACAGACTTTACCATATTCAGTATTTCCAGTGATATATAACCTTAATTTACTTCACATCTAACTCTTGTATATGTTTATCCACCTTAGTACAAGGTTTCCATTCAGGCAAGCCTACTCCATTGGGATTACCTGTTTTAGCAAAATTAGTCCAATAAGAAACCATACGTTCACTCAGTTCATAATCAGCTTTTTCCATTGGGCGCCAACATTTATCAAGTGTCCCAAACATATACCATAGCTCACTAGAATGAAATGCACCTTTCATATCACCAAAACCACCTTTGGGAGCAGACATATCTTCGCCAGGTAAATCGCGGCTAAAGCAATATACATAGGCCGGACACCGCCCCTGACGCTCAAGCAACAAACTCCAGTTTACAGCAGCCTGCTTCATTTGATCTGGCGCAATGTCTTCCGACGTATATCCAATCATATAAGGAATATCCAGTTCCTTATTCTGCAATGCCACATCATATACAGACGATTCTAAGAGCTCCCCATCCACACAAGGAGAATAAGGCATACCATTAAAAGTTTTCTGCACTTTCATGTAGTTCATCATCACTTCCTGAAAATGCTCTACCGGACAAGTACGCATTTGCTCCAATGTATCATATCCCGACGCATTCCACATGGCTTTCCCCATCGTTTCAGCTTCCTGCAACGACTTCGTAGAAATAATACCTCCCAATCCTCCACCACTCTGTATAATGGCACGCTGTACATAGCCTTTCGCAAGCGGTGAAGATATCAAAGCTTGTACACTACCCGCTCCTGCACTCTGTCCGAAAACCGTAACATTATTCGGATCCCCTCCAAAAACTTCGATATTACGTTTTATCCATTTCAATGCAGCAAGCTGATCGAACAATCCATAATTTCCAGAACCCTTTCCTGAGTTTTCAGCTGTCAGCAACGGATGAGACAGGAAACCACACATCCCCAAGCGATAGTTTAAAGTAACCAATATAATGCCTTTCTTTGCATATGCATCACCATCAAATTCGATTTCATGTCCGAAACCATTCTGAAAGGCACCTCCATGAATCCAGACCATAACCGGCAAATGAGCATTTTTCTTTCCCGATGCCGGTGTCCATATGTTTAAATACAGACAGTCTTCACTCATTTCAGGATTACCATCCTGATAAAACTCTTTCCAATAAAAAGAACCCTCAATTTGTCCACCTTGAAAAGATGCATCTCCAAACTGTTTACACGCCTTCACTCCCTGCCACGGCCGTACCGGTTGCGGATGCTTCCAACGTAACTCTCCCACAGGAGGAGCTGCATAAGGAATACCCTTGTATACAACTATACCCTCTTGATTTATTACGCCTTCGATCCGTCCACCTTCTACGTCAACAACAAGATTTTGGGCACATGAAGCCATCGACGCTCCCCAAAGGGAAACGCAGATGGCTATATGTAACAAACCTCTTTTCATCGTTTTACCATATCATGTTGAGCTATCTTGTATGGAGGTATCATAGCATTATGAACTTTTACTTTCTGAGCCTTTGACACTTTCTGAATTACCGTACAGCGTACATCAGCCGATGAAGCTCCTACCATCCATTGATATGTTCCTTTCGGTAATTCCCATGAACTGCTCTTTTCATTAAGCGAAGCCATATCCATCAACTTCCACGACAAGGTTACAACCTCCGATTCACCCGGCTGTAACAGTTTTGTTTTGGCAAAAGCCTTCAATTCTTTAGCAGGCTTCTCAAGTCCACCCGCCGGAGCTTTAACATATACCTGTACAGATTCCTTTCCAGCACAATTACCCGTATTCTTCACTGCAACCTTCATTTCACAATTATCACCATTAATATCAGATGACACAATTTCAAAACTAAACGTTGTATATGACAAACCGTGGCCAAAAGGATAAGATACTTCCTTATCAAAAGTTTCAAAATAACGATAGCCAACATAAATACCCTCCTCATAATCCGTAAAGTCAACATTACGAACAGCTTCCTTAGGCTTTTCTTCCTTTTCTTTTGATTCGAAGTTCATACCACTTCCCATTGCAAACGAAGGCATTTTAAATTCATAATCATAAGGAAAATTAGAATCAGACGGTGCATCCCCATATTTTATAGCAAAAGTCATCGGCAAATGTCCTGAAGGATTTACCTTACCTGTCAATACATCTGCAACACAGTTACCGACCTCCTGACCTGGCTGGAAAGCACAAATTACAGCATCAACCATATTCTTCCAGGAAGCTGTTTCTACCGGACTGCAAATATTCAGAATAACAATAACTTTCTTTCCGGCTGCATGATAAGCTTCTGCAACCTGTTTAATAAGAGCTGATTCATTTTCTTTTAGATAGAACTCTTCCACACGTCTGTCGGAAGCTTCACCGCTGGTCCGTCCTAAAGTAATAATAGCGACATCGTTATTCTTAACTTGTGCTGATAATTCGTCACTCGTCGGAACAAACTCTTCTGCACGTTTGAGAGGAGTCAGTGAGAAAGGAGGTTTTCCATTAGGATAAAGACGTTTTTGCTCATCAAACAAATGTTTTTTGTATTTCTTTATTAGATCAGCATCTACAGTATATCCTGCATTACGCATTCCTTCAACCAAAGAAACACAATAGTAGCCAACACCTGTACTACCGAATCCCATACCAGCAGGAACCATATCATAAGATGTTGTTCCATAAAGAGCAATAGTCTTTACATTGGCTGTCAAAGGCAGTACACTCCGGTTATCCAACAAGACAATACCTTCAGCACCTATCGTGCGGTCAATGATTGCATGGGCTTTCAAATCTGTTTCGTTAGCATATTTATAGTTCTCAAAAGTATGACACTTTACTACTAGTTCTAATATGCGCTTTACATTACGGTTTAAAATAGCTTCATCCAAAGTACCGTTTTGCACAGCTTCCAAAATAGCCTTATATTGGCGTTCTTGTCCAGGCTGTAACATATCATTTCCAGCCTTCATGGAAGTAACGGCATCCGTCCCTGCATTCCAGTCGGACATTACCACTCCCTTGAATCCCCATTCATCACGCAGAATATTCTCAGTCAGATCAATATCTTCACACGTATATTTGCCATTGACTTTATTATAAGATGTCATAATACTCCATGGCTGAGATTCCTTAACAGCTATTTCAAACCCTTTCAGATAAAGTTCACGCAACGGACGTTGTGCAACTCGTGAATCATTATTATTACGATTTGTTTCCTGATTATTTACGGCAAAATGTTTTAAACAAGTACCCACTCCCTGGCTTTGTACACCTTTTATATATCCGGCAGCCATTTTTCCTGTTACAACCGGATCTTCTGAATAATATTCATGGTTACGTCCGCATAAAGCATTACGCATCAAATTGGCTCCCGGAGCTAATAACACATCCATACCATAATCTTTAACTTCCTCTCCCAACGCAGCTCCTACCTGATACGCTGCATTCGGATCGAAAGTCGCAGCTACAGTAGTACCTGAAGGAAACTCTGTTGCATAATAGAACCGACTGTCAAAGTCCCGTTTCACACTCATAGCCAACCGGTGTGGTCCGTCTGCCAAGTATACCGATGGAATACCTAAGCGGGGAATATCATATGTCCGTCCGGCTGTTCCGGGAAACTTGGCGCCATCTCCCATTGACATACCACAACCAATCACCATGTGTACTTTTTCCTCTAAAGTCATCTCACCGATAACTTCATCAATGTTATTGGCATTTAGTTTTACTTGTGCCTGAACTGTAGGAGTTACCATACATAAAGCAGCAACTCCAATGCCTACCATTCGAATAATGTTTCTCATTTCTGTAACAGATTTAATATTAATTTTACACAACCTAAAGGTAGAATAAACCATTGGTAAATATTATTCTGTTTGTATAAAAGACTGATATATACGTTCAATCAGATTGTTCTATTTGTTCAAATATTGGTCTGTATATTCAAATTAAGCGATTATAATAAGCTAATCAGACTTTTTCGTACCCTTTCACATAAAAATTACCCTCTCATTCCATCTTGTTCAAAGAATAGAATGAGAGGATAATTTTTCTATTTACTGACTCCGTAAGCCGGTTATTGGCCAGTATTGAAACAACACTTATCAGTAAGATTTTTATTCAGAAATTATAACGACACGACTGGCTGGCAAATCAGGAATATAAATTTTCCCGTCTGAAACTGTGATATCAGCCGGACCGGATAAGCTTTCCTCCAATGACAATCCAACGGGTAATAAATCACCATTTCGAAGATTTATACGACTAATCCCAGCAGGAGTCCAGTTTGTAACATAAAGCGAAGCACCATCAGAAGCAAAAGCAATTCCATCATATTGTCCTGGAACAGTAACTAACTTTTCTGGTTGGGGATTATTAGTCAAATCACTTATACGATAGACAACATGCTTCTCACTTGTATTTCCATCAGCCGGATAAGAAGCCACATACATCGTACCATCACCTATTAATAAACCGTTAGGGCCTGGAATAGTTATCCATTCCTGAGGTTCTCCCGGATTAGCAGGATCCGTAATATCTATCTTAAAAATCTTATCCGTATTTGTCACTGAAACATACAGGTCACTGCCATTTGCTGCCAGGTCATTTACAAACAAATTACCTTCCGGCAAATTAATTGTTTTAGGTGTTTTGCTAACTTGAGCCAAATCGTAAACAACTATTTTATTGACATCACAAATATATAATTGATTATCGCGCATGAACATTCCCTTCGGAGCATTCAGGTTACCATCAGCAGGAACCAACGTATCTATTTTACCATTTTTATAATAAAGAATGTATCCCTTTCCTTCTGCATTTAACGGATTCAATTGTTCTGTGCCAAAGTTAGCTATCAAAATACCTCCGTTATACGGATAAGTACTTTCACAGTAACGGATGTTTTCATTAACTATTTCAACTTGCTTTTCATTACCAGCCAGACTAGCTACAGGAATGGACATCATCACTGCCATACCGATGATGGCTGTAAACTTTGCTTTTTTCATAAAATCTATATTTAAAAATGAATAATGACGCAATAATAAGTGCTCCCAAAAGCAACAGCAAAAGGATTTCCACCAATGAAAACCATCCGTTACTTACAAATACAATTCCTGTCAGCAAACCGATAAGACTTGAACCGAGGTAATAAAACAACCAATAAATACAAGTTGCACTGCTTTTTAAATTTTGTGCATGTATAGAAATAATCCGACTTGCCAGTGTATGAGTTCCGAAAAAAGAAAAAGTCAATATACCTAGTCCTAAAACTATAATCCAAAGTTTCATTACCAATAAGCATGACATTCCAATTCCCATCAGCAACAATGTACCTTGTAGAAGTATCTCCGGCGCAAATTTATCAGATAAACTCCCTGCCACAACCGAACCTATGATACCTGCTATATACATCATGAAAATCATTGCAACCAAATGGTGCGGTAAGGCAAATAAAGGTGATTCTAACAGAAAAGACAGATAATTATATACACTTACAAATATTCCCATTGAGAGAGCTGCAATCATATACATACTGATAAAGGTAGGTTGGGTAAGCAATGAACGCATTTGAGTAATCTTTTCCCTGAACGTAAAAGGTGTAGCAGAAAAATTCTTGCCTGCCGGTATCATCTTACAAAAAAATCCACCTACCATCAGACTCCCTATTCCTATGAACAAAGCAGCCAGTTGCCATCCACCGTAACCAGCGACCAGGGTAGCAACTACCCGTCCCAACATTCCTCCCAATGTATTTCCACTTAAATAAAGGCTGATGGCCAACCCGATTTTCGAAGCATCTACCTCTTCCGAGAGATAAGCCAATGCTACCCCAGAGACACCAGCCAATGCAATCCCCTTAATTAAGCTTAATACCAGCAGAACGAAGTAATTGCCAACAAAAGCAGATACTATCGTTATAACAGATGATAATATAAGCGAAATGCCCATCAGCTTTTCGCGCGATATACTATCAGCCTTAAATGCCCAATACAACAATCCTACAGCTATACCAACCGTCGTTATAGAAACTGCAAGACTACTTGTCGCTGGAGTTATGGTAAAGAAACGACATAAATCAGATAATATAGGTTGAAAGAGATATAACTGAGCAAAAACAGATATCCCCGATAAAAGCATACAATTTCGTATCAAACGAAACCGTACTGTAACCTCATATTTCTGATCTACATTTTCGATAGCCATAAATCACCTTTCATATTAAGATTTATGACGCAAAAATAGATTACCGGCAAGTATAACATTTTATCTGAAAAACTCTTTTTTTCGATAACTGTTATTGGGAAAACCGATTTAAGAAAACACTAGTTAACAAAAAGGCAGAAAGCCCTTGACTGTTCCTCCTGGATATATGAATATGAATGTTTAAATGAAAATAAAGAATAAGGGTAAGGGAGAAACCAGTCAATGAGCTTTCTTAATATAAACAAATACATTAGTGTCCACTAAAAAATCATAGAAGTTCTTTGAAATTATTGAAATTCAATTTGTTATAGGAGATTTTTGGGAGAACGGATT
>OLFW01001519.1_pt1 | contig 13032 bp, 12 predicted proteins | sample 1605351 | NCBI WGS metagenome assembly OLFW01 (sample SAMEA3888918, study PRJEB22519) | human gut metagenome | biome: human gut; feature: human-associated habitat; material: faeces | place: Denmark | collected 2010 | reverse complement strand
CGGGTGGCCACGAACATGGGATAGTTGGCGCGGGCTTCGAGGATGAAGTCACGGGCGAACTTGCCGCTCTGGATGTCCTTCAGCACGGCCTTCATTTCCTTCTTCACGGCGTCGGTGATCAGGCGGGGGCCGGTCACATAGTCGCCGTATTCAGCCGTGTTGCTGATGGAGTAACGCATGCGGGACAGGCCGCCTTCGTACATCAGGTCAACGATCAGCTTCATTTCGTGCATGCACTCGAAGTAAGCCATTTCGGGCTGGTAACCGGCTTCCACCAGGGTCTCGAAACCGGCCTTGATGAGGGCGGAGATACCGCCGCACAGCACGGCCTGTTCGCCGAAGAGGTCGGTTTCGGTCTCTTCGCGGAAGCTGGTCTCGATAACGCCGGAGCGGGTGCCGCCGATGCCCTTGGCGTAGGCCAGGGCCACCTTCAGGGCCTCACCGGTGGCGTCCTGCTGGATGCCCACCAGGCAGGGCACGCCGCCGCCTTCGGTGAAGGTACGGCGCACCAGATGGCCGGGACCCTTGGGGGCGATCAGGAACACGTCCACGTCCTTGGGAGGCACGATCTGGTTGAAGTGGATGTTGAAGCCGTGGGCGAACAGCAGAGCCTTGCCGGGGGTCAGGTTGGGCTTGATGTCCTTTTCGTACACGGCGGCCTGCACTTCGTCAGGCAGCAGGATCATGATCAGGTCGCCCTGGGCGGCGGCTTCGGCAGCGGACACGGGGGTAAAGCCGTGCTGCTTGGCCAGCTCATAGTTGGCACCGCCGGGGCGCTGGCCCACGACGACCTTCACGCCGGAGTCGCGCAGGTTCTGGGCATGGGCATGGCCCTGGCTGCCGTAACCGATGATGGCCACAGTCTTGTTTTTCAAGACGGAAAGATCGGCATCCTGATCATAGTAAACTTTCATGGCTCTTGTCCTTTTCAATGGAAAAATACTCGGTATTCCCGAGGGGGAAACTTCTATTTGGGATGCCGTGGCGCAAATGTCAAGCGTCACGGCATCCCTCAGGCAAATTTGCCGTCATCTTCCGGTGGGGGACCGTCCGCGGCCCCCTCGCCGGGGATGCTATTCACACTTTTTGGAGCGGCGCATGGCCACGGAACCGGTGCGGGCCACTTCCTTGATGCCAAAGCGGTGCAGCAGGCTCAGGATGGCGTCCAGCTTGTCGTGGTCGCCGGTAGCCTCAATGGTCATCTCGCTGGAGCTAACGTCCACCACCTTGCAGCGGAAGATCTCCACGGTACGCAGGATCTCGCTGCGGGCGGGGCCTTCGGCCTGCACCTTGACGAACATCATCTCGCGTTCGATGGCGGGCATGTCGGCAAAGTCCATCACCTTGATGACGGTCACGATCTTGTGGAGCTGTTTCATGATCTGCTCCAGGATCTGGCTGTCACCATAGGTGGTGATGGTCATGTGCGAAACGCCCTCTTCCAGGGTAGGCGCCACATTGAGCGAATCGATATTGAAGCCGCGGCCGCTGAACAGGCCGGCCACGCGGCTGAGCACACCGGGCTCGTTCTCCACCAGCACGGAAAGAACATGTCTTTGCATGGCGTCCCTCCTCTACACCAAGAGCATCTCATCCAGGGCAGCCCCGGCGGGCACCATGGGATAGACGTTTTCCTCGCGCTCAACCATGACGTCGATGAAGGCCGGGTTGGGCGAGGTCAGGGCCTTGCGCAGCACGTCTTCCAGCTCTTCGGGCTTGCTGATGCGGTAGCCTTCGGCGCCGTAGGCCTCAGCCAGCTTCACGAAGTCGGGCTGGGCCTCCATATTGGTATGGCTGTAGTTGCGATTGTAGAAGAGTTCCTGCCACTGGCGGACCATGCCCAGATGGCCGTTGTTGAGGATGACCACCTTGACCGGGATCTTGTTCTGCACCACGGTGGCCAGTTCCTGGATGTTCATCTGGATGGAGCCGTCACCGGCCACGTTGATGACCAACTTGTCCGGGAAGGCGAACTGCGCGCCGATGGCCGCGGGGAAGCCGTAGCCCATGGTGCCCAGGCCACCGCTGGTCAGCAGGGTGCGCGGTTTGGTGAAGGTATAGAACTGGGCGGCCCACATCTGGTTCTGCCCCACCTCGGTGGCGATGATGGCATCGCCCTTGGTGATGGAGTACATGGTCTCGATGACCTGCTGGGGCTTGATGTGACCGTTCTTGTTGTAGGCCAGCGGATGATTGGCCTTCCATTCATGCACGGTCTGCAGCCAGTCGGCATGCATGCCCGACCAGTCGGTATCGGCCATCTTGGCGCGGCAGATCTCCAGGATGCCTTCCAGGGCCTGGCGGCAGTCGCCCACCACGGGCACGTCCACTTCCACGTTCTTGCGGATGGAGGTGGGGTCGATGTCGATATGCACGATGCGCGCATGGGAGGCGAAGTCCTGCAGACGGCCGGTCACACGGTCGTCGAAGCGCGCGCCCACACAGACCAGCAGGTCCGCATGGTTGATGCTCATGTTGGCGGCATAGGTACCATGCATGCCCACCATGCCCAGCCACAAATCGCCGTTGGCAGGGAAGGCGCCCAGACCCATGAGCGTGGTGGCCACAGGGATGTTCAGCTCGTGGGCCAGCTCGCAAAGGACTTCCGAAGCATTGGCCATGATGACGCCGCCGCCCGCCAGGATGATGGGCTTGCGGGCCTTGGCCAGCTCTTCGGCCGTACGGCGCAGCTGGTTCAGGTTGGGCTTGTAGGTGGGATTGTAGCTGCGCATGAAGATATCTTCAGGCCAGACGAATTCCGTACGGGCCTGCATGATATCCTTGGGCAGGTCCACAAGGACGGGCCCGGGGCGACCGGAGCGCGCAAGATAGAAGGCCTGGCGGATGGTCTTGGCCAGGTTGCGCACGTCCTTCACCAGAAAATTGTGTTTGGTACAGGGACGGGTGATGCCCACGATATCGACTTCCTGGAAGGCGTCGTTACCGATGAGCTGCGTGGGGACCTGTCCCGTGAAGACGACCAGCGGAATGGAATCACAGTAGGCTGTGGCTATGCCCGTAACGGTATTGGTGGCACCCGGTCCGGAAGTGACCAGGCAGCACCCTACCTTGCCGGAGGCACGGGCATAGCCATCAGCCGCGTGCACAGCCCCTTGTTCATGCCGCACCAGAACATGTTTCAGTTCCGGATGCCGCGGCAACTCGTCATAAATATCAATCACAGCACCGCCCGGATAACCGAACAGTACATCAACACCTTCTTTTTTAAGGGATTCAAGGAGAATCTGCGCACCTGTGAGTTCCATAGGGTCAACTCCTGCGCCAGCAGTTATGCTCCGGCGCGATGGCTATCCAAGAGCTCCATGAGCTTGGTTTTGCCTTCAAGTTTCTGTTTCTTAAGCTGCTTCAGGGTCTGTTCCTCGGTGGGGGTACGGAAAGACTTGGCTTCCAGCTTTTCTACCTGCTTGCTGTAAAGGACATGGTCTTCCCATAGGGATTTCAGCTCCGGATCAGTGGGCAGTAGCTGTTCGATGAGTTCAATTTCATGCTGATCCATAAGAAATCTCCAGCGTTAGATGTTCGGCGCCCACGGTGGCGCCCGTTACGACAAACCGCTGCTACACCAGAGTAGCGGCAAACTGGGCCAGTGAAGCGATGACGATGCGGTTGATGAGCTGGATGACCAGCAGCACCACCACAGGCGAGAAATCGATGCCGTTGGTATAGGTGAAAGGCAACCATTTCCGCACCCGGTAGAATACCGGTTCCGTCAGGGTGCGCAGGGCGCGCACCACAGGGTTGTAGGGGTCGGGGCGTACCCACGAAAGCACGGCCGCCACGATGACAACCCAGAAATACAGATTGAGGACTATGGCCAGCAGATCGACCACGGCCAGGATGACATTTTGTACAAAAAACATGCCTACTCCCATTCATTTTGCAGCAGCCCGGCCAGTTCGTCATAACCGGCTGCCGCGAGCGGGCCTTGCAATTCCCCGCCGAATGCCGCGAACACGACGCCTGCGGCGGTGGCGGCTTTCTGGTCGTTGGGACTGTCGCCCACAAAAAGCACCTGCTCAGGAGCGGCCCCCCACTGGTCAAGGATCAGCCGCACACCATCGGGGGCGGGCTTGGGGGCTGCTTCCGTCGCCGTGACTACAGGATTAAAATAGGAGGGCAACGCCAAAAAGTCCAGAACCCTTTGCATCCCTTCCGCAGTTCTGTTGGTGTGCACGGCCAGACGCATGCCGTGACTGCGGGCAAGCTCGAGGAATTCCCGGTAACCGGGATAGATCTGCAGCAGGGGAACGATGTCGCGCGAATAGATGACCTCCGTCCGCACCACTTCATACATGCGCTGGTGCATCTCGGGAGGCACGATGTATTCCAGTGCCTGCCGCGCCGTGGCCATGAACGTATACGCATCCTGCTCCGGGGTCAGGGGCGGCAGTCCCAGGGCCGCCAGCACCTTGTTGTAAAAGATGGCGTTGGCGGCGCGGGAATCGATCATGACCCCGTCACAGTCGAAGATGATGCCGGTGAGGCCGTGCGGGAAAAGTTTGCCCATCAGTCGTCCCCGCGCAGCATCACGGTTCGTTCTTCCTGCCAGCCGGGGCAGCAGCGGGGCGCACGCGGACGCCCGAGGATGCGCCACAGGGGGGCACGCGCCTGCAGCAGAGGCACGATGCGGCCTTCCGCATCGCACAGGCGCAGGGGGCCGTCGTCGGGCAGGGGCCGGAACTCCAGCTCGCCCTGGCCGTCCAGCAGATCGCGACGCATGCGGCCTTCGGCCAGCAACAGGCAGTCCGCCGGGGCAAAGCGCACCACGGCGTCCAGCAGGCGGGGCCAGGCGGGCAAAAGGGAATCGTCCACATGCACGGGGCTGTTGAGGGTGGCCAGCGTGGCCAGGGCGGCTTCCGTATCGCGGGCATCGCCCGCCAGCAGGGCCGCCTCGTCAAGGTCGGCGGGATCCATGTCCAGCGCGGCCTGCAGACGGGCATTGCTGCTGCTCAGGCTGGAGCTCAGGGCCTGGAGCTCGGCCAGGCGCTCTTCCTGCAGCCAGCTCCAGAGCAGCATGCGCTGGGCCGCACAGGCCTTTTCCCGCTCCTCGCGGGCGGCTTCCAGGGCCTGGGCCGTCTCCAGGGTGCCGTCGGCCATCAGGCCGGCACGCAGGGCGCTTTCCGCGCTGTTGCGGCGGGCACGGCCCACGTCGGCGCCCAGGGTGCCCACCGGCTGACCGGAAAGGGCGGCATCCCCCATGCGCTGGAGGTCGTCCAGACAGGCCGCGGCCTCACGCGGCGAAAAAGGCAGCCCCTCCGGCATATGCCACGGCCCTTCGGGGGCCGGGGCCGCGACGGTCACGGCGCGACGGCCGGATGCCGTCAGCCCTCCGGCGGCAGGACGGGAAAATTCTTCCGGCAGGCCGGGCCACAGACGCAAGACAGGACAGGATCCCTCCGCGGGCAAAAGAGGTGCTTCTCCGGGCAGGGGACCGCGCAAGGCGGGGACACGGATACAGAGTGCAGACATGTATCATCCTTGGTTAAGCTGGAGTTTTTAGCATACGCCACAGGGGGACACGATTGCAAGGCCAAAGCCGTCATTCCCTGACAGCTTCGGCCCTTCCCTGCCTGTCCCGGCCCTGCCAGCCCTGCCATGGCGGCCGACAAACGTCCCGCAGGGGACCGCTCCCGTTTTCGATGCCGGTCTGCCTCTGCGGGATCAGCCACAACGGCGATGCCTTTCCGCGGACTGTGCGCGCGGGCATGGAAAACTGCCGGCGGCCCTGTCAGAACAGGTTCCCGTCCCGTATTGCGGCGAACGGCAGGCACAGCCTGTCTGCCGGAAACCGCACGACGGGCACGGATTATTGTCACTGACGACGATATGGCATATAACGCGCTTCTGGCCGTTAACGGCCCCACGCAACTTAGCGCACCGCACGGCGGTGCCGAAGGAGTAGAAGATATGGAACAGGGCACCATTCGCCTGAAGACCGGTCTTGCAGAAATGCTCAAGGGTGGGGTCATCATGGACGTGACCACCCCCGAACAGGCGAAGATCGCCGAAGAAGCCGGCGCCTGCGCCGTCATGGCTCTTGAACGCGTCCCGGCCGACATCCGCGCCGCCGGCGGCATCGCCCGCATGGCCGATCCCACCATCGTCAAGCGCATCATGGAAGTGGTAAGCATCCCCGTCATGGCCAAGGCCCGCATCGGTCATTTCGTGGAAGCCCGCATCCTCGAAGCCCTGGGCGTGGACTATATCGACGAGAGCGAAGTGCTGACCCCCGCCGATGACCGTTATCATATCGACAAGCGCGACTTCACCGTGCCCTTCGTCTGCGGCTGCCGCAACCTGGGCGAAGCCCTGCGCCGCATCGCCGAAGGCGCGGCCATGATCCGCACCAAGGGCGAGCCCGGCACCGGCAACGTGGTGGAAGCGGGCGACTACCAAAAGCCGGGCGCGGATGCAGCGGAACCGTTTTTTGTGGTGGATGCGGATGGTCGCGCCTGGACCAACGCGCTGGAGAACTTACGCCCGGCAGATGGCATCACCAATGTGGGGGCAGCCCTGCAAAGTGGATATGTGATCTCCACCGCCACCGGCAAGGCAATCAAAACATCAGATACCGGGTTCCGGGTCACCCAGCCGGTGGATGTGACAAGCGCGGCCCAGGTGTTGGTAACGGCCTGGGCGTATACGGGTTTTGCGCTCTATTCTTTCTTTGATGCGGCGGGTACCTGCCTTACCGTAAAAGCGGCCGATGCCGATTATGCTGCGGGCGGCAATACCCTGACCCGGCAAGCAGTGGCCGTGCCGCAGGGGGCAGCCACTTTGATCGTGGCGGGCAATTTGTACCAGGCGCTGCCCGCCGTCAGGCTGGTCAGCGCGGCAAACCTGGTGCAGCAGGTAAAAAGCATGACGGTTGCCTGGCACGCCAACTATGTACTCAAAATTTCCGGCTCGATCGTCGACTATGCAAGCGAGAATCGGCGCATCAGCGAAAAAGTTATCGCTGCGGCAGGGGATACCTACCGCCTGAGCTGTTCGGCCAACTGGAACAACGCGCTGTATGTGATCTATGCGGCAGACAACAGCGTGCTGGCCTGCCGCCAGGCCCCCAACAATGCCGCCGGTGAGGTACTGACCGACTTTGCGGTGACAATGCCGGAAAACACTGCCTATTTCCGCGTGGCAGCAAACCTGGAAATCCAGCCGGAATCCTACGCGGTGGCCCAATACACCACCCGCATTGCGGCCAAAGCCCCGGTGCTTACGGTTGCAGCGGTGCGCACCCTGCTGGATATTTTGCGGGCGGGGACCTATACCCAAAGCCAGCAAAGCGCCATCCAGAATCTGGAAAATGCACTGCTGATCATAGACTGACAATACAGCGCGGTTTTTCAACAAAAAATCCAAAGGCTGTTGTATAAAAAGAAAAAGCGCAGAACCACTTTTGGTTCTGCGCTTTTTTGGAGCGGGATACGAGTCTCGAACTCGCCACCTACTGCTTGGGAAGCAGTCACTCTACCGGATGAGCTAATCCCGCATCGGTAGCTTTTATTATACTTCCCAAGTTCCGGTTTGTCAAGCCCTGGTCGAAGGTATCAGCCGTCAACGGATTCAATCGCGCCAACGGGGCAGGTCTGCATGGCATCGGTGGCGGCGGCTTCATCGGGGCCGGTTACATCGGCAGGGGCAGCGGCTGCGGTGCCGCCGTCCGTCATGGTAAAAACTTCGGGGCAGGTGCTCACGCACAAACCGCAGCCGATGCAGTCGGCATTTACATGGAACTTCATGGGCAGTCATCCTTTCACGATGTGTTATCAACAGTATGCCCAATCAGCGGCAATCAATCCATGCTTTCTGCGTTTTCTGCGGCGGTTTCCCCGGCGGCATAGGTTTCGTTGGTGTGGCCTGCAAAGGGGTAGGTACGGGTTTCGGTGGCGGTAATGCTGGTTACGCCGAACCAGCGGGCGCGGCCCAAAGCGAGGGAATCCTCACCGTTTTCGCGGATATCCGGCAGGCCGTATGCGCCGCACCATTTGGTGTAGGGTTCGATACCATAGCTAATAATGTTAGCCGCGGCGGGCTCATCCAGCTCGCTAATCTCCTGCCGCAACGTCTGGGTGCGCACATGGTCCATCATCCAGTAGCTGGCAATGTCATACCCGGCTTCCAGCATGTGGATGCCGCAGACGATCCCCACGCAGGCGCTCAGGCAGGCAAGGCCCTGGCGGAACGCTTTGCTGTTCAGCTGTACCAGGCAGGCGGCGCAGGCGGCAGCCAGCAGAGCAAACACACCGTGGGTGGAGCGGGGATAGTAGTCATGGCTGCCGATCATGGCAAAGTTTGCCCCCAGCGCCCCGGCCAACAGAATCAGCGGCCACAGCAGGTCAGCTTTTACAGCATCCTGCCGGGCAAAGCAGAGCAGCAAAAACAAAATCGCAAAGGAAAACAGCAGGGGCAGGGCATAGTCTTTGAGCATATTCAGGCAGGCAAAAAAGCGCATGGCGTACCGGGTCAGCAGACTGTCGTAATCGCTGAAGCCGCTGGCACGGTTAAAGTTGCCGCGCGCGGTGATGAGCAAAGCAAACCCAACCAGCGCCCCCGCCAGGCCGGTCGCCATCCAGGCGGGCAGCCTGCGCTCCCGCTTGAACACAACAGCGCCGGCCAGCACCAAACAAACCAGCATTCCGGCGCTGGTATTCTCGCTTAACCAACCAGCCAGCAGCCCGGCCAACGCCATGCCGGCCGTCATGCGCGCCGTACTGGCAAACGGCTGCTGCAAATAATACCGCCAGGGCAGCAAAAAGGCGCAGCAGCCCACCGTGGCCCACAGGTAGTTGCAGGCGCCGCACATCCACAAATTGGTCTGGCCAAATACAGGGCTGATCTCCCACAGCGCGGCATAAATCAGGGCCAAAGCCAGCCAGTCCTCTTTTTGGCTGCGCCGCCCAACGGCCAGCTTGTACAAAACCAGACCCAGCGCCATAAACATCCCAGCATTGCACACATTGAACAGAAGCTTGGGAAACATGGTGAACCCTGGGCAAAAAATTTGACGATGACCCGGCCGCTCCATTCGTGATAGTGGAACACCAGGCTGGAAATCAACTGCGGCAGGCTGTGCAGCCGTTCGCCGGTATCAAAGGCATAAGCGAAAGTGTAATCATCGGCCAGGTAGGGCGTTAAGCAGTTCAGCAGCAGCATCCAGCAGAACACCAGCCCGGCCACAAGCCGGAACATGCGGCTGCTGAGGGGCTTTTTTGTTTGTGCCATGGGCAACCTCCAAAACAAAAACGGGCCCCCTGCCGAACAGGGGAGCCCGTAAGATCAACATTATCTTTATTATATCGGTTGTGTTGCCAAAGTGCAAGGTCAGTCCTTTTTGTTGCGGGCGATGCCTGCAACAACGCCGGAAAGCGCCAGCAGCGCCAGCAGGTTGGGAACCGCCATCAGACCGTTAAAGAAGTCCGCCAGCGCCCAAACCAGATCCACTTTCAGGGAAGAACCGATCAGGATGAACAGCACAACAATCAGGCTGTACACCTTGGTGTACTTGGAGCCGAACAGAGCGTTGAAGTTGACCTGGCCGAAGAAGTACCAGCCCAAAATGGTGGAGAACGCAAAGAACAGCATGCAGATGGCAATGAACACCTTGCCGAAGGAACCAAACGTCAGGCTGAATGCGGCCTGGGTCAGGGCGGTGCCAGTCATGCCTTCCGGAATCAGGCCGGAGGTGATCAGTACCAGGGCGGTCAGAGTCAGGATGACAAAGGTATCAACGAATACGCCGATGATGGCCAGCGCACCCTGGTCCTGCGGCTGCTTGACCTTGGCCAGTGCGTGGGCGTGTGGGGTGGAGCCAAGGCCGGCTTCGTTGGAGAACAGGCCGCGGGCAACGCCGTAACGCATGGCCTGCTGCACGGTAACGCCAGCCACGCCGCCGGCAATGGCCTGCGGCTGGAAAGCCAGGGTGAAGATCTGAACAAATGCGTTGGGAATGGCGGATGCGTTCATGACCAGGATGATGACGCAGCCGATAATGTAAAACAGTGCCATGATGGGAACCAGCTTTTCGGTAACAGCGGCAATGCGCTTAACACCGCCCAGGAAGATGAAAGCTGCCAGAACAGCGATCACAACGCCAACCACCACGCGGTTAACGGCGAACGCATTGTGGAACGCATCACCAATGGAGTTGGACTGCACCATGTTGCCCATAAAGCCGAGGGCAAGGATCAAAGCAACGGAGAAGAAAGTGGCCAGGAACTTGCCAAACTTGCCCTTGAATGCCGCGCGGATGTAATACGCCGGGCCGCCGGTCACCTGGCCGTCCACCGTGGTGCGGTAGGTCTGGGCCAGAACGGCTTCGGCGTAAATGGTAGCCATGCCGAAAAAGGCAGAAACCCAGGTCCAGAACAATGCGCCGGGGCCGCCGCTGACCAGGGCGGTGGCGCAGCCGGTAATGTTGCCGGTGCCAACCTGTGCGGCAATGGCGGTGGCCAATGCCTGAAAAGAGCTCATGCCGTCTTTATCAGCTGCCTTGCCGTGCAGGCTGAAACCTTTGAACAAGTGACGCACACCATCTGCAAAACTGCTCAGCTGAACAAAGTGCAGCTTGATAGTAAAGAAGATGCCGGTGCCCACCAGCAGGAACAGCAACAGATAATTCCACAAAATGTCGCTGGCCTGCTCTACGATCTGCGTAAATGCTGCCATGATTAAAATTCCCCCTAATACAATATCCCATATCTTACACATCCGGCAGCGCCCGGTATGGGCAGCTGCCACGAAGCGACCTAATAACAATACCATGCCCGTTAGATAAAGTCAAGTGTATTTATATAGTGAACATACCAGAGAAAAAAGTTGTAAATTCTCCCGGAAAAGTGCAGAATTGAAACAACTCTGTCACAACTGTGGGGTATCCTGCAGCTAAACCGAACGCGAAAGGAGAACACATCATGAACAAGCTGCTGCCCTTTGCCCTGGCTGCTGCGGCGGGCGCCATGGTCTATGTGGTCATCGAAGAAGTCATCCCCGAAGCCAATGCCTCCGGCAACGGCAACGCCGCCACGGTGGCCTGCATCGGCGGCCTCTGCCTGGTCATGAGCTTTTCCAGCCTGGTGGGCTAGTTGTACGGGGGAGGAGCCCACGGCCCTGCGGCCGCACCTTCGCCCGGCAGGCATGGGCGCCTGACCATGGGGCAACGAAAATCAGACAAACGAAAAGGGCGTGGCTCCTTGGAGCCGCGCCCTTTTTGTATCATGTGCGCTCAGGCAGCCATGCCCGGCAGCAGGGTCCCTGACCTAGGGATGGTTTTCGAACTTGTTCAGCAGGGGCTCAGCGCCGTTGTGGCAGGGGGTGCAGTCCATGACGCCCTTGGCCCAGTTGGCATCGTTGCCCTTGGTCTGATGGCATTCACCACAGCCGCTCACGGCGGGCTGCACGGCGAAGGTGCCCTTGTAGTTCTTGCCCTGTTCGATCTTGGCGTTGAAGATCTCCACGGCCTTGTAGGCCACGTCGGCGGTCAGACGGCCGCAACGTTCGCTGCGGGCCTTGCTGGTGGCTTCGATCTTGTTGGCGGCACACCATTTGGACACGGAGATGTGGCAGAGCACGGAGCCGGAAGCGTTGTTGGGCAGGTCGCCCTTGACGCCCTGGGCCAGTTCGCCGGGGTTGTAGATGGGCAGTTTGGTCACTTCGTACCAGCGGTACAGCTCGTTGACCATGGGGGTGCGTTCCTTGCGGCCCCAGAACAGGGCATAGGCCGCAGCAGCACCGTACAGGGCGCCGCAGATGGTGCCCCAGTCGGAGATACCGCCCTTGTTGGCTTCCAGCATGCTGAAGGGGAACTGGTTGTACGGGGCGCCGTATTTTTCGCCCAGCAGACCGATGATGCTGTAGAAGGCGCCGTAACCACAGGCGTAGCCCTTGTACCAGTAACCTTCATAGGCCACCTTGGCACATTCCTTGGGATCCAGCTTGTGGGGCTTCCAGCCGAATTCGCCGTTGACCTGCTCGAAGCGCTTGGCCGGAGCCGCCGCCTGGGCGATGCTGCTGCCGGTGCCCACCAGAGCCGCCACGGCCCCGCCTACGGCCAGGCCACCAAGACCACACAGGCAATTACGTCTGCTGTTGTCCATATATCCTCCTTCTTCGGCGCGTTGCGCCCACTATGATAGTCGTTACTTTCTTCACTACATTTTTCCAGCAGGGAAAGCAAGACCAGGTCGCCCGGAGCAGGGGTACTTTCCTTGTTTTTCCGCCGGGTCCCGGCACCCCCAAAATGGCCGCATCCCCCCTGGCGGACATGCGGGCGGCAGGCGCTGCCGCGTATCCTTCGCGCCCCGCGGGCGCCTCTCTCCAGCCGCGCCGGGCGGTTGCCCTTCCTTGGTCGCGGGCCGTTCTTCTTCCCTCTTTCCTTTCTGCCCGCGTGACGGGCCCGGACCGGGATCACGGAAAAAATTTTTCATTTGCCACTGGACGAGCACGCAGAAAGACTTACTTAGAGGACGCAAGCGAAAGAGACGCCGCTACGGCGTTCACCGATACAGTTTTTATTTCTCCGAGGAGGATCCACATATGTCCAAAATCATCGGCATCGACCTTGGGACCACCAACTCCTGTGTCTACGTCATGGAAGGCAAGGACCCCAAGTGCATCACCAATCCTGAGGGCGGCCGCACCACTCCCTCCGTGGTGGCTTTCACCGACAAGGAACGCCTGGTGGGCGAGATCGCCAAACGTCAGGCCGTGACCAACCCCAAGCGCACCATCTTCGCCATCAAGCGTCTGATGGGCCGCAAGTACGCTTCTCCCGAAGTGGACCGCTGGAAGGAACATTCCCCCTACACCATCACCTCCGCCGCCAACAGCGACGCCGGTGTGGAAGTGGACGGCCGCACCTACACCGCTCCTGAAGTTTCGGCCATGATCCTGGCCAAGCTGAAGGCCGACGCCGAAGCTTACCTGGGCGAACCCGTGACCGAAGCCGTCATCACCGTGCCCGCCTACTTCAACGACGCCCAGCGTCAGGCCACCAAGGACGCCGGCCGCATC
>OLFW01001517.1_pt1 | contig 13060 bp, 12 predicted proteins | sample 1605351 | NCBI WGS metagenome assembly OLFW01 (sample SAMEA3888918, study PRJEB22519) | human gut metagenome | biome: human gut; feature: human-associated habitat; material: faeces | place: Denmark | collected 2010 | reverse complement strand
TATTTGTTAAATATATTATATAAATTTCTGCATCCTGTTCACGTATATTCTTTAAAACATCTATTCCTGTATATTTAACAGCTTGCTTTCCTAAATCATAATCTATAATTACAAAATCTACATTCTGATCAATCACTTTTTGATAAATCTCATTAATATCTTGTGGTAAATTTTCATATGGCAGCAATTGTATATTTTTTAATAAAAATAACCTTTTAATCGATTCAAAATTTTTTTGATCATCATCAATAAATAAGCCTAAATATTTATTCATCTTTCACCTCATCTACTGGAAATATAACTGTAAATTGGGCTCCTCCTATTGCATTACTCTTTCCAACCTCAATTTTTCCATTATAACTTTCCACAATATCCTTTACTATTGTTAATCCCAATCCTACACCATCTTCCTCTTTCGTTGTATTAAGCGGTATAAAAATCCATTCTTTCAAATTATCTGGTACTCCTGGGCCAGAATCTTCAAATACAATTTGATACTCTTCGCCAAAATCTATAGTCGATATTTTTATAACTCGTTTTCCGCCGGTACCTTTTAAAGCTTCAAATGAATTGGTTAACATATTCACTATTATTGATTCTAAATCTATTTGTTTCATAAAAATTTCACAAGAAAACTCCTGTAAATTGCTAATATCAATACTTATATTATACTCATCGACCAATATTTTATAATATTTAACTATTGTTTCAATAACATTTTTAAACGACAGTTTTTTTACTTCACTCCTCTTATTTTTCTTCAAAAATGCCATTAGCAAATCACTATAACAAGATATTCTTTGTATATCATTATCCAAATCGTTAAATGATGCTTTTATATCATTATCGTCAGGGAATTCCATAATAAGGCGTTCTCGTGGATATACGATATTTAATAAGATTCTTGCTATTGCATCATCTGTCTCATGCCCAAAACTTCCTGCTAATATGCCTAATGCTGCCAAATTTTTATACAACTGCAATTCATTGTTACTGTCTCTCAACTTTTTTTCATATTCTTTTTTTGTATTTTCAAAATGCTTCTGCTCTTTTTTTTGATCGCGAGATACTGTTTCTAAAATCTCTGATACAGCTTTTTCGGCCTTATCAATATTTCCATTTTTTAATGCTTTTGAAAACTTTTCTTTCGTTTGAGATATTGTTTTTGTCAATTCTCCACGTTCTTGTTTTCGTTTTTCCTCCTCTTCTGCAATCTTTGTTTGTTTTCGCTCTTCTAAATATTGAGTATATCTATGATTTTCAATAATATTAATACATTTGTTCACAACTTGTTTTAATTGTGCAAATGCTTCGTTTTCTATGATTGCCTCTCTATTTGTTGAATCAATAAGCAATGGATTAGCGTCCGAGTTTATATTCACAACACCAATTACCTGGTTATTTCCAACCCTGTAACCATGCGGATCACTTATCTTAATTTTATCCAATAAAAGCCAATCATTTCCCTCTTCCCCATATGGGCGTACTCTAAAACCATCTCTATATATTTTCACTCCACAAAATGTATCTAATACAGCCTTTGCTTCTGAGGCTTTCAATCCATCAAATTTTAAAGACGCATCTCTCAAGAAATAATAAATCGTTATTTGTAAATCACCGCATATATACACTTTTTTAAGTTCTTCCGAAAAATCTTTAATTGTGCCTTCTCGATCAGCATATCTTGCACAAAAAACTGTTTTTCTCTCTCCATTATCTATAGATTGAGTTTTTATTTTCGCCTCTACCTTTGCATATCTTTGTCTTAGTATATTATTCTCAAGTTTTACCTCATATAAATCATATTCTGGTGCTGTTATATATATAGAAAAATTGTTTTTTTCTTCAAAAGGTGACACTAAAAGTCTAAATTCTTTTATTACTTTCTCAATATCTTCCTTTTTCCAATTATCTCTTAAAGAATCTAATATCAAAAAAGTACCTGTATAATATTGTTCTTTATTTTTTCCAATTTTTTTATATAAAGTTCGTAATTTATTATAATATAATTCTTTTTCTTCCCCTTCCAACTCTTCAACAACATTTTTTATATCTTCAACTCTCTCTTCTATACCATTATATTTTTCATATATAGGATATAAAAATTGCTGTATATTTCCAAGTGTTTCTTTACTATAAAATATCGAAAAATCCAGCTTATTATTTTTTAATATTTTCTCCCGGATTATGTTTTTAGAATCAATATCAATTCGTTCACTGACAAGCAAATATTCTACAGCTCGTTTTATATACTTCGCACTTTCAAAATCTGGACTATTTTCCAAAATTTCAACTCTTTGTTTCATCTCGTTAAAGTCAATTCCTTCGTATTTATTCCAATTCATATAATACTTAACAGGTCTGTTATCTTTCGTAAAAGAATACAACGTACAATATTCAGCCAATCTTTCAACAGAATATCTTCCTATCCCTTTTCTGCCCACACATCTACGTTTGTACTTCTTCGAATAAGGATTTTTCACCTTACTACTCGTTCCTATAACTGCCCATTTCGTTTCGATGTCATCACTCGAAAACCCACAGCCTGTATCAGCAATTATTATTTTCCCCTCTCCCGAAAGCATATTTGTGAATGCAACTTCAACTCCCTCACCGTCTGCATCATATGAATTTTTTACTAATTCAGTAAGAGCAGTAACATAATCCGTAACTAATTCACGTCCAAGTTGCCCTACATGTCTAGCATTAACCTTTATGCTTATTTCTTTTTCCATATCTTCACCTACTTTATATCCTGTTCAAATCATCACAAAAAAAAGTAAACTCATTTATATCTTTTGCTGTAATTCGCAGTGATTTTCCACTTGCTGGGGTACCAATTCCATGCACATATTTCAAAAACTCTTCACTCTCCAGTATTTTCTTTGCAATTTTTAAATCATACCCTTTTTCCGAAATCACATATATTCCTGCATATGGGATTGACTTTGTTCCAGTTTCATATGTGTTTACTTCATTAGTGACAACTGTTGAAATCAGCAATTTTTTCTTGTTCATATTTTGTAATGCCTGACTTCTTCCATATTCAAACCACTGTGCTGATTTATCTGCATCCCTTTTTTCTAATTCTTTTTTGTTTTTCAACAAATATGCATATGCATTTGGATATTTTCTTTTGAATAATTCTTCCGAATAATTAACAACCTTATCTTTTCGTATCATATATGGAAAAATAATATATTCTTTATTTCCATATTTCTGATTTCTTGGGCTAAGTGCCAATCGCATTGCCCCTCTTTCCAATTTCCAATGTTTTTTTTCAGCCTCATTAACAACAAAAACTTTATTTCTCTGTGTTGCTATTGCCATAGAAGCTTGAAATAAATCTCCAAAACGAATTTTGGAATGATTTTCTTGCGAGCTTTCAAAAATCCATTTTCCATATAATTTTTTCTTTGCAATAGTGATTTGTTCTTTTTTAGGGACATTATTATAATCTACCACTTCGGCATATTCGCCTTTCCTAAGAAACATTATCGTAGAAGATGTCATTGCATTATCAAATAATTTCTGATTAGGATAATCTTTTATCTCTACAAGATATTTTTTAATTAATTTTCTCAAATTCTGTGCATATACATTCTTATATATACTATTAGGAACCAAATACACCATTTTCCCATTTGAATCCAAATATTGAATAGCATTTTCGATAAAAGCATAGCAATAATCAGGCTTTCCATTTTTGCAGGTTATATATTCTTTTTTTATAAAATCGCGTACTTCTTTTTCAAGATTCCCATATGATATATAGGGCGGGTTTCCTATGACATATTCAAATTTAATATTAAATGGTCGTGCAAGTACATCTCCATAAAAAATATTCCATCTTACTTTTCCTAAGTCATACTTTTTAGCAATATTGTCTAAATTTTCTATACATTTATCATATGTTGTTTTTACAATTTCTGCACCATATATATCAGATTCTAGACCGAGAACTATGGCTTCTCTTGAATAACCTTCCTCATACGCATTTTGAATATACCGTTCTACAACAAGACACAATATATTTCCTTCGCCACATGAGTTTTCTAGTATTTTTTTTCCATATACTGATTTCCGATATCCTAACAAATCCAGCATTTCATTAGCTATATACTCTTTCGTGAACTGTTGACATCTTATATCCATAGTTCTCACCACCTTTCTCTACGCATAGTTTGTTTTATTTTACCATGCTTCACCTGCTTTCTCAATGTGTTTTCAAACAATAAAATTTCTAAATTTTCACTCTTTCCACTCTCCCATCATCATACACATATATTCCCTGCACATATTCTTCCAGCATCTTTCGTGTCAGCTTCTTATAGCCTAAATACTTCAACATTTGCTCCACTGGAACATTCTTTTTCATCAGGATTTCTTTCTCACCATTTATCAGTTCTTCCAGTTCCTGTACACGTTTCTGCAGTCGTTCTCTTTCTTCTTCCAACTGCTTCTTCTCTAACCTCTCCTTGCTGATATCCAGATGGAATGTTTTTGACAGATTACTGTCACGCACTTTCTTCCCATCCTGATTCTGAAATGTGATATGCTTCCGTTTTTCTGTCCAATTTACACTCCATCCGAACTGTTTCATTTTTTCTATAAACTTTTCTTTGCTGATACAATTTTCCAGTGCTTTTAACACTGCTATTGCACAGTCTGCTACTAAATCTTAAGCATTTATTACATAAACCGATAATTGCTATTTTGCTACTAATATTATACAATTGCTATCACATATCCTTATTGTCGTTTTGCATATTACGAGTCTGCGGTGTGATAATCCAGTTATCGGTTAAGTTGACTCCATTCTTCTCGTGTTATAGCATACGCATATGAAATCTCATTCTTTGCATCGGGATATTCCTTTACCTTTTTCATTCCATTTGCAATTGCGGTAGAATATGATCCAACATTTGTATATTTCATATAGGAGTACAGACAATTATATTCCGTATTTTCAAATGCCCAGTCTCTAACCGCTCTTGCAGCTTCACTCCCAAACCCTTTTCTCCAATATCTCTTATGAATGTGATATCCAATTTCAGGGAGCATTTCGCCATCAATATTTTGAATTGTCAGCCCACAATCGCCAATAAATTTGCCGGTTTCCTTTAAGATTACAGCCCATATACCAAAGCCATATTTTTGATAATTCTGAATATTCCATTCAATCCAGTGCTTTGTCATCTCTTCGTCATAAGGTTTAGGATAATGCTGCATGGTTTCTGCATCGGACAGAATTTCAAACAGTTCGTCAATATCTGCCATAGTATATTCCCTTAATAGTAACCGCGCTGTTTCAAGTACCATTATCATTCCTCCAATTTCTCTCTACATATTTGCATTATTTACCCACTAACGCTCCTGAAAAAACTCGATTTCTTCTCCAAGCGGTCCTCTGCCGAATGCAATCCTTGCCTTATATTCGGGATCGGATGGAATCACAATATCCTTTGGTTCCACAAACACCTCGTACCCTGCTTCCTTCAGCTTTTCCACGCAGGCATCTACATCCTCGGTTGCAAGGGCAAAATGCCGGATGATTCCTGTCTCCGCTTTTTCTCCGCCTTTTGCGAATACTTCCAATACCGCATTTCCAAACTGGAACATGATTCCTTCGCTCCATGTTCTGACAATCTCTAATTCTAAAATCTCGTGATAAAAATGTACGACTTCCTTATATTCCTCTTCGTTAGCACATTTCAGACATACATGATGAATCCCTTTAATTAAGCTCATTTTGACTCCTTTCCACACTTTCCCGCCCTTTTCTCATGAAAAACCATTTATTATTTTTTATTCTATCAAAAAATTATGAACCTGCAAGAACATATTTGATAATAACACGACATTCCTGCGATTCCGAATATTGCCAGATTATCTCCAACTATTGTATAGTGGACATAGAATTAAGAACGGAGGGCTGCTTATGAATTACGCATTTACAAATGGAAAGATACTGGATGGAACCAAAGACATGCAGGTGCAGACCGGGCTTTGCATCCTCGTACAGGATGGCACGATCACCGATATCGTACCGGATACAACCGACCTTGCCGGCTACAAAACCATAGATTTACAGGGACTCTATATCCTGCCCGGACTCATCAACATGCATGTGCATCTTGCCGGAAATGGAAAGCCACAGAAAAAACAGCGCGACAATGAAAAACTCGTAAAGAAGATAATGCGTTCTTCCCTGACACGTGCCATCGCTTACAAGATGGTTTCCGGCTTTGCGAAGGATGAACTGTTAAGTGGTGTCACGACGATCCGGACGGTCGGCGGACTCGGAAGCTTCGACACCCGCCTGCGGGATGAGATTGCTGCCGGAACAAAGGTTGGTCCGCGTATCCTTGCCGCCAACGAGGGCATCTCGGTTCCGGGTGGACACATGGCAGGTTCGGTTGCGATTGCCGCTGCCTCCATCCCGGAAGCACTTGCACATCTCGAACAGTCAAAGAAGGAAAAGGTTGACTTAGTGAAGCTCATGATTACCGGCGGTGTGTTAGATGCCAAAGAAAAAGGTGTTCCGGGCGAGTTGAAGATGTCGCCGGATATGGTGCGTGCTGTCTGCGACAAAGCACATGCCGACGGCTATATCGTTTCCGCCCATGTGGAATCTCCGGAGGGTGTCCGCGTGGCTCTGGAAAATGGTGTCGACTCGATCGAGCACGGTGCGAAGCTGGATGATGCGATGATCAAATTATTCAAGGAACGCGGTGCATTTCTCTGCACGACAATCTCACCGGCTCTGCCATATGCGCTCTTTGACCGCTCTATCACAAATGCGACCGAAGTCGAGCAATTTAATGGCAATGTCGTATTCGAAGGAATCGTGGATTGCTCCAAGAAGGCACTGGCAAACGATATTCCGGTTGTACTTGGCAATGATGTCGGCTGCCCATGGATCACGCAGTACGATTTCTGGCGTGAGCTTTATTACTTCCACAAATACGCAGGTGCCTCGAATGCATTTGCACTTTATACGGCAACCGCGCGAAGCGCCGAGCTTGCCGGAATCGGCGATATCACGGGATCGATTGAAAAGGGGAAAGCAGCCGATCTGATTGTCACTGCGAAGAATCCTTTAGATGATCTGCGTGCACTCCGCAACGTAGATATGGTGGTTGCCAGAGGCACGATCATCGACCATCCGAAGATTAAAAAGAAAAAACAGGTGGAAGCAGAACTGGATAAATTCCTGTAAAATACTTCTACAACAGTCCTGCAAATAACCGCATGAATAATTGTCCCAGACGCAGATACGCACTGCGTCCGGAACAATATTTTTCTGTCACTTCCCTGCTCTCCTGCATCGTTTTCTCCAGATCATGCCGGATAGATAATACAGCAGGATTGTCAACTATGAAACAGCCGTTCTCAAAATGATGATACAGGCTCCTGTAATCCAGATTGATTGTTCCGCAGGTTGCCATACAATCATCTGCCACACTCATTTTCGCATGGCAAAATCCCGGTGTCCACTCATAGATCCGCACTCCATGCTTAACCAATCCGTGATAAAACGAACGCGTAACGTTGTAAATCAGCTTCTTATCCGGAATTCCCGGCGTGACAATCCGTACATCCACGCCCCTCTTTGCTGCCAGACATAATGCATGTGTCATCTCATCCGTGATAATGAGATAAGGTGTGATAAACCAGCAGTATTTCTCTGCTTTATTTATGATACTGATATAGACTTCCTCTCCAACCTGTTCATCATCGGTTGGAATATCTGCATACGGCTGCACGAAGCCAGCCTGTCTTGCCCGGTAGCCGGACGGTGTAAGGTATTTCTCAACATCCACATCATCCGCATCCTTGTCACTCACGGCGTTCCACATCTCCAGAAACGTCACGGTCAGGGATTTTACCGCATCTCCTTCCAAACGAATACCTGTATCCTTCCACATACCGTATGGCTGGGTCATATTAAAATACTCATTTGCGAGATTATACCCTCCGGTAAATCCTACCTTACCGTCAATCACCGTAATCTTACGATGATCCCGGTTATTTAAAAACATATTTAATCCAGGGGTAAATGGATTAAACACTCTGCACCGGATACCGACTTTTTCCATCTTTTTAATAAAATCTGTATTGATAAATCCAATTGACCCCATATCATCATAGAATACGCGGACTTCCACTCCCGCCTTTACGCGGTCTTCCAATACTTCCTGTACCATATGCCACGCTTCCGCATCCTCGATTGCATGATATTCCATAAAGATAAAATGTTCTGCCTTCGCCAGATCTGCAAGCTGCGCATGAAGCCCCTTGATTGCTTCATCATAATATGTGATATCTGTATTCCGGTACACCGGATAGCTTGAATTTCTCTGTATATACGTGGAGATACTTCCGGCTTTGGGGAGTTGCAAACGTAATCTTTCCAGATTATCTCTGTTAGCCGGAATCAATGGGAAAAGGCGGCTGTCGATTTTCTCATACCGTTTGCGCATCTTCCGTGTGCCACCATTTAAACCAATCAGCAGATATAACGCAACACCCATGATCGGGAATATCAGTATCAGAATAATCCACGGCATCTTCATGGATGAAGTCTGATCTGACGCATATAATGCCAATACAAGGATTGTTCCAAGCAAACGTGTCAGAAGATTTACAATCTCTGCATATTCGTTCAGTCTTGTTATCATGGAGACCATAAATATAACTTCAAGCAAAATACACACGGCACAAAAACATAACCGTTTAATCCCGTTTTTTGTTTTAGCTTTCCCTTCTAACGTATTTTTCTGCATAATAATTTCCTCTCATAAATTCCCGGCAAATGCATTAATATCCAAGTGTATCGTTCACTAAAATCACATGGATTCTTCCCTCATGACGCGAGAACCTTGTAATCAGGAACTGACAGCAGAGTGTATCCGGAGATTTACAATCGGAACATTTGCCTGTGACCTTGCACGGTGTCTTCACGTCAAACCGTTGGGCGTTCGCCGGAGCTGCCACATTTCTGGCACGCTTCATCGCCGCATCAAGATCGGAACAGACCTTGTTCATTCCCACGATGAATAACACCCGCTTCGGTCCCTGTGCGATACAGGACACACGGTTGGAATTTCCATCGATATTTACGATGATGCCATCGTTCGTCATCGCATTGGCACTCGATAAGAATACATCTGCATCATATGCTGCCAGCAATCCCTCACGCGGCGTCATCTGCGAACGGTCTATGTAATTATAATTTCCTGCCTGCAATGCATCCACCAGACCAATCTCGTGTGCGCTCTGACAACCACCCATCGCAACGGAGCTGCCCTCGCCGATTACTTCGAGTGCAAGCTTCAAAGCTTCTCCCTTATCTGCTGCATAGTAACCGGTCATGTTCCGGGATTCCAATCCTTTGATAACGGTCTGTGCCAGAACCTCATTTCTTTTTTTCATATTCTCGTTCATGCTATTTCCTCCATTCTCTATACGTGTCTTCTATTTTAGCACAATTTTACACATATAGAATCATGCATACCACCAAATTTCCACGAAAATGCATATAAGACACATACAAAATCGATTATAATATATGGCTGCTTTCCGGAATTGTCAACCGCATATTGTCCTATATCCATTTTTCATTTATAATGATCTCGCTATGCTAGACAGTCAGCCGATATTGGTTTTAAATACAGAAACGGAGAATTAAAATCACACATGTTAACGCCGGATTATTATGACAAATTTACCTGTATTGCGGACAAATGTCCGATCACCTGTTGCAAAGAATGGAAAATCGCAGTCGATGCAGACACGAACCGTCGCTGGAAGAAGCTTCTTCCGCCGGATACCGTACCAGAGTGCCGCAAGAATTTAAGTGCCTACACGACAAAGAAAGACGGGCAGCGCGTAATCGGATTAGACGCGATGCATCGCTGTCCTTTCTTAGATGACGCCAAGCTGTGCCGCTTGGTGTCTACCTACGGAGATTCTGTGCTCTCAGAAACGTGTGCAACCTTCCCGCGGGAATATCATACCTTTCACAACCACAAGGAAGGGATGCTCATGCCATGCTGTCCGGCAGTGATTGATCTGTGGAGAGATACGCTGCTGGATTTCCCACAGGTGTCTGATCCGGACGCACTCTTTTTGATCCGCGCTTCGATCATGGATCTGATTCAGGATACGAATATTTCTATCGAAGAAGCTTTATTAGAAAGCTTTTATATTCTATCTGAACTGGCAAAAAACGCTCCGATTACCATAGCAAAGGTAACTGAATATTTCTCACTTTCTTCGCTGTCAGAGCTTCGTGCAGCTATCCACGACGTAGAACTTCCGGCTGCGGACACATGGATGGAATGCAATGAGCTGTTACAGGATCTATCTGTAAATTATATCGGGGAAGGCTTGTACGCGCCGTACTTGAATCCACTGATTACGCTCGCAGAACAATTCACTGTACCAGACGATGAGAGACTTATCGATTTTAATAAGCAATTACATACCTACGATATTCTGTTTCGGAACTATGTGGCAAACGAAATATTCTCCGACCTGCTTATGCCGGAGGATACGATCGACGATATGTTGTTACATCTCGAATGGATTGCCATGGAATATGCATCCATCCGGCAGAGCCTTTTTCTTCTCTGCTCTGCCGAAGGAGCAAATCATCTTTCTTACGAAACCGTCCGTGACTATATCGTAATCCTGTCGCGCATGACCGGTTATGAAGATGCGGATATCCGCGAATATCTGGAAAATAGTTTTGCATCCCCGATCTGGGATTGGGGATATTTTGCGCTGGTGGTTGGGAAATAATTACTTTTTCTCATCCAACAGCACAACGCCCTGTGCCGGATTTTCTTTGATAGCTCCAACGACTGGATGTGGCACATACATCTCTTCCAGGTAAGCCACGTCCTCTGCGGAAAGCTTCACATCGAGCGCACCTGCTGCATCATCCAAGTATGCAGTCTTCGTTACTCCGACGATTGGTGCTGTCACGCCCTTTGCCCACTGCCATGCAAGAGCAATCTGTGACATCTTGCAATCGTGTTTTTCTGAGAGCTCATGCACTCTGGCAACCACCTTCATATCCTGTTCTTCCATCCGGTCATACTTTCCATGTGCAACACGGTCGGTCTGACTCCGCAGAGAATCTGTATTCCACACAGGTCTTGACAGATGCCCGGCAGCAAGCGGACTGTACGGCATCAGCGCAACATTCATCTGCTTACAGATTGGAATCAACTCGCGCTCATCCTCCCGGTAAAGAAGATTGTAATGATTCTCCATCGTAGCAAACGGTGTCAGTCCCCGCTCTTTTGCGGCAAGCTGCATATTATAAAACTGATATCCATACATCGCAGATGCACCGATTGCACGCACCTTTCCAGCCTTTACAAGACCATCCAGTGCTTCCATCGTCTCCTCGATCGGAGTATCAAAATCAAACCGGTGAATGATATACAAATCCAGATAGTCGGTTCCAAGCCTTTTTAGGGAACCGTCGATTTCCCGCTCAATCGCTGCCTTTGACAGTCTACCCTCATTGAAATACACCTTCGATGCGATCACAACCTTATCACGTGCCACATTCTTTTTCAGTGCCTGTCCCAGATATTCTTCACTGGTTCCTGCGGAATAACAGTTTGCAGTATCAAAGAAATTGATACCAAGCTTCAACGCATGCTTGATCACCTTCTCGCTTTCCTGCGCATCCAGTGTCCAGTCATGCATTGTACCTGCTTTTCCGAAGCTCATGCATCCGATGCAAAGCTTCGATACTTCAATATCGGTATTTCCAAGTTTTGCGTACTCCATGTATAAACCCTCCTGCAATCCCAAATGTTTTTATTTCAACTTACCATATTCCTCATCTGTTACCGGCTCGCACCACTCATTGGATGTCTCCTCGCCCGGTACTTCCACTGCCAGATGGCTGAACCAGCTATCCGGTGCAGCGCCATGCCAATGCTTAACCTCTGCCGGAATGTTGATGCAGTCGCCCGGTTTCAGCTCGATGGCTTCTTTGCCCTCTTCCTGATAATATCCACGTCCGGCTACGCATACAAGAATCTGTCCGCCACCGCTCTTTGCATGATGGATATGCCAGTTGTTCCGGCATAAAACTGGACTACCCCTCCGCAATCCCTTATAGTTACGGGCTTTAACGGCATACACGTCTGTGTTTTGTGCGACCCTTTCATGACGAGCAGTTTCTGCCAGGTTATTTCTCTGCTTCGTCCTCATTCCAAACCTCTTTTGCAAGATTAAAGACTGCCCAGCCTTTTGGCCAGCCTGCATAGAATGCTACGTGAGTGATGATTGCTGCGATCTCTTTCTGTGTTACCCCATGATCCTTTGCATTCTGTAAATGGAATTTCAAAGAGGAATCTGTGATTCCCTGTGCCATCAGTGCTACAACTGTGATGATACTTCTTGTTTTTACGTCGATGTCCTGGTTATTCCAGTTTTCGCCGAAAAGTACATCATCGTTAAAATGTGCAAATTCCGGTGCGAATTCACCAAGTGTATTTCTTCCTGCTGTCTGTACTATTTTTCCCATATTCTGTATACCTCCATAACGCTGTTATTTATAAAGAATTTACCCATTCAGTGATTTCCTGTTTCGTTCCACAATTTAACAGTCTGCCTTCTGTAATAACTGCGTCTGATGCAGATGACTGCAATTCTTTCACAGTGTTCCCGAATCCACTTCCCCCGGATGTTGCAAAAAGCACAATCTTTTTACCACTGAAATCGTAAGCTTCTAAAAATGTATTGATGATTGTCGGAGCCACATACCACCAGATTGGAAATCCCAGAAGGATCTCGTCATAAGAACTCATATCCATCTCTTTTTTCATAATCGCCGGTCTATATTTTTTATCACTCATTTCCACACTGCTTCTGGATTTTTTATTCATCCAGTCAAGATCAAGCTTTGTATATGGAACTTTCGGCTCAATCTCAAACAAATCCGCTTTTACTTCCTCTGCGATCATCTGTGCTACTTTTTTTGTTGTTCCGCTTGCACTGAAAAATGCCACTAATTTTTTACTCATAA
>OLFW01001502.1_pt1 | contig 13211 bp, 9 predicted proteins | sample 1605351 | NCBI WGS metagenome assembly OLFW01 (sample SAMEA3888918, study PRJEB22519) | human gut metagenome | biome: human gut; feature: human-associated habitat; material: faeces | place: Denmark | collected 2010 | reverse complement strand
AATTGATAAGAAAAGACGCGCACACGCCGGACAGTTCTGCAAGACCGGCCGTTATCACGCGCAAAAATGAAAACTTCGCGGTGAGAGCGGTAAGCCCAGAGAGGATCATACACGCAGATGCGGGAGGATTGGAAACAAGATTCGCCGGGATCGCGATAAGTGACACTTTGCCGAGATCGAGTATCATAACAGGCAGAGTGAACGCACAGGCGAGCACGGTGCTTCGGACGGAGCCGAAGATAAACTCGCAAACGCGCCTTGCATATTTATTTCTGACGCGCGCGATATACGGATTCAGAGGAAAATCAATATTGCCGTAGCCGACTATTATTCCGAGAGTCGAGAGGAGCGAGAGGCGCAGTCCGAGGCTCATCACGCAATACGGATTGGCAAAGCACAGAATAACAAGCGCGATGCCGAGGGAATTGAGTGAATCCGCCTGCCTAGAAAGCAGCGTTCCGAGGAGCATAACGAGCATCATGAAGCCCGCACGCATGACGGAATATGTGAAGCCCGAGACCGCCATAAAAACTATAACAAACGCCGCCGAAATAATTGCTCCCGCTCTGCGTCTGAGCCTGAAAACATCGAAAATTTTCAGAATGAACAGACACCAGATTGAGAGGTGCAGACCCGAAACGGCTATCAGATGCGATATTCCCGCGGACGAGAACGAATCCGAAACGCTCTTCGGCAAATTTGATTTGTCACCGATCAGAAGCGCCGTTGCAAGCGCTCCGCGTTCGCCGGGGATAAGACGCGAAACCGTGTTTTTGATATAAGCGCGCATCGCGAGCGGATAATAGCCTATCGGCCTGCGCTCCGGCTGAGATATATTCATATCGCCCTTTGCGTATCCGCCCATAAAGATATTTTCGGACAGATAGTAGTTCCTCGCGTCGCGGGTCTTGCCGATATCGTAGAGCTGCAAATCGCCCTTGACAGTATCATACGGCTTAAAACCAAGGCGCGATTTTGAAGAAAGGCGTATGTTCAGCTTATATTTTTCGCCGTCTATCTCGGAAGTTTTAAGCTCTGTATAATATCTTTCGCCGCTCTGCTCCTCGAGCGAGACAACGCTCGCTTTCACGGTATGCATGCCGTCGTTGAAATTCTCCGATGCTTCATCAGGAACAAGTGCGGCGGCAAAAGACAAAAGCACTGCAACGGCCGCCGTTATACACGCAGTCGGGATTACAAAGTCACGCCGAACGCTCTTGAAGAACAGAGAAAAGATAAAGGCGGCAGCTGCTGCCGAAAGGATAACGACTGCCGCCTTCTGACCGAGTTCAAAAACAAGAGCCAGCGTAAAAAACATTGTAAAACCGATAACCGTGAACGGGCGCGCCATTTCTCGAGTTCTCCGATTATTTGAAGAAAAGAGGAAGCTTCTCGAGGAACACGATATCGTCGCGCTCCGCCGCGTCGCCCTCTGCGAGGACTGCCGCCTTGGCGACTATGTTCGCTTCGAACTTATCGGCGAGGGCAACGACTGCCGCGAGGGATTCGCCGGTGCTGATAACATCGTCAACGATAAGCACTTTCTTGCCGCGAAGCTGATCTCCGTCCTCTCTGCCGAGAAGAAGGGTCTGCTCTGCATCGGTGGTTATAGAACGCACGCTGACACAGACGGGGTCGGTCATATAGACCTTCGGCTTCTTGCGGGCAACAAAATATTTCTTGCCGCTCTGTCTGGACATCTCATAGGCAAGCGGAATGCTCTTCGCCTCGGGAGTGAGAATATAATCGAACTCAGGGCACTTCTTGAGCAGCTCTTCCGCCGCTTTAACGGTGACTTCGACATCACCGAAAAGGATGAATGCCGCGATATCGAGCTTGTCGCTGACCGGGCAGAGAGGAAGCTCTCTCTTCACGCCTGCGATTTCCATTGTATAGGTCTTTGCCAAAATAAACATCTCCTGAATATTAATATGGTCTTTTTTATCAGCCTGCCGGCCAGCCGAAATCTCTGCCGCCGAGCATATGGAAGTGCAGGTGTTTGACGGTCTGACCCGCACAGTCGCCGCAGTTGTTGACGATTCTGAAGCCGTCCTTGAGATCGAACTGCTTGGCTATCTTTGCCGCCGCCTCGAACACTTTGGAGACGACCGCGCTGTTCTCCGGGGTTATCTCGGCAGCGCTCTTTATGTGCTGCTTCGGGATAATGAGAATATGGAACGGAGCCTGCGGCTCGAGGTCATAGAACGCGAGAACATCGTCGTCCTCATAGACTTTTTTTGAGGGTATCTCGCCCTTGATTATTTTGCAAAAAATACAGTCATCCATTTTCAGAAAACCTCCGTATTGCATTGCTTGTTCCGCCGGCCGGGAAAGACCGGCGGAGCTATGATTTTATTTTAACATGGCGCTGACGATAGAGTCAACCGCCGCGAGAGCCTCGTCCGCCTTGGAAGCGTCCTTGGCGCCCGCCATTGCGCTGTCCGGCTTGCCGCCGCCCGAGCCGCCTGCTATCTTTGCGGTCTCACGGACGATATTGCCGGCGTGAGCGCCGAGTTTTATCGCATCGGCACCGCAGGCGCAGGCGAAGTTCAGAGTGCCCTTTTCTTTGTTGACGCCAGCAAAGACTGCGACGATATCTGCGCCGTTGTCACGGGCGGTGTCGCACATCGAGCGAAGCTCGCCGGGATTGGAAACTTCGACCTCAGCGGTGATAAGTCTGACGCCGCCGACCTGTCTTGCGCTGTCCATAAGGCTGCCCGCCTTGAGAGCGGATATCTCGCTGCGAAGCTCCGCAAGCTCTCTATCCTTTGCCTTGACCTCGGCAGAGAGGGTCGCCGCGCGCTTGTCAAGCTCCGCGACATTGCCGAGCTTCATCGCCGCCGCTGCAGACTGCATGATGCGCTCATCGTTTTCTATATGCTTGAGCACGCCGAAGCCGGTGACGGCGGTTATACGTCTGATTCCCGCGGCAACTGAGGACTCGGACACGATCTTGAACAGACCGAGCTTTGCGGTATTGTCCGCATGGGTGCCGCCGCACAGCTCAACGGAGAAATCGCCCGCGCTGACAACGCGCACGACATCGCCGTACTTCTCGCCGAACAGAGCCATTGCGCCGAGCTTCTTCGCCTCTTCAATGGGCATCTCGCGTGTCTCGACCGGAATACCCTTGAGGATAACCTCGTTGACCTCGCGCTCTATCGCCTTGAGCTCATCGCCCGAGAGAGCGGAGAAATGGGTGAAGTCGAAGCGCATCTCCTCGCTGTTGACAAGCTGTCCCGCCTGCTCAACATGGCTGCCGAGGTGCTTTCTCAGAGCCGCCTGGAGCAGATGAGCCGCAGTGTGGTTGCGGCGGGTCGCCTCGCGCTTTTCGACATCTATCTGAGCGTGGACTTTATCGCCGAGAGCGATGCTGTCGCCACTTATAAATCTTGCAATATGGAGCACAACGCCGTCGGGAGTCTTGCCTGTTGCGGTAACCTCGAGGGTTGCATTATCGGTCTTGATAATGCCGGTATCGCCAGCCTGTCCGCCGCTCTCGCCATAGAACGGGGTCTTGTCGAGCACAACAACCACCTCGGAGTCCGCGGTTGCGAACTCGTCACGCTCGCCGTTTGTGACTATTGCCTTTCTCTCGGCGTCGCAGGAATAATCGGTATAGCCGACAAACTCGGTGGCTCCGACATCCTTGAACGAAACGTTGCTGTCCTTCCACGCCTGAGCTCCGGCATCCTTGCGCGCCGCACGCGCCGCCGCTCTGCTCTGAGCATAGAGGCGGTCATATTCGTCGATATCGACGCTCATGCCGCGCTCTTCGAGCAGCTCTTTTGTCAGGTCTATCGGGAAGCCGAAAGTATCCTGAAGCTTGAAAGCATCTGCGCCGCTGAGCACCTTGGAATCGCTCTGAGCGATAATATTCTCAAGCAGATTGAGACCTGTGTCTATAGTCTTATTGAAGCTCTCCTCCTCAGCTTTGATGACCTTTACAATAAGATCATGCTTCTCGACGAGGTTCGGATAGGCTGTTGCATTCTCTTTGATAACGGTCTCGCACACTTTGTAGAGGAAAGTGCCGTCGATACCTAAGAGTCTGCCGTGACGAGCCGCTCTTCTGAGCAGGCGGCGAAGGACATATCCTCTGCCCTCGTTTGAAGGCATAACGCCGTCGCCGATCATGAAAGTGGTGCTTCTGATATGGTCGGTGATAACACGCAGGGAGACATCCTTTTTCTCGTCCTCATGATACTTGACGCCGGCTATCTCCATGATGTGCTTCATGATGTTCTGGACGGTGTCGACCTCGAAGAGGTTGTCCACGCCCTGCATGATGCAGGCGAGGCGCTCAAGACCCATACCGGTATCGATATTGCAGCTCTTGAGGCGGGTATAGTTATTGTTGCCGTCGTTATCAAACTGGGTGAAAACGAGGTTCCAGAACTCAACATACCTGTCGCAGTCGCATCCGACTCCGCAGGTCGGAGAGCCGCAGCCGTACTTCTCGCCGCGGTCGAAATAGAGCTCCGAGCAGGGACCGCAGGGGCCTGCGCCGTGCTCCCAGAAGTTATCCTCTTTGCCGAGGCGAACCATATGGTCGGGCGAAACACCGAGCTCCTTTGTCCAGATGTCATACGCCTCGTCATCGTCCTGATAGACGCTGATATATATTTTATCTGCGGGCATCTCGAGCACCTTCGTGCAGAACTCCCACGCCCAGGCGGTCGCCTCATGCTTGAAGTAATCGCCGAATGAGAAATTGCCGAGCATCTCGAAGAAAGTGCCGTGGCGCGCGGTGATTCCGACGCGCTCAATATCGGGCGTTCTGATGCACTTCTGGCAGGTTGTGACGCGGGTTCTCGGCGGTGTCAGCTCGCCTGTGAAATATTTCTTGAGCGGTGCCATGCCGGCGTTGATGAGAAGCAGGCTCTTATCTCCCTGAGGCACAAGCGAAAAGCTCGGCAGACGAAGATGACCCTTGCTCTCGAAAAAGCTCAGATACTTCTCTCTGAGTTCATTGAGTCCCGTCCATTCCATGATAAACAACTCCTTAAAAAATAAAAATAGATGCCGTTCTGCCCGGGACGGCCGAAGCCGCGGTACCACCCGGATTGCACAAAACTGCACCCCTCTGCTGCCCTTAACGCAGGCTACGCCCGTTCAACGCGGGAGGCTCCGAGCCGGCTGCCGTACTTCCTGACACGGCGCACCTCACAGCGGCATAATGCCGGCGCGCCTCTCTGCGAGCGGAATAAACGGCTCTGCTCTTCACAGCCAAAAATATTTACTCAAATATTCTACTCTTAATTTTCCCCGATGTCAATGTTTTAGCCGTAAATCGCGGAGAAAATATCGGGAGCGGCGAATAAGAATACCTGTCTGCGGGAGCTATGTATCTGCGGACGGGTGTTCTTTATATCACAAAAGCGGAGAACCCTCTTGAGCTCTCCGCTTTGTTTACGTTACTATACTTCTATCAATAATATCGGTATCCGGCGAGCTTCTGCGCAGCCTGAGCACGGGTTATAGATCTTTTGATAATCATAAACTTGTTCTCAAGAGCAAGATTGAACGACATTGAAACGGTCTTTACTACCCTCTTCAGGTTGAAATCGACCTTTGCGGAGAAGCGAATCATCGCAAGACCGAAGTCGGCGACGCTTATCTCGCTGTCCGGCTCAAACTTGCCGTCGGACGCTTTGACTATTCCGTTGCTGACAGCCCACACCGCGGCTTTGAACGCGGGATTCGAGCTGTCGAGATCGGCAAACGAAAGATTGTCGGTATTGACCTCGGGTGAGCCAGCCATTTCGTAAAGAGCCTGAACAAGAGCTGCCTTTGTCAGCGCGGAATCGGGGCTGAATTGCGTCTCGGAAGTGCCCGCCATGTAGCCTTTTCTGTACATAAACTCGATTGCATCGTAATACTCCGAATCGGACGCGACATCCGTAAACGGGAAGTTTGCATCGGGCAGAGCGTCAAGGATTCTGTCGGCGATGTGTCTGTGTCCCGCCGCGTTCGGATGGTATGTGTCGCAGGTCGTGCCCGTTGTATCGACAAAGATATAGCCGTATTTCTCGGCGCCCTCTTTCATCGGCTTGTTTGCCAGATCGACGACCATTTGTCCGAGATTGATGCTCTGGCTGTCATCCTTGTTCTCCTCGGTGTCTGTCGCTCCGTCGTCGCTCTTGACGCTCGTGTCGAACATTCCGATAACCAGAAGCTGAACATCGGGATTCAGAGCATATATATCCTCAATGACATGGTTCCAGTTCTCAAAGAAGTTTTCGACCCCGTATTTAAGCGCACGCGGGAGAACTCTGATAAGCTCGGGCATTGCGTCGGTAATCTTAGCGAGCTCAACTATTTTGTCGAGCTTATCGTTGACTATGCCGTTCTCCTTGAGAAGATCGCGCAGAGCCTTGACATACTTGCTGCAAGTGCCCTCTTTTTCGAGAATATCGGCGATGACCCATGTGAGATAAGTGCCGAAATCGTTTCCGCCGACACCGAGGGTAATAAGACCCGCCTGTGAAATTGCGCGGCGATACTCGGGGATCCTCGATTTCATGACCTCGGGGTTATGAGAATCGTGGAAAAGATAATCGTCGCCCGGATAATCGTCCTCGAGCATATAGCGGATATCTATCGTCCTGAATCCGGGGCAGGCCATCGGAACATAATTCACTCCGAGAGCATCGGCAACATACGCGCCGTATGAATTTTCAACGCGCTTGAACTCAGAATCCACATACACAAGGTCGTTGTGACCGCTGGCGACACTGTCGCCCAGAAGCACATATGTGCCGTAATCATAATACTTCTTTGCGTCTGCACTCTCGGTGCTGTCCGCAGCGAAGCAGACCGCGGAGCCGAAGGCCAATACGCATGTGAGAATCACTGCGACCGCCCTGCTTATAAACCTTTTCATTTTGATCCTCCTATCAAAATAGATAAAGCCGCACAGTCAAGACAACTGTACAGCTTTAAAGTAGCACAGATTTTTTTGAAAATCAATGCCCGAGGGCAAAAAAAAATAAATTATCTACAAATACGGTCGGGATTAGGGCTTAGAAGTTAAAAAGTCAAAGCGAAGATTCCATTTTCTCAAAAGCATTCCAAAGATCCTTGTCGAGAATGAACGGTTCAGTAAAAGCGTTCAGTACGAGTCCGCTGATGTTTTTTTCATTGTTTTTTGCCATAGAGATAGCTTTAAGAACACTGTGCTGCACCTTTGAAAAGCTTTCGCCGTATTCGCCCATAGCTTCAACTGTAGAAAATATTGGGAAATAGAATTCATCTCCGCTCTGCAATACATCAGGAATCAACCGCATTGCGCCCTTGGTATTAATTTTTTCTCCTACGAGCTTTTCGATATCTCCTGCGTTGTTTTTAATCATGGATTCAATTTGATTCCGATCTTCATCCGCCATTACAGCATTGCAAGGAATCCAGACATTGCTATCACGCAAGACCGCTAACACTTCAATCAAATTTTCTTCATTTTGTTTCTTATTAAACCTCGAAACAACAGCCTCCAACACGCTTCCATCCGCTAAATCTTCCGCCGTTATTTTTTGATTTGCATTTATATCAGCAACACAAACAAATTTATCACCATCAGTTTTTTGGGCAAAAAACATTACTATGTCACCCTCATGATATCCAAAATCCTGATAAAGTTCATTCAACAGAACTCCGATAATGCGATTTTCGGTAAGTCCTGTGATTCTAGTCCAGATTTCTTCTCTTTGCAATCCATTTTTTGCAAAAATCACCTTAATATCATCGATATAGCGCTCATGGCGGCAATCATCAAGAAACATCATCCTTCTTGTTCTTTCCACATATTCATCTGCATTGTACGCCTCGAGTGTTTTGAGTTTATTCGCATAGCGCTTAGACAAAGAGCCGTTATCATCAGGAAAAAAGAAACAGTTGTCCTCTGCAACAACATCGATTCTTATTTTAGAGGATATTGTATTTGATGAAACCCCGAATCTCGCATGCTCACCGTCCATTAAAGCCGCCGCCAAAACTTCAAGTGTCAGCCCGACTTCGCGATCATAATATCCATATGTAAGAATACCGTTTGCCTCATCCTCGCCCGGAAAACCATCAAGCAACTTTCTGACCTTTTTTGTAATAGGCACTACACAAAACTGATGGTAAAATGCTCTGAATCCGTCTTCCTTATAAGTCATATATTTACCCTCTTTTCAAAATTTTTTCGGTTGTTTTTTTCTTGCTGTCAATACAGTCTTCCGAAATTGATTTGTGTTTGGAACCGTTTGACAATCAGTTATTTATCAATATAATTGTATCACACTGTATGTACGATAAAACGGACAGGTAATTAAAATCCGCCGCTTGAAACAGAAAGGCAACGGCGGATTATCTTTAAATTTTTCTAAGCGACACCGCCATCTCGATATAGCACGATACGACAGGAAGTACGTCATACCTGCCTGTCCGTTACTCATAACTGGTCAATAAACCTTTCAACGATAACTCAGGGCTATCGTTATTTGTTTCTTCCACCATAAATAAACACTGCATCTTCAGTTGTAATTTCCGAAGTCACGTTGTTAAAATATGTGAATTTCGTATCTATTGCTGGCATCTCCAATCCCGTCAAGTCCCTGCCTATATCATGTGCCTTAACAGGTAAAGTTTCACATATTTTTAGTATATATGTTATTTCTCCAAACCATGTAATACATCCAAGTAATTCACATTTGCCACTCTCAAAACTTATCATTGTCCCTACAACATGCGCCGTATCATTTGGTGGTGTAGCTGCAGTTACATATCCAGTTTAATAACGAAACCATAAGCTATCATCCCACACGCCATACCGAATATAATTTCTCAACGCGTCGAATTTTGAGTCAGGCATAAACTCTGCGGAATTACTCCAGCACAGATAGTTGAAAATCGTTTTAGCGCACACTCGTCTTACAATTGGATCAATTGAGAATTTAATGTTTGTCAGAAAATCCGACTTACTATATTCACTAGCTATCTCCTTTTCCGAATACGTTGACTTCTCATTTAAATATCCTCAGGTGAAATGTAGGATAATCGTATTCAATCGTATCAATCAGATCTCCTACGGATACCATTACATCCAGCTCTTCTTTTATTTCTCTTATAAGAGCCTGCTGTGACGTCTCTCCGGCCTCAATCTTTCCGCCAGGGAACTCCCTCTGTCCTTTAAATTCTCCGTAGCCTCTTGCAGTTGCAAATATCCTGTCACCTTGACGGATAACTACTGCTACCACTCTAACTATTTTCATATTGTCCACTTATACAAATTCCAGCAACTTCTTCTCCATGCAGAATTCGTATCCCATCTTCTTTTCTCCAACGGTGTTAAACTGTATAACAATGGTGGTGCCGGCAATCTCAGTAATCTTGCCGGTTCCAAAGGTTTTATGCTTCACTGTTTTACCTACAATATCCGCTGGGATAACAACAGATGGCTTCGGTTCTGGTTTTACATACACCGTCGCCTTTGCAATCGGAGGTTTTGTTTTACTCTTTTTGAGTTCCTGCATCATTTTGGTATATTCTTCATCCACGTTCTTACCGCGTGCCTTGTAGTCCTCCATATCTTTGAATACAAACATTTGTAGCTTCTGTACGTCATTATCCGGAACTGGCCGAACAGGGAACATCCATACTTTTCTTGGCACACCATCCTCACCAGGCTGGGTATCCGCATATGGTTTATCCAACAACTCAATTCTTCCGCAATAAACATACTCGCCGGCATCCATCACCTCAAATAAATGCACATCGACACCATTGAAGCCGCTTTCTGCGAGCGTTGCATTTTGAGACCAGTACAAATCCTGGTCTCCGGATTTACCCATGCCTGTATAATGTAAAACTCCGCCTATCCATTTATCATGATAAAGGCCCTTTGTATAATCGGATACAATAACAAGCGTATTCGTTGTTCTTGAACGACGCATGCCTCCCATATTTCCGCATTTAAATATTTCTACGATATCCACATTCTTTACAATTTGTCCTATTTTTAAGCCAGGATTAAACATAATAATGCGCCTCCACTTCCATAACATCTATTCCACTGCCAACTCTGCCTTATGGTATCGAGTAGCCTAAACTGCGGTCGGAACTGACAACAATTTCAGTGCTACAACCCACGACATCTAATCCACAGCCTAAACCCTACCGCATTTTTCAGTCATCCACTTTTTCTCCGGTCAGACTAAAAAGTAGATATGTTTCCACATAAAATAACCGAGCTTTTTCAGAAGTCTGGCTTCAAATCCAAACCTCCGAAAAAGCCCGGAAATACGCCGCTTTCTGGCACTTGATTTTATTTCCTTGACATCAATACTACCGTCTCCACATGGGCAGTGCCGGGGAACATATCCACGGCGGCGGCCCGCTTGGCTTCGTAGCCGAACTCCCGGAAGATCTTCACGTCCCGGCCCAGTGTCGCCGGGTCACAGGAGACATAGACCACCTTCTCCGGCCCCATGGCTGCCACGGAGGCGATGACCTCCGGAGCCAGTCCCTTCCGAGGCGGATCCACCGTCACTACATCCGGGCGCAGGCCGTCGGCTTCCAGTTTGGCGGCGATGTCCGCCGCGTCTCCGCAGAAAAACTCCGCGTTTTTAACGCCGTTGCGCGCGGCGTTTTCGCGCGCGTCGTCGATGGCCTCGGGAACGATCTCCGCACCGAGGACTTTCTTCGCGTGATCCGACAGTGCGAGCGTGATCGTGCCCGCGCCGCAGTAGAGGTCGAGCACCGTCTCCTGCCCCGTGAGGCCCGCAAATTCGATGGCTTTCGCGTAGAGCCGCTCGGCCTGTACGCGGTTGACCTGATAAAACGACGGCACACTCAGCCGGAACGTCTTGCCGCAGAGCGTATCCTCAAGCCCGTCGCTCCCCCAGAGCGTCGCCAAGGATGACGTTGCCTTTTTTCGTGTTCGTGCCCAGCACGATGCCGGTGCACTTCGGGCACGCATCGCGCAGGAGCGTGACAAGCCGGTCTTCTTTCGGCAATTTATCTCCGTTCACGAGCACGCAGACAAGGCTCTCCCCCGCCGCGTTCGAGCGAATGTAGAGATGGCGGACAAGGCCGCGGCCCGTCTTTTCGTCATAGCCCGCGACGCGGCAGGACTGCATATATTCGCGCAGCGCCTCCGCCGCGGCGTCGGCCACGGGCTTGACCAATAAGCAGTGCTCGCACTCGATGACCTCGTGCGTGCGGGCGCGGTAAAAGCCGACCGCGCCGTCCTTCGACACGGGGTACTGCGCCTTGTTGCGGTAGCGCAGCGTGTCCCGCGCGCCTAAAATTTCTTCGACGGTCACATCGCTGCCGCCGATGCGGGACAAATTGTCCTGCACGCGCTGGCGTTTCAGCCGCAGCTCCTCTTCATAGCGGATGTGGCGGTACGTGCAGCCGCCGCAGCGCGGGAAGTACGGGCAGTCCGGCGTGATGCGCTCGCTCGACGGCTCGATCACCTCAAGCACTTTGGCAAAGGCGACGCTCTTGAGCGTCTTTAAGATGAGCACGCGGCACTTCTCGCCGCGCAGCGCGCCGTGGACGAACACGACGCGCCCGTCGATGCGCGCAACGCCCATGCCGCCCTCGCCATAGCCCTCGATGGTGACGGTATGCTCCTGATTTTTGGCAAGCTCCATCGTCTTCTCCTCTCAGAAAAGGTACTTCGCGCTTTTATCGCGCGAAGTACCTTTTGTTGTGTATCTCAAATCACTCGCGGAAGCGCTCGATCAGGCTGATGATCTGGCCGGTGAGCGCAGAAATGTCCTTGTTGGGTCTGCCCTTGCAGCGCTTGGCAAACTCAAGCAGCGACTCCGCTGCCGCCACGAGCTTGGCGTAGAGGTTGTCGGCGCGGGACTTCTGCGCCGTGCGCTTGCGCTCGGAAATGTAGCCCTCGCTGACCATTTCGTTCGCAGCAAGGTCGTAGCACTCGGTAAACTTGGCCGCGTGCGCATGGAAGCCGAGGGAATTGAGCTCTTCGGCAAACACGGGCGCAACGTCCTCGTCGCCGTGGACAACAAACACGTGCGTCGGCTTCGGGTCGAATGCCTTGATCCACTGGACGAGATGATCGTGATCGGCGTGGGACGACAGGCCCTGGAAGTTGACGATTTTCGCCTTGACGGCGATCTCCTCGCCGAAGAGCTTGACCTTTTCAACGCCGTCGAGCAATCTGCGGCCCAGCGTGCCGGGCGACTGGAAGCCGACGAACACGATCGCGCTGTTCGCGCGCCAGAGGTTGTGCTTCAAATGGTGGCGGATACGGCCCGCGTCGCACATACCGGAGGCGGAAATGATGACCTTGGGCGTCGTGTCCATGTTCAGCATCTTCGATTCCTCGCTCGACTCAACAAGGTTGAGGTTCGGGAAGGTGAACATGTGCGTGCCGTCCTTCACAAGCTCGAGCGCCTGCTCGTCGAGATAGCCGTGCAGGTCGCCGCAGAACACAGTCGTCGCCGCCTTGGCAAGGGGCGAGTCGATGTACACAGGGAAGTTCGGCGTCGACTTGACGAGCTTTTGATCCTTGATCTCGCGGATAAAGTACAAAAGCTCCTGCGTGCGGCCCACAGCGAACGACGGAATCACAACGTTGCCGCCCTTGCCGAGCGTCTCGTCGATAATCTGTGCCAGTTCGTCGGTGTAGCTCCAGACCTCGGTGTGGTTGCGGTCTCCGTAGGTCGACTCCATCACGACGTAGTCGGCCTTTTTGAGAAGCTGCGGATCGCGGATGATAGGCTGGTCGACGTTGCCGATATCGCCGGAGAAGACGATCGTCTTGTGCACGCCGTTTTCTTCCAGCTCAAGCGTGATGGACGCGGAACCGAGCAGATGGCCCGCGTCGGTGAACACCGCGCTCACACCCTCGCAGAGGTCGACCTTTTCTTTATACTCGCAGGTCGTCACGTACTTGAAAACATCCAGCGCGTCCTGCTCGGTGTAGAGCGGATCGACATGCTCGCGGCCCGCGCGCTCGCCCTTGCGGTTTTCGTACTCCGCGTCGCTCTCCTGAATGTGAGCGGAGTCGAGCAACATGATCTTCATCAAATCTGCTGTCAGGCGTGTCGTCAGGATGCGGCCGTGGAAGCCGTTTTTCACCAGCAGCGGGATACGGCCCGTGTGGTCGATGTGCGCGTGGGTGACGATCACATAGTCGATGTTCGCGCCCATCTGGATGGAGGTAACGATCAGATAGCTCATGAAGAAGATGTTGG
>OLFW01001498.1_pt1 | contig 13251 bp, 11 predicted proteins | sample 1605351 | NCBI WGS metagenome assembly OLFW01 (sample SAMEA3888918, study PRJEB22519) | human gut metagenome | biome: human gut; feature: human-associated habitat; material: faeces | place: Denmark | collected 2010 | reverse complement strand
GGTTGTGTTCCTCAGCCTGTATATTGCCAATACCGGCACGGTTCCAGCTGCCGACAATGCGGCCGCCTCTACCGCTTCTTCACAGGCCGCACAGTAACCGCATCCCTCCCAACTGCTGCACGGCTCTGCCCGTGCAGCAGTTTTTTTGTTAGGAGACCCTATGTTTATCGATATCATCCCGTTACAGAAGAACACCGCCCGCCTGACCCGTGTTTACGGCGACGCACCCTGTGCGGCCCTTCCCGCAAGCGTACCGGGCCCGGAGGGCGAGGTGCTGGCCATCACCGAGCTGGGGGACTACTGCTTCTCCGAGAAGCCCAGAAGCCTGCCCGGGGCCGATGCGCTTTGCCGCTATGAAGTCGGCCCGGACGGTACCTGCACCCTTGTGCAGGCCTTTGGCCGCAACCTGACCGGACGGCATGGCCGCTATGACCTCGACTTTGGGGAAGGGTCTGCTGCCCCGGAGGAGCTGCACCCGGTGTGCGGCAATTTCGTGGAGGAGATCATCCTGCCGGACAGCCTGCAGGTCATCGGCAGCTGCGCCTTTTACAACTGCCGCAGCCTGCGCCTGCTCACGGTGGGCAGCGGGGGACTTACCGTGGGCAGCGATGTGTTTTTGAACTGCTTTGCGCTGGAGACCCTGCGGGTGCAGGCCGCACCGGAGCAGCCCACCGGGCTGTTTGCGCTGGTGAACAACATCACCGAGGCCGTGCAGGCGCAGTTCTGGCCCGCCGATGCCCCCGCGCCGCTGGCGGCGCTGTGGTACCCCGCCTACTGGGAGGATATCGAGGAGACCCCCGCCCACATCCTGCTGCACACCTTTTCCGGGCAGGGATACCATTACAGACAGTGTTTTCTCGACAATAAATTCCTCCCCGCAGAATATGACGCCATCTTCCCGCAGGGGCACGATGCCGATGACGCCGCCGTTATGGCCATGCTCTGCTTTGGCCGCCTGCGGTATCCGTGGCAGCTGACCGAAGCTGCCGCCGGGCACTACCGGGCGTTTCTGGCAGCCAACACCGACCGGGTGTTCGCCCGCCTTTTAAAGGCACAGGACACCGACAGCATCCGCGCCCTGCTGGCGTTGGACGTGCTGGATAAAGCCGCTTTTGCATCTGCCGCCGCCCTTGCCGCCAAGGCAGAAAACGCCGCTGCTGCCGCCCTGTTGGCAGATGCAGAGCACAAAAAATATGCTCCCCAGTCCAAAAAGCAGCGGTACGATTTTGATTTTTGAGAGGTGACCACACGTTGCCAAAAGAAAAATTTTTCGACCCCCGCAAGCCCTTCCAATCCCAGCGGCCGGAGACCCACGAGGAGTGGCAGGCACGCATGGGTGGCGAGGTGCTGGCGGTGGTGCGCAGCGGGCTGTATCTGGACTTCCGGTTTCTGGATATGGCACTCAGCGCCCTGAACCCCGCCCCGGACGAGCGCTGCCGAGTGCTGGCTACGGACGGCCAGACCCTGTATTACCAGCCGCAGCGCTTGTTGCAGCTTTATCAGGAGAACCCGAAATATCTCAACCGGTTGTATCTTCACACCATATTCCACTGCGTATTCCGGCATTTGTGGCTGAAAGGCCGCCGCGAGCCGCAGCTGTGGAGCCTTGCGTGCGATATCGCGGTGGAAAACGTTATCGACAGCTTACAGCGCAAAAGCGTGATGCGCCCGCTGACCTATGTGCGGCAGAACGCCTACCGGCAGATCACCGCTGAGGAAAAGGTGGTGGCGGCAGCGCCGGTGTACCGCTGGCTCACCCGGCAGACGCCCGGCGTGCTGCGGCAGCTGGAGCGGGAATTTGTCACCGATGACCACCGCCTGTGGCCGAAGGATGCCCCGGAGCAGCCCCAGCAGATGCCCACCCCTTTGCCGCAGAAAACGTGGCAGAAGATCGGGGAGCGGATGCAGACCGAGCTGGACCTGCGGGATAAAGAGGCGGGCGAGGGCACCGATGCCTTGAAGCAGCAGGTGAAGGCCGCCAACCGCAGCCGCCGCAGCTACAAGGACTTTCTGCGCCGGTTCTGCGTCCTGCGCGAGGAAGTAAAGCTGGACCCGGACGAGTTCGACCTGAACTTTTATACCTACGGCCTTTCGGTGTACGGCAACCTGCCCCTGATCGAGCCGCTGGAAAGCCGGGAAAGCAAAAAAATCGAGGAGCTGGCATTGGTCATTGATACCAGCTACTCCACCTCCGGCGAGCTGGTGCGCGCCTTTCTGGCCGAGACCTACACCCTGCTGAAAGGGCGGGAAAACTTTTTCCACCGCATGAACCTGCACCTGATTCAGGCCGACAACGCCGTGCGGCAGGATATCCTCATCCGCAACGAGGATGAACTCATCCATGCCATGAACCACTTTGAGCTGCGGGGCGGCGGCGGAACGGACTTCCGTCCGGCCTTTGCATATGTGGATCAGCTTTGCGCCGAAAAGAAGTTTTCGAACCTGCGCGGCCTGCTGTACTTCACCGACGGCATGGGCACCTACCCGGCGCGGCGTCCCGGCTACGATACCGCCTTCCTGTTTTTGGGAGAGCGGTTCGATGATGCCAATGTGCCGCCGTGGGCGATGAAGGTGGTACTGGACGAAGAAGAATTTACCGGTGCGGCAGCCCGCCCGGCCAGCGCCCTTGCGGACGCTCTGGCCGAGGAGGACGATCTGTACCGCGAACTGAACAACTCCTGACAAGAGGGGAAAATATTATGAATATCAAACGTGCCAAAGAAGAGATCGAGCATACCGTAAAAGCTTACCTTGCCAAGGATGCGCTGGGCGAATACGCCATTCCCGCCATCCGGCAGCGCCCCATCCTGCTGATGGGCCCTCCGGGTATTGGCAAAACGCAGGTGATGGAGCAGGTGGCCCGGGAGTGCGGGGTGGCACTGGTGGCCTACACCATCACCCACCACACCCGCCAGAGCGCCGTGGGTCTGCCCTTTATCCGGCAGCGCCACTACGGCGATAAGGACGTATCGGTGACCGAATACACCATGAGCGAGATCATCGCCAGCATCTATGCCAAAATGGAGGCCACCGGCCTTTCGGAGGGCATTCTGTTCATCGACGAGATCAACTGCGTGTCCGAGACGCTTGCCCCCACCATGCTGCAATTTTTGCAGTGCAAGACCTTTGGCAATCAGGCTGTGCCTGCGGGCTGGGTCATCGTGGCGGCAGGCAACCCGCCGGAGTACAACAAATCCGTCCGGGATTTTGACATCGTAACCCTTGACCGCGTGCGCCGCATGGATATCGAGCCCGACCTGCCGGTGTGGAAGGACTACGCCCGCGCCGCCCATATCCACAGCGCCATCCTGAGTTATCTGGAACTGCATCCCCAGAACTTCTACCAGATCAACGCGGACGTGGACGGCACCCAGTTCGTCACCGCCCGCGGCTGGGAGGATCTTTCCAACCTGCTGGACACCTACGAAGCACTGGGCTTGCAGGCGGACGAGGAGCTGATCCGGGAATACATCCAGCACCCGAAGATCGCCGAGGACTTCTCGGCCTATCTGGACCTGTACTACAAGTACCGGGACGACTACGGCGTGGAGGAAATTCTTGCCGGGCAGGCAAAGTCCGCCGTGTTCGCACGGCTGCTGCAGGCTCCCTTTGACGAGCGGCTCAGCCTTGTCAGCCTGCTGCTGGCGGGGCTGGATACCCGCTTTACCGCCTCTTTACAGGCAGACGCCGTGGCCGATGCCTGCTATGCCTTTTTGCGGGAGACCAAAAAGGCGCTGGCTACCCTGCCGGAGGATATCCCGGACGGCTCCGCAGAGCTGTTCAGCCAGCAGATCAAGGACTACGAAGCCGAGACCCAGCAAAAGCGTGACGCCGGGCTGCTGGGCAAGGCAGAGCTGACCAACCGCCTGCAGGTGCAGGCTGCGCTGCACCAGTGGGAGGGCGAGTTGCGCCGCGCCAACGCCGCCGGTACGCAGGAGGCCTTCGACCTGCTGCGCGGTCAGTTCCGTGCGCTGGCAGACCAGCGCGAAGCTACCCAAAAGACCGCCGCCGCTGCGCTGGAAGCCGCCTTCGACTTTATGGAGCAGGCCTTTGCGGAAAGTCAGGAGATGGTGGTGTTCGTCACCGAACTTACGGTGAACCCCGCCTCTCACCAGTTCCTCACCGAGAACGGTTGCGAGCGGTATTTCAAGTACAACAAGGATCTACTGCTGGATCACCGCAAGGCCGCTTTGCAGCAGGAACTTGCCGCCGAGCAGCGCCGTCACGGCGGGGTGTAAGGCACGGAAAACGATTGAAAATGGCCTCCGCGTGTGCTTTGGCCATCTTCAGCGGAAATTCGATTTATAACTGTGGGACACCGGAGCGTCTGCGGACGCTCCGGTGTCCCTTTTTCACGGGAGAAGGCCGCAACGGTAGGTGGGTGCTTTCCATGAATACTGCCGTTTTCCTTTTCTCACAAGTGGGAACGCAAAAAAGGACACCGCACGAAGCGGTGTCCTCTTTTTTTGCTTAGGATACTGTCAGGATCAGTGGCCGCAGCTCTCGCAGTGCTCACAGTCCTCTTCCAGCTTGCCCACGATGGGTTCCGGGTCGATGCCCTGACGGCGGTAGTAGTCGGACAGAGCAGCCTTGACGGCCTGCTCGGCCAGAACAGAGCAGTGCACCTTGACCGGGGGCAGACCTTCCAGAGCCTCCACAACGGCCTTGTTGGTCAGCTTCAGCGCCTCATCCACGGTCTTGCCCTTGATCAGGTCGGTGGCCATGCTGCTGGTGGCAATGGCTGCGCCGCAGCCAAAGGTGAGGAACTTGACGTCCACGATCACATTGTTCTCAATTTTCAGGTACATGCGCATGATGTCGCCGCACTTGGGATTGCCCACTTCACCCACGCCGTTTGCATCGGGCAGCTCACCTACGTTGTGCGGATTTGCGAAATGCTCCATGACCTTGGCACTATACATACTTGCCATAATTACTGCTCTCCCTTCAGGCTGAACTGGCGGGCCTTGTTCTGACCCTGCAGCCACATACAACTCATAGCGCGGCGGCGGGGAATGACCTCCTCCAGCACGTCACACAGATATTTTGCTTCTTCCATGGTGTTCTGCGGGCCAAAGGTGAACCGCATGGAACCGTGACCGATCTCCTCCGGCAGGCCGATGCTCAGCAGCACATGGCTGGGGTCCAGACTGTCGGAGTTGCAGGCAGAGCCGGTAGAGGCGCAGATGCCGTGCATATCCAGATCCAGCAGGATGGTCTCGCCCTCCAGACCCGGGAAGCTGATGTTCACATTGTTGGGCAGACGGGGACTGCGGCCGCCGTTCAGGCGGGCTTCCGGGATGTTCTTGAGGATGCGGTCGATGACGTAATCGCGCAGCTCGCTCTCGTGGGCCATGCGCTCATCCAGATGCGCTGTGGCGATCTCCAGTGCCTTGCCCATGGCAGCAATGCCGGCCACGTTCTCGGTGCCTGCACGGTGGCGGGCCTCCTGACTGCCGCCATCGATCAAGTTCTGGGGCCATACGCCCTTACGGCAGTACAGTGCACCCATGCCCTTGGGGCCATTGAACTTGTGGGCGCTCATGGACAGCATATCCACGCCCAGCTCCTTCACATCCACGGGGATGGCACCCACAGCCTGCACCGCATCGGTGTGCATCCACACGCCATGCTTGTGGGCAATCTCGGCGATCTCCTTGATGGGCTGGATGGTGCCGATCTCGTTGTTGGCCATCATGATGCTGACCAGTGCGGTGTCGGGACGGATGGCAGCCTCCACGTCCTCGGGGCGGATGTAGCCCTCAGAGGTGGGACGGATATAGGTCACCTCAAAGCCCATGCGCTCCAGTGCAGCCATGCTGTGCATGATGGCATGATGCTCAAAAGCGCTGGTGATGAGGTGCTTTTTGTTCTGGCGTGCCTTGGTAAAGGCGGTGCCCTTTACGGCCCAGTTGTCGGCCTCGGAGCCGCAGCTGGTAAAGAAGAGCTCAGCCGGACTTGCATTGATGGCCTTTGCCACCTGCGCACGGCCGGTGTCCACGAATTCCTTTGCCTCATAGCCGATGCTGTAATGGCTGCTGGGGTTGCCGCAGGCACCGCTCAGGGCTTTGACCATCATTTCCAGTGCCTCGGGAGCACAGGGAGTGGTGGCAGCATTATCCAGATAAACCACTTTTTCCATGTTTTCCATAGGAATGATCCTTTCTTATTGAACGCGTCTGCAGGAGCCTTGAATGCCCTGTGCAGATGCGGAATCCTTTCAACGGATAAGTTATACCATATCATTCCCTAGTATGTCAATATGAATACTGGATTTTCGTGATTCAGTCACCTTTTTTGCCCTTTCCGGTCAGCTTACCCAGCGCCACCTTCCACTTGGGGTAGCCCCAGCGCTTATCCTCGGCAAAGTCGTCCGCCAGCTTCCACGGGAAGATGCCGCCGTCAAAGTACAGGTTTCCGGCTTCGTCCACCCGGTCCAGCTTTTTGGGCAGATAGCTTTCGTCGTAATAGCTCTTGCGGCGGTCCGGCAGCACCCAGTGCAGCGTGCCGTCCTCATCCATGCCGGACGCCCACACGCCGAACACAAAGGTGGCAGCCTCGCCGTAGCAGTGCTGCTCAAAGCGGATGGCGCCATCGTAGTAGAACTTGATGACCTCCAGCGTGCCGGATTCCTTTTTGCCGTCCCGCCCTAAGGTAGGGCGGTAATCCTGCTGGTAACGGCAGCCGCAGTGGCTGCCCGCGAACTCTTTTGCATGGAACGACATGGCATGGTTTCCTTTCTGGTATGGGTTTGTGCTTCTTATAAAGTATATAACCTTAAAAATGCCCCTCAAAATCGCCCTCGATCTCGTAGGGCCAGCTTAAAATGCCGCCAAGGTCCCGCAGGTGGGTGTAGCCAAGGGCTTCCAGCTTCTGCACAGCGTCGGCGCTGCGGCGTCCGGTGCGGCAGTACACCAGCCACAGGGCGTTTTTGTCCGGCAGCACCTCGGCGGCGCGGTCGATGACCTGCCCCAGCGGCAGCAGCTTTGCCCCCGGGATGTGCCCAACGGCGTATTCGTCCGGCTCGCGCACATCCACTGCGACAGCCTTGCCGGTATCCAGCAGACGGATGGCGTCTGCGGCGGTGATCTTTTCTGTCATACTCTCACTCCTCAAAGATAGGTTCTGTTCCATCCTATGATAACAGACCTTTTTTGTTTGCACAAGAGGTTTCTCCTTTGCAAAATCCGAGTAACGTGCTATACTATAAACTGCAACAAGGAGAGGACTACCATGAAATTTTCCACCAAGAGCCGCTACGCCCTGCGCCTGATGGCGGAGCTGGCGCGCTATGCGCCGGGCACCACCGTCAGCCTGAAGGAGATCAGTGAGCGGCAGAACCTGAGCCTGAAATATCTGGAACAGATCGTCACCCCGCTGGCGCGGGTGGGGCTGGTCAAGAGCGAGCGGGGCAGTCAGGGCGGCTACCGCCTGACAAAAGATCCCGCCGACTACACCGCCGGCGAGATCCTGCGCGCCATCGAGGGCAGCGTAGCGCCCATTCCGTGCCTTGGCAGCGTGACCAACGAGTGCCCCATGTCCGAGCAGTGCTTCACCCTGCCGTTCTGGGCGGGGCTGGACGAGGTGATCAACCAGTATATCGACAGCGTTACGCTGGAGCAGCTGGCAAGCCAGCTGCCCGCACCGGATTCCGCCGCGCAGGAGAGCTGCTGCAGCTGCGGCGGCACGAAAAATGAGAAATAAGTAAAAATAAAGCTTGACATTCCCCGTTGCATCGGCTATAATAATCAAGCATTCAGCGAATGTATATAGGGGTATAGCTCAGCTGGTAGAGCAGCGGTCTCCAAAACCGCGTGCCGTGAGTTCGAAACTTACTACCCCTGCCATGACGCACAGGTTCTTCGGAACTTGTGCGTTTTGTTTTTACTCCCTCTGCCGTTTCACTCTATGACCCCTCCCGTGAAAAATGCGTTTGTCGCGCTCCGCAGAGCGCGACAAACGCGAAATTTAAAATAATTTTTCCGCTGAATATGGCCAGAGCAACAGCGGAGGCCATTTAAAATTGTCCTGCTTCCCCAAAACAACGCGTTTGCGCCCGCTTTTGCAAAAAATTGCATTTTCCGCAAATTTGTGCTTGACAACAGGCCGACTTTCCGATATAATAGAGCACGTTCCCGCGGTAAGATGCCGCACGAACTTGAGCGATCATGGCCCGGTAGCTCAGTTGGTTAGAGCACCAGCCTGTCACGCTGGGGGTCGTCGGTTCGAGCCCGATCCGGGTCGCCATTTGCTGCTATAGCTCAGTTGGTAGAGCGCATCCTTGGTAAGGATGAGGTCTCCAGTTCGAATCTGGATAGCAGCTCCAAAGGCAAGCACCTCGAAGTCTTAGGACTTCGGGGTGTTTTTTTGCGCTTTTTCAGGGCAGGGGGCTTGTTGCATCCTACTGCTTGTGGAAACCGCCCAAAATAGAACGACTTTTTCTCCCGGTACGTCAATTGAAGCCATCTCCAAATTGTTATATAATTAACATAATGATGAACTGCGGCACAGCGCTGCGTGTGCCGTACTATTTTTGGAGGTTTTGTATTATGGCTCGTTTTACTCTGCCCCGTGATCTGTACCATGGCAAGGGCGCTTTAGAAGCGCTGAAATCCTTTACCGGCAAAAAGGCAATGATCTGTGTCGGCGGCGGCTCCATGAAGCGTTTCGGCTTCCTGGATCGTGCCGTGGAGTACCTGAAGGAAGCCGGCATGGAAGTGGAGCTGTTCGAGGGCATCGAACCCGATCCTTCCGTGGAGACCGTCATGCGCGGTGCTGAGGCCATGCTGAAGTTTGAGCCCGACTGGATCATCGCCATGGGCGGCGGCTCTCCCATTGATGCTGCCAAGGCCATGTGGATCAAGTACGAGTACCCCGAGATCACCTTTGAGGAGATGTGCAAGGTGTTCGGCATCCCGCCGCTGCGCCGCAAGGCACACTTCTGCGCCATTTCCTCCACCTCCGGCACTGCCACCGAGGTGACCGCTTTCTCCATCATTACCGACTACCAGAAGGGCATCAAGTACCCCATCGCGGACTTTGAGATCACCCCGGACGTGGCCATCGTGGACCCGGATCTGGCTGAGACCATGCCCAAGAAGCTGGTTGCCCACACCGGTATGGACGCCATGACCCACGCTGTGGAGGCTTACGTTTCCACCGCACACTGCGACTACACCGACCCTCTGGCCATCTTTGCCATCCGCATGATCCAGGGCGATCTGGTGGACAGCTACAATGGCGATATGTCCAAGCGCGACTCCATGCACAACGCCCAGTGCCTTGCCGGTATGGCCTTCTCCAACGCACTGCTGGGCATCGTGCACTCCATGGCACACAAGACCGGCGCTGCCTTTGCAGACTACGGCGCACACATCATCCACGGCGCGGCCAACGCCATGTACCTGCCCAAGGTCATCGCCTTCAACGCCAAGGACCCGGAGGCCAAGAAGCGCTACGGTGTCATCGCAGACGAGATGAAGCTGGGCGGCGCAAACGATGACGAGAAGGTCAAGCTGCTCATCGAGTACCTGCGCGGCATGAACGACGCGCTGAACATCCCCCACTGCATCCAGCACTACGGCCCGGACTCCTACCCCACCGAGCAGGGCTTTGTGCCGGAGAATGTGTTCCTGGAGCGGCTGCCCGAGATCGCCAAGAACGCCATCGCCGACGCCTGCACCGGCTCCAACCCCCGCCAGCCCAGTCAGGAGGAGATGGAGAAGCTGCTCAAGTGCTGCTACTACGATACTGAGGTGGATTTCTGATCCGTCCTTTCTTTATTACGCCTCCTTCCCTATGGACAAAAGCCCCGCAGAGCATACCGCCCTGCGGGGCTTTTGCCGGTTTCGCCTGCATTCTCCCGTGAAAAAAGGGGTTCGGAAACGCCTACGGCGTTTCCGAACCCCTTTCATACTACTAAGGCGTTACAGCTTGCTCAGCTGGGGACCCTGTGCGGTGTCCTTGACAGCCCAGCCCAGTTCGGTCAGCTGTGCGCGGATGGCATCAGCGGTGGCCCAGTCCTTGGCCTTCTTGGCAGCAGCACGCTTCTCCACCAGCGCGGTCACCTCGGCGGGCACTTCGTCCTTCTTGCGGTTGTACAGCAGACCCAGCACGCCGGTGATCTCGTCAAAGGCGGCGGCAGCGGTCTCCAGTGCAGCCTTGCTGGAAGCAGCAGACAGGGTGTTGATCTCCTTGACCAGATCAAACACGGCAGCAAGCGCATCCGGGGTGTTCAGGTCGTCGTCCATGGCGGTGCAGAACTTGGTGCGTGCCTCGGCGGCCTTTTCCTTCAGGGTCTCGTCGGTGCCGAAGTCGGTCTTGCTCAGGGCAAAGTCCAGATTCTCGCGGCAGGTGTACAGGCGCTCCAGACTGTTCTTGCAGCTCTCGATGAGGTCTACGGTGTAGTTCAGGGGCATGCGGTAGCCGGCGGTCAGCATGAAGTAGCGGATGGGCTCGTAGCCGTAGAGGTTTGCCACATCCCGCACGGTAAAGAAGTTGTGCAGGCTCTTGGACATCTTCTGATTGTCCACGTTGATGAAACCGTTGTGCATCCAGTAGCGGGCAAACTCGCAGCCGTTGGCGCACTCGCTTTGGGCGATCTCGTTTTCGTGGTGAGGGAAGATCAGATCCTGACCGCCGCAGTGCAGGTCGATGGTCTTGCCCAGATGGGTGCGGCTCATGGCGCTGCACTCGATGTGCCAGCCCGGGCGGCCCATGCCGTAGGGGCTTTCCCATGCGGGTTCACCGGGCTTTGCGGCCTTCCAGACGGCAAAGTCGGCGGGATCCTCCTTCAGATCGTCCTCCATGCGGCTGCGCAGCTCGCGGTTGCCGCTTTCCAGATCGTCCAGATTCAGGTGGCTCAGCTTGCCGTAGCCGGGGTCGCTCTTCACCCGGAAGTACACATCGCCGTTCTTGGCAACGTAGGCGTGGCCGGAGTCAATCAGATCTTTGACGATATCCAAAATCTGGGGGATATGCTCGGTAGCGCGGGGCTGCACGGTGGGCTTTTCGCAGTTCAGCCCGGCGGCATCCTTCAGGTACTCGGCCTCGAAGCGCTGCGCCACCTCCTTCATGGAGGTGCCCTCTTCCTGTCCCTTCTTGATGAGCTTATCGTCGATATCGGTGATGTTGGAAACGTAGATCACCTTGTTGCCCCGGTATTCCAGATAGCGGCGCAGGGTGTCGAACACGATCAGCGGACGTGCGTTGCCGATGTGGATATAGTTGTACACGGTAGGGCCGCAGACGTAGATGCGGCACTCGCCGGGCACCTGCGGCACAAATTCTTCCTTCTGTCGGGTCAGGGTGTTGAAGATCTGCATGGTCAATTCTCCTTTTTGTTCCAAACAGAAGCCGCAAAACAAAACGCCCCCGGAGCGGTGCACAAGGCACAGCTCCGAAGGCGGTTTTAAAATCAAAATCGCGGTTCCACTTCTGTTTGTCGCTCAAAGCCGGTAACGGCGGCGCACCGCACGGCGATACTTCCCCACGGGTTTCCCGCCGCGTGCTGTCCGGGCGCACTTTGCGCAGCGGTCTGCAAACAGGCTTCCAGCCAGTGGCCTGTTCTCTCTGCGCAGACGGTGTGCGGCGCTACTCTGCCCGGATAAACGCATTTATCCTTTTACCCCTTTATTATAGCGGTGCGGTGCAGGGAAGTCAAGGAGGAACAAAGAACGATTCAGAATGCCCGCCGCGTTGCTTTGGGCATCCTCAGCGGAAGAATTATTTTAAATTTCGGGATATCGGAACGCCTGCAGGCGTTCCGATATCCCATTTTCACGGGAAGGGCGCAGAGCGAAGCGGAGCGCAATCAAAACGGTGGTGCTTTACCCGGGATACCGGCTCACTTCCAGCAGTTCTTCTGCCCGCTTTACCTGCTCTGCCGTGGGCGGTACAGCGTCCGGCAGGGGATAGGGGATGCCCAGCTTCTGCCATTTGAACAGCCCCAAGGTGTGGTAGGGCAGCACCTCCACCCGCTGCACCGTTTTCAGGCTGCGGATAAAGTCTGCTGTTTTGCGCAGCCCTTCCTCGTCGTCGGTCAGACCGGGCACAAGGACGTGCCGCACCCACAGCGGGATGCCGAGGTCGGAGATGTGCCGCGCCATGGCAAGGATGTTGGCGTTGTCCTTGCCGGTGAGCTGCCGGTGGCGCTCCGGGTCGATCTCCTTGAGGTCTAAGATCACCAGACTGGTGTTAGCCATCAGACGGTCGAACGCCGCCAGATAGGCCGGGTCGTCCGGGCGGAAGGGCTGCCCGGCGGTGTCCAGCGCCGTATGCACGCCTTTGGCGCGTGCCAGCGTGAAGAACTCAGTCAAAAAGTCCATCTGCCGCAGCGGCTCACCGCCGCTGACGGTAATGCCGCCTTCTTTGCCCCAGTAGCTGCGGAAACGCTCTGCTTTATCCAGAAGCTCGTCTGCTGTCATCAGATTGTCAGTGTCGGGATTCCAGGTATCTACATTGTGGCAATATTGACAACGCATATTGCAGCCCTTGAGGAAGATAAGATAGCGGATTCCGGGTCCGTCTACTGCGCCGAAGGATTCTAATGAGTGAATTCTGCCTTTGATCATTGTAATAACCTCCATTCTCTGCCATGCAGGCAGCTGAGGGGTGAGTGTAGTTAACACTATTCAGAACTCCATTCGCAAAACCGCCTCTGCGAGGCTTTCCTGAATAACATGCTTGCATGTTATTTGCTCATGGTGGTTACTTCGTTTTTTTAATAGTTATGCATATAAAAAGAGCGAGGAACTCCCCTTGGGGAGCGCCTTCGCTCAATAACTGCCATAATTTATAGTAGAATGACAAAATGTTTAGTTGTGATACAGCTTTTGGTTCTGATAATGAGGTTCGCATGTCAGATTCACGCCTAACTTGCGGAAGGTATTCATGTCGATCTGGGACAGGATCACGCTGGAGTGCACTTCGGAACCTTTCAGGTTCTTCAACTGCTCCACAGCAGCCTTCGCGGTATCATCCGAAGCTGCACAGATGGAAAGGGCGATCAGCGTCTCATCTGTATGAAGTCTGGGATTGCGGTTCCCCAGGTAGTTCGTCTTCAGATCCTGGATGGGACCGATGGCGGTAGGTGAGATCAGCTGTACTTCGTCCGGAATGCCTGCCAGAGCTTTCAGGGCATTTAATAATAATGCGGAAGAAGCACCCAGCAGAGTACTGGTCCGTCCGGTGAGGACTCTGCCGTCCGGAAGCTGGATCGCAGCTGCCGGTTCCCCGGTGGTCTCTGCTTTA
>OLFW01001497.1_pt1 | contig 13265 bp, 9 predicted proteins | sample 1605351 | NCBI WGS metagenome assembly OLFW01 (sample SAMEA3888918, study PRJEB22519) | human gut metagenome | biome: human gut; feature: human-associated habitat; material: faeces | place: Denmark | collected 2010 | reverse complement strand
TGCTCAGGTACTTAAAAAATAAGTTAAACTAAAATGCTGCGGAATTTAGGATAAAAAAGTTTGCGCGTTACAAAATTATTACTAACTTTGTCCAAGTTAAAACAGTAAAATTGCATTAATAATGAAAAAATTTTTATTATCAATTGTTTTTGCGCTAGGAATATTGTGTTCTGCAAATGCGCAGTTACCGTCTGTAACACTTAAAGACATTAATGGTAAGACAGTGAGAACAGACACGTTGTCAAACAATGGCAAACCTTTCATCATTGATTTCTTTGCCACATGGTGCAAGCCTTGCAACCGTGAGCTGACTGCCATCAGCGAAGTTTATGACGAGTGGCAGGAAGAGACCGGCGTAAAGGTGATAGCCGTTTCTATTGACCAGGCACAGAACATCAACAAGGTAAAACCTCTTGTTGACAGTCATGAGTGGCCGTATGAAGTACTGCTTGACCCGAACAGCGATTTCAAGCGTGCACTTGGAATTCAGATGATTCCTTACACACTGATCGTTGACGGAAATGGTAATATTGTTTATAAACATAACGGATACACAGAAGGAGCTGAACAGGAACTCATTGAGAAAGTGAGAGAGCTCGTAAACAAATAATGTCACATAGTGCTGACTATAGAATAATTGACACTTATGCACAAGTATAATAAAATTTTCTGTCTCTTGCTTATGCCTGCTTTGTCTTTGACAGCAATGGCACAAGAGACAGAAGAAAAAAAGATAACCGTCAGCGGAAGTATCCAGAGCGACATCCTTATTCCGCAAGACGATGAAGCAATTGGCACCGAAAAAGTTAATGAATGGGCTTTGACCAACACATTCGCTGATGTGAATGTAATGAGCGAGCATATCGATGCCGGAGCACGTTTCGAATTTCTGAAACATCCTCTACCCGGATTCGAAAAAGACTACAAGGGATGGGGAGTTCCTTATTTCTATCTGAAAACACACTTTAAAAATTGGGACCTTACGTTAGGTAACTTCTACGAGCAGTTCGGTTCAGGCTTTATCCTCCGTACATACGAGGAGCGCACACTGGGCATCGACAACTCTCTGCTTGGAGGACGCCTGACAATCAAGCCGCTGCCCGGAGTTTCGATAAAGGCTCTTAGCGGTAAGCAGCGCAGATATTGGTCACACAACGACTCATGGGTGTCTGGTGCAGACGTTGAACTCGGTCTCGACCAGTGGTTCAAGGGCCTGAGCAACAGCGGAACATATCTTACACTCGGTGCTTCATGGGTAAACAAGTACGAGAAAGAAGAAGACGTCATGGTTGATGCTACGCACAAGCTTAACCTGCCTACAACGGTAAACGCTTTTGACGTGCGTGCAAATTTACAGAAAGGAAACTTCAGCCTTCTCGCAGAATATGCGTGGAAGACACAAGACCCGACGTTCGACAACGGATATATATATCGTAAAGGAAACGTGGCAATGTTGTCAGCTTCTTATTCAAAGAGAGGCTTGAGCGTATTGCTGCAGGCAAAGCGCAGCGACAACATGTCGTTCCGCAGTAAAAGAACAATTAACGGTACATCATCGTTCATAAACCATCTGCCGGCATTTACGATGGACCAGACTTATGCGTTGGCTGCCATGTATCCTTATGCAACCAATCCTGACGGCGAATGGGCCTTCCAGGGCGAGTTCGGCTATAAGTTCAAGCGTCATACGCTTCTTGGCGGTAAGTATGGCACAAACGTAAAGGTGAACTTCTCTCACATTCGTGGTATTGATACTAACGTAGTGGGTGGAGCTGGCACAGACGGATATGGCTCTGCTTTCTGGAAGATGGGCGACGAAACTTTCTATCAGGACTTGAACGTACAGATTGAGAAGAAACTGACACGTCAGTTCAAACTCAACCTCATGTACATGAACCAGTTCTACAATAAGACAATAGTAGAGGGTGAGGGTGGTATGATCCATTCAGACATCTTCATTGCCGATGCAAAATATCAGTTCAACAATAAATTCACTTTGCGCGGCGAACTTCAGTATCTGTCTACAGACGACGACCTCGGCGACTGGTGGTATGCTCTGTTGGAGCTGTCAGTGCTTCCCAACTGGATGTTCACAATTGCCGACGAGTATAACAGCGGCGTGACAGACCTTCATTACTATCAGGGATACGTAACATTCAACAAAGGATCACACCGTATACAGCTCGGCTATGGCCGTACACGTGCAGGATATAACTGCTCAGGCGGTGTATGCCGTTACGTTCCGGCAAGCAAGGGTGTAACACTTTCGTACAACTATAACTTCTAAACAGAGATGAAGCTGAAAAATAACATATATAATAAGTTTGCCATCTGTGCAGCAGCACTTTCTCTGATGGCATGTAGCAACATTGATGAGGACGACCGCTTTATTGAAGTGGAGCCTGTAGAAGTTGCGAAACGTGTATTGATTGAAGACTTCACAGGACAGCGTTGCGTTAACTGTCCGAATGCTTCAGAAATGATTGAAAGCCTGCAAGAGCAGTATGGCGCAGAGAATGTCATCGCTGTGGGTATTCATAGTGGTCCGTTCTCTAAGACTGTAACTAATCAGCCTTTCCCATTGTGGACTGAAACAGGTGATTACTATTTTAATTCATGGGGCATAGATGCACAGCCTACCGGCGTTATTGACAGAAAAACGGTTTCAAGTACATATCAGTCTTGGGGAACAATCGTCCGTGACGCATTGCAGGCTTCTGCTCCGCTCACACTTGATGCAACAACATCTTATGATGAGGCAACAAGAACCGTAACCATAAATGTTAATGCAAAAGGCGTGCTTGATGTTACAGGTAAACTGCAGCTTTGGCTTACTGAAGACAATATAACAAACATTCAGTATATGCCAGACGGATCTGTCAATACTCAATATGTGCATAATCATGTATTCCGCACAGCTGTCAACGGACAGGACGGAGAAGATTTCAGCATAGCTTGGGACGAAGAAAAGACTGTAACAAACACTTATGTCTTGGATGAAGACTGGAAGGCTGAAAATATGTCTGTTGTAGCATTTGTTTATAACAATAGTGGCGTTCAGCAGGTAGTTAAAGTACCCGTTATCAGTACTGAAGACGACGCACAGCCGAATGAATGATAAATAATGTCGATGAGAGTGTATTTCATTTTTATGCACTCTCATTGATACCCTCTTTTAATCTTAACTATAAAAACAATTTTAATATTTTAATAAAAAGAACAAGATGAAAAAGTTATTTACTCTTTGTATCGCTTTGTTATTTAGCTGTGTAGCAATGAATGCACAGAATTTTATATTTGTCGATGGTGAAGGCAATACCATTGAAAATGGCGCAACTCTTACAATGGATCAGGTATCCTATAAAGAGGATTTCGTATTTAATCCTGATGGCTCTTATGAGATTATACAGGTGCCCATGATTCCTTTAAGTGGAGTTTATATTAAGAATAACTCTTCAGAATCTCAGAGCTGTAAAGTTACTTATAATGTTACGGCTTTGCCTAATGGCACATTTGCTGCCTGCTGTGCAGGAAACTGTTCAAATTTGGATAGTGAAGGTACAATAGAGAAGAATGCCAATGCAGATGCTGGCAAAACTATTGATATCTCAACTGATACTGAGTGGGTTCCTGTTGCTGCAGGTACAACTACAGTGAAAATATCAGCTCAGGGATCTAAATCTATGCTGCCTGATTCTGAAATTACTATTAATTTCATTTATGATGGTACTGCAAGTATTGACGGTATTCAGAATAATGCAGATAATAAGGTCGTAGCACGCTATTCGATCAATGGTCAGCTTCTTGATGCTCCTCAGAAAGGCATAAACATCCTGAAGTATGCTGACGGACGTATAGAAAAAGTGATTGTTAAGTAAAATAAATCCTATTTTTTAATTTTTATTGTATGGTAAAGAAAAGTTTATATTTATGTATCCTGTTGGCTTTGGGCCTGCTGTGGGCAATTCCGTCTTCAGCACAGGAAGCACAGCTTACCACTGTGAGTTTCCCCAAGGCTGCAGCTTTCACATCTTTGTCAGACAATGGCTTGTGGGCTACTGCTGCTGGTGTGAATGATGATGATCAAAGTAAGTATGCCTATCCTTATCTTATTAATGTAGAGACAGGTGCTCTTACTGAACTCTGGGTTGAAGCAGACTTGATAAAGTCACTCGAAGCTACAGGCGTTACTAATGATGGAAAAATCATTGTTGGTACCTATGACAGCAAGCCTGCTTATTATGACATGAATCAGGGTAAGTGGATCACTCTTCAGTCTGAGAATCCTGGAAAAGCTACATCTGTAACACCTGACGGTAAATACATCAGTGGATGGAGCAATTCTGATAGCTTCTCAGGTGATGCTTATGTTGAAACACCGCTTTTGTGGGAGAAGCAGTCTGATGGTACATATCGTGCTGTCGATGTGTATGCAGAACTTCCTAACTTCCCTAAGAAGACAAAGATTGGTGCCAATACGCAGCAAGTGCGTATAGACAATGTTAGTCCTGATGGTAACATCCTTTCCGGTATTATTAACTTTGTAACTCCTGCAACTGTTTGCTATTATGTTTACAACAAGACAACTCAGGAGTGCAAATATGTAGACAATGCTCTCGGAGAAGTGCCTGACGAAACATTTGTTGACGAGTCAACAATGAGTAACAATGGTAAATATCTTACCGGTATCGTACAGGTGGCTGGTGGTTCATACATTTCAAGCTATCTTTACAATACAAGCGACAACTCTTGTATATTATATAATACAGAAAGCGAAGAGCAAGACCGTGCCGGAAGTGCTGTTTCAAATACAGGCGTTGTATTTGCTTGCAGTCCTGCCGTAAACCCTGTCCGTTCTGCTTACGTACGTGTGGGTAGTCTTTGGTACGGAATAGACGAAATTCTTTCTGGCCGTTATGATATTAACTTCTATGAGCGTACTGGCTATGATTTCACAGGAACAATTCAAGGAGTTTCTGATGATGAAAAGACCATGATCGGTATGTCTGAAACAAAGACAAAGGGTTATATCATTCGTCTTCCTGAAACTATCAGCGAAGCTGCAAGCAGCGTTAATCCATTAGGCACTTATGCTGTATCTCCAGCTTATGGCTCTAAGTTTGCTAAATTCAGTCAGATGAAGTTGGCTTTCTCTAAGTCTGCCGCTGTAACATCTGGTGTTAAGGCTCAGTTCATGGACGCTTCTGGTAAGGTGTTAAGAGAGTATACCATTACGGCTCAGTCTGGTAACAAGACATTCACTATTGGTGGTATACCTCAGGCTCTGAATGCAGATGAGGAATATACAATGAAGATTCCTGCAGGAGCATTCTATTTGATGGCAGACAACTCTATCAAGAGTGATGAAATCACAATTAAGTATATCGGCCGTGCCGAGGCTCCGGCTGCTGTACAGCAGGTTTCTCCTGCAGATCAGGCAAATGTATCTGAAATAAGTTCAGAGCATCCTGTACAGATCCTCTTCGATTTGTCTATCGCTATATCTGAAGATGCTAAGGCTTATCTGTATAGAGACGGACAGACATCACCTGTTTGTGAACTTAACTTTGTGCAGGGAGCAGAAAGCACAATCCTTCTGTATCCTAGCCTCAAGCGTTATCTTGAAAAAGATGAGAAATATAAGGTTGTTGTAGAGGCTGGTTCTGTTACAGATATTATGGGATCCTGTCCGAACAATGAGATTACAATTAATTACACAGGTGCATACGAGCCTGAAATCAGTTCTGACGGAAGCCTCTTCTCTGATGACTTCAATGATCCTAGCAACTCTATGGTTAAATACCTCCTTTATGAAGGTGACCACAACAAGCCGTCAAGTGCAATGCAGGATTTAGGCTTTGATGCCGACAATTCTCCTTGGCTTTTCGTAATTCGTGAATCAGAAAGCAGCTCTGACTATTGTGCAGCTTCAACATCTATCTATAATCCTACAGGAAAATCTGACGACTGGATGGCAATACCTCGTCTGTCAATAGAAAATGCCGACTATTATCTCAGCTTTGACGTTCAGTCATACTATAAGTCAAAGGCAGACAGACTTAAGGTTCTCGTTCTTGAGGATGATGCTGTTTATTCTAACTTCACAACAGAACTTTATGAGAAGTTCAAGGCTAATGGTAAGGTTCTTTATGACGAGCAGCTTTCTCCCGGTGAGTCAGAGGAAAATCTGACAGGTGACTGGACACACGTAGAGAAATCTCTCGCAGAATATGCAGGTAAGAATATCTATATTGCTTTCGTTAATGAGAACGAAAATCAGAGTATGATCTTCTTGGATAATCTGAAAGTTTACTACAAGGGCGACTTCAATTTTGCTCCTAATGTAGAAAGCACGCAGGTTAACAAAGAGTCTACAAATGTTGGTGTAATAGTTAAGGTCACAAGTGATAAGACTTATAACACTATTAATGCAACACTTACTTCTGAAGACGGCTCATTCAAGAGCACTTATACAGATACACCTAGCAAGCCTATAACAAGTGCAGAGAATTATTCTTTCACATTCCCTGACAAGTTGCCTCTGACTGTAGGTGCACAGAATAAGTATACTATAAGCATTGATCTCGGCGGTACTGTTTACAGCCAGACAAACACTATCAGCAACCTTGCTTTTGAGACAACAAAGCATGTAGTTATAGAAGAAAGCACTGGTCAGCAGTGTAAGAACTGTCCTCAGGGAATCCTTGCAATGGAAAATCTTGAGAAACTTTACGGTGAGCAGGTTATACCTATCGCTATTCATAGCTCTATAATCGGAACAGACCAGTTTGCTTATGAGAACTATAATACATATTTCGGTATAACAGCACAGCCTATGGGTCTGGTTAACCGTATAGACACTCTTTATGCGCCGATGTATGTTGATGGTAGCGAGCAGTATCACTTCGATTCACCAGAAGGCAACAATACATTCTATGATGTAGCTCAGCGTGAGTTCGAAAACTATGCAATTGCAGATGTCAGCATCGACAAGGCTATTTACGATGCTTCAAGCAAGAACATACAGATTACAGGTAATGTAAACTATGCTCTAACCATGAACTCTCTGAACCACAATCTTGCATTTGTTGTTCTTGAGGATGGTTTGGAAGGACCTCAGCTTAATGGTTTCTACGTTCTCGACCAGCCGATATTCGGTGAGTTCGGTAAGGGCGGCAAGTATGGTTCAAGCGTTGCTGTTGTAACATTCAACGATGTTGCACGTAAAGTGCCAAACGACAACTTCGCAGGTGAATCAGGTTTCATCCCTGTAAGCGTAACTGCAGGTCAGCCTGTTGCATTCAATAAGGTATTCAGCTTGCCTGAAAACGTTAAGAACTGGGATAATACTAAGGTTGTTGTTATGTTGCTCGATGCAAATACAGAGCGCGTTCTGAATGCTGCAAGACTTAAGATGTCAGCCGGAACAGCTGGAATCAACGATGCAACAGTATCTGAAAACGGTATCACAATTTCTGGTGAGAACGGTTCAATAAGCGTTAACGGCGGAAGCGATCTCAACGTTACAGTTTATGATGTAAGCGGAAGCGTAATAAGCAATGTCAACTCTACTTCTGGTGCTGTTAAGGTAAGCACAGGCGGAAAGAACGGCTTGTTTATCGTTAAGGCTACAAGCGACGGCGTAAGCGTTGTTAAGAAAGTAATCGTTAAATAAATATTTAGATCGGCCTTGTATGTTTGTATCAGAAAAACACTTCACAAAACATAATACAGCAGACAGCAAGGCATGGACCTTAAGAACCTAAGATATAGAAAAGGGTATGGGGCTAGTCCCCAACCCTTCCTATATAATTTAATGCTAACTTATTATTAATTTAAAATTAAGTATTATGAAATCTTTACTAATCAGTTTGATGGCATTTTTATGTGCCTTGGGGGGTATATGCAGCCCCAACTGGTACGGGTACAGAAGAGGATCCGTATGTGATTGCTGATGGAGACACTTATGTCATTCCAGGTGGCGCAACTGTTTATTCTAGTTTTACAGCACCTTCTAAAGGAACATTGAAATTGCAGCAGTCTGGCTGGAGTTTCTTTGGATTTATGGCTGGAGATAAATCTTTTCAAGAGCAGTATGGAGAAACTGCTAAGTATGCTGAATTGAATGTAGAAGAAGGTGAAACATACCTTATTCACAACAATGGTAAGGGATATGGTGAGGAAACCATAACAGTTATTTTTGAAGCAGCTAGTGCTAGTGCTTTGCAGATTGTAAGTTCAGAACCTGAGCAGGGTTCAAAGGTTGATAAAATCAGCTGGGATAAGTAAGTTAAGGTTACATTGAACAAGAAGGTTAAGTATGTTCACTGCGAGTTCCATGGCGACGAGGGTATCATGCACCAGTATTATACATCTGAGGCTGAAGAAGGTGAAGATGTTATAATGGTAGGTCCTGCTAAGATTGAAAAAGATGATCGTGTTCTTGATAATGCATGGTATATGTATGAAGGAAGTACATACGAAATCATTATTGAGTCATATCAGACAAAAGAAGGTATGGAGCAGGGTTCAGAAACTCCAGAAACTGCAACTCTGACATTTGAAGGTGGTACTCCAAAGGTTGAAAAGACCGTTGTAAATCTCGTAAGAGTTGAGCCGGAAGCTAATGTAATTAATCCAACAGAAGATCAGCTGCTCAGCTTTAAGGATAACAGAAAGACTGTAACGGTTGAAGTTGACAAGGAAGTAAAAGTTAAAAAATGTGTTTACCCGATGGGTATGTATGGCACATTCGATTGGGAAGAGCCTGTAGTTGAGTATAATCAAGATAATGGTCATACTATTATTAAGTGTACTATGCCAGAATCGTTCTATAATTTTATGGGAACTGTTATAACAGACGTTATTCTTCAGCTTGACTTGACAGACAAAGAAGGTAAAGAAATTGAGCCTAAGGCAGAAGGCTACCCTGAAAATGTTATTTTCGGCAGCGGCTACAACTTTACATTTGGTGTGAACGACGGTCGTTATGCAGACGCTTCTTTGCAATTTAAATCAGTAACACCTGCTGAAAATTCTTACAGCACAAGTTTGGACAAGATCGAATTTACATATGGTGAGAAAGTGTATACAACATCTACAGCTACAGCTGCCGTTTACAAAGGTGAAGAGAAAGTTGCTGATGCAATTTTGACTACAAATGAGGATGAAACAGGTCTTGGCCTTGTTGTAACAGCTCAGTTTGTTGAAATTGGCACACAGACTCCGAAAGAAATCAATGAGTTTGGTGCTTATGTTCTTAAGGTAGATTCACAGTCAATTGCTAACGAATTCTTCAACGAAGAAACTCCTTGGACTGATGGTTTGCAGGGCCATGGTACATGTAACCCTGACTTCACAGTAGCATTCAACATTGATCCGGTTATTATCACTGTTGAGTCTGTTGACCCGGCTCCTTACGTAGAAGGTGGTGAGTACAGCAAGGAGATTCCTGCTGAGATCAAGATTACATTGAGCAACGAGGGTGCAACAGTAAATTCTGCTCTTGTAACTTATGGTATGAACACTCGTGTTCCTGCTGAAGCAAAGGTTGAAGGCAAGGTTATAACTGTTACTGTTCCTGAGGCTGCTCTCGCTGAGAACAACATAGGCGTATCTGTTGCTGCTGTTAATGAAAATGGCACACCTATCAGCTATGGCACAGACGGTGTTATCCTGCTCGCATATCAGATGCCTAAGAATATCCTCGTTCCTACAGAGGTTACACCTGCTGACGGAAGCACAGTTAAGTCAATTGCTACAGTTGAACTCACTGTAGATTCTAAGTATGGTGTTGGTGAACTGAACACAAACAATGTTATCACAGTTAAGAAAGACGGTGCTGAGGCAAGCAATATCTCTGCAGCGATCGATTATGCTACAGGTGATGACATGAATAAGATGATGATTACGTTTACTCCGGAAATAACAGAAGATGGTACTTACACTGTTGTTATTCCTGAAGAAACATTCTATGATCTTGACGGCAATCTCTTCAATCCTGAGCTGACATATACATTCATCGTTGACAATTCTACAAACATCGGTGGTGTAGAAGTTGAAGATGCTAATGCTGTTGTTGAGGTTTACAGCGTAGACGGCTGCCTCGTAAGCAAGGGTAAGAAAGCTGACGTAATGAAGAAACTCGTTAAGGGTATCTATATCATCAACGGCCAGAAAGTGGTTATCCGCTAATCTGCCGTAGATTTTAAATAAAAAGCTAAAGGCTGCAGCCTGTCGCTTTGGCCTTATGGCAATAGCGCATCGACCAGCCTTTAGCTTTTTCCTCAAAATAAAACAGACAAGAATATTTAGACATGAAACGACTTATTTTTACTTTAATCGGTATTGTATTGGGGTTGACAGGTTTAAAGGCTGTTACTTTTACTCCGATTGAGATTAATGACCCTTCGGAATCTGTAACTATTAAATTGCAGCCTGGTGCAAACTATTTACAGCTGAAGGCTATTGAGAGCAACACGATTCACTTTAATGTCGGATATTATGGTATTATGATGTTTGAATGTAATGCCATGGGTGAAGAGGGTAACAACCTTTCTATAAGCTATGACACTGAAGGTCACAAAATCTTCAGTAGCGAGGTTGAAGAAGGAAAAACTTATTATTTCTCAACCAGTCTGATTACAGAGCCTTCAATAGATGTTACCATTTATTATGGTAGCGGAGAAGGCATGCCTATCACATTGACATCTAACTTTTCGGATGGTGATACCTATACAGTTTCAGGCTCAAACCTTGAATTGGCTTTTGACCGTACGGTTAACATAGCCCACAACTGGATTGAGTATGGTGAGGAGGCTGACGGTGTATTTAAAACAAAGGAAGAGATTCCCGCAGCATATATCAATGGCACCTATACTACTCAGTATTTCTATAGCATCGAACTGAGCAAGTTTATCCGTGAGATGGCTGAAGACGGTAAACTTGATGTTGGTGATAAGTTTAAAATCACTCTTGAAGGTATTTGCGATGCTAACGATGAGAGCGTAATCTATGGTGAAGACGGAAACTATTCTGTTACACTGATTATGGGTGAGATGCCCGGTGAACTGGTTTCTGTAACTCCTGCACAGGGTACAACTCTTTACACATATTATCCTGAAACAGGAGATGAAGGCTTGCTGACATTTACTTTCACAGACGAACTTAATACTGATAAGAGCAAGGTAACTATAGACCTGACTTATGGCGATTCAGAGGCCGGTTCTATGGGCTCATTTAATCCTGAATTTACAATCAATGGTAATACTGTTGTTGTAGACATCCGCGGTTATCGCTTCCCTGAAACAGTAGAAAGTTCAAGAGATGGCGAGGTACAGACTGTGATAACAATGAATATCAAGGGCCTTACAACCGCAGACGGACGTCCCATTATCACAAACAACGCTTCTGCCGGAACAAGTGGCATCGTTGTTACTTATCCTCTTAAGAAACAGGAAATAGATTTCATCTATGACTTCTTGCCTACAGAAGGCAGTTCTTTGGCTGATTGCAGCGAGATTATAATCTGGTTGCCGGAGGAAGTTGGCGTTATTACTTTCGACAAGGTTCTGCTGCAGTGGCTCAACAACCGCGGCACACTCCAGACTAAGGAATTCAAGGCAGAGGATGTTCCGTTTGCTTATGATAAATCTTATATGGGTTATGTAAGCCATATTCCACTTGCCGGCGTAAGCAAGGACCGTGAGGTTACATTGACTGTAGAAGGTGGTATGCTCAGCAATGGCGACAGCATTGAGATTACAGGTAAATTCAACACTAATCCTACAGGTATAGATTCAGTTCTTGGTGACGATGCCAATGCCGTTGTTAAGCTTTACACAATCGACGGTATCCTCGTTAAGGAGGCTCCTGCTGCAACTGTTCTTACAGGTGTTAAGAAGGGCGTTTATATCATGAACGGCAAGAAGGTTGTTGTAAAATAATTACTGCAATTTTATATATAACTGACAATTTCGCAGGCTGTCTCATTTATTTTATGAGGCAGCTTGTTTTTTATTGAAGATTCAGGACATGTATGATTAAGATTAATCACACGTTGACGATTTTGCGCACGATGGTCAGCCGTGAGCATTGAACGCAAAATTCTGATGTCTGTTATGCATGCTTTGCTTGTGTTTCTCTTTTATACGCCAGCGTGTTGCTTGGTTAAAAGCATGGTTTTATTGGTTCTTATAATGACATGTCTGTAGTGGGCGATTATTGTATTCGGCAGTTTGCCGACAAGCTCCTGCCGTAAATAAGCCGTAAAAAGTTTTTTGAAAAAACTCATCACTCGTCACATCAGTGCGTAAGTTGCTGACAGTTAGACTGTTAATGTGTGATGAGTTGAATTTCCAACTCATCACATCGTAGCAATTTTATGTATTTTCCTGCTTTGGGTTGACTCTGTGTGATGAGTTGCAACGGCAACTCGTCACACCGCAACGGCCTGACATTCAGGATGTTATGCAGCAATGTGACGAGTGACGAGTTTCTTCGCAAAAAATTAAATCTAAATTGTTTACAGTGTCTTTCCTTAAATTTGGTTGACTTCAAAGAGTCCTTTCCCTATGGCGTTCCGTGTTTTCTGATAATGCAAAAGACGTCCTTTCACGTTGCAAAAGGGCACGTTTTACAGCGTGAAAGCATGCCTTTTGCACTGCAGAAGGACGTCTTTTGTGTTGCGGGTCTGCTACTGTTGCCTGAGCCTTTGTGGCGTCATGGCCATGACAATACCATCAGGCACACTATCCAACGATTTTTCCGTCAAACAGGTGTATCGTTCTGTGGGCTATCTGCGCGTCGTGCTCGTTGTGCGTAACCATCACTATTGCCGTGCCGTCCTGATTCAGTTCTGTCAGCAGGCGCATCACCTCGGCGCCGTTCTTAGAGTCTAGATTACCCGTAGGCTCATCCGCCAGAATCAGCTTGGGGCCGAACACCACGGCGCGGGCTATTGCCACTCTCTGCTGCTGACCGCCCGAGAGCTGATGCGGAAAGTGCTTTGCACGGTGAGTTATGCCCATGCGCTTCATCACCTCTTGCACCTTCTGTTTTCTTTCAGCCTTGCCAACCTTCAGATATGTCAGGGGCAGCTCGATGTTCTCCTCCACGTTAAGTTCGTCAATGAGGTTGAAGCTCTGGAACACAAAGCCTATCTGTCCCTTGCGTATGCCCGTGCGGTCTTTTTCCTTCAGCAGCGACACCTCCTGGCCGTCGAGCCAGTATTGGCCCGAAGTGGGGTTGTCCAGCAGTCCGAGAAT
>OLFW01001496.1_pt1 | contig 13289 bp, 9 predicted proteins | sample 1605351 | NCBI WGS metagenome assembly OLFW01 (sample SAMEA3888918, study PRJEB22519) | human gut metagenome | biome: human gut; feature: human-associated habitat; material: faeces | place: Denmark | collected 2010 | reverse complement strand
TATTTCATTAAAATACCCCCAATACTGGGTGTCCAGTATTGGGGGTACATATCACATATAAAAGCTGCTGTCCAGAATTCTCCTTTAAATAGAAGATAGCCTGGCCACCAACACATGAAAGCGCCGAGGCCAGCAGCTGCTGCTTTTTCAATAAATGTTCCATAAAATGCGAGTCCCGCTACAATGCATATAGTTAGATATATTAATATAAATTTCGTTTTAGTCATAGGGAATAATAATTTCATTTTGTCTCCATTATAAGTGTTTTTATGTTTTTCGGTCATAAAAGAAAATCTCTTAGTTAAGAGATTACTTTATAACTGATTATACTCTTTTTTTCTTAATTTTTCAACGTTTACTTTTCATTAACCTTCTGGTTGGTTTTTAGTTAATTTTATTTTTAAATTTTGATATTTTATTTTCAGATATAAGAAAATTTCTTTGTTAGAGATTTTCTTGTATCTGATTTCTCAATTTTTACTTTTTATTAACTTTCAACTGATACTCTTGTAATGGATATATTTTGATAGGGAGGAAACAGATTGTGTTTAAATTTGTTTATCTTTTTATAACTCTTATATTGTTGTTTTTGGGTATTTGGAAAAGTAATTCTGAAGATATTCCTCAAGAACAGTATTTGCCTAATGTTAATGCGGCTATCGATTTAAACACTCCAAAAGCCAATAATGAAGAATTGCCTAAGGCTAGCAAAGTTAAAACTGTAAATGAATATAAATCTTCATCTTCGGAACTTGATCAAAAAATGAAAAAAACTACTTTTTCATTTTCTCCAGAATATAAAACAATACTTCCCCGATTATCTAAGGAGGAAATCGCCGCCGCTCCGGTGGTTGCGCGTATCCCAATGAACGTGAATAATCAAGATATAGAAGTTGTAGTTGTTGAAAAAGATGGAAAAACCTACGATGCTTCGGACGGTGTTCGAATTTATATGCCAGAAAGTTTAAAGTTTCATAGTGAAATATTAGATTTTCTTTATAATTAATTAGGGAGGTGTTTAAATTGAATAAAAAAATAATTTTACCATTATGTTTGGGATTGCTTATGAGTTTTCCTTTGGCTTCTGAGGCAGGTTTCAGTGGAGTTATTACTCAAATAAAAGATCCTAAGGCAATGCAGGCATACGCGAAAGAAATCGAGCAAATGGCTGAACTTTATGAGCAAGGCAAGAAAATGCAGACTCAGATTGAGCAATTACAACAAAGTCTTGAACATTACGATTTCAAAAATATAGACCAGACATATAATTTTCTAATGGGTACTGTAAACGACTTTGAAAATATTCAGAGGGAATATGTCGGCATGCAGATTACTGCACAAGAGATGAGAGATAACTGGACTGAACTTAACGAAAATTATGATAGTAAGAATATGACTGAAACCAAATTAAATAAAATCAAAGAAAAGCAGGAAGCTCGTCGTAAGGCTAGTGCCGAGTATCGCGCGAAATTACTTGCTAGTATTGAGGATACTGACAAAACTCGTAAACAGATGCAACTTTTAAGACAAGACTTAGCTCTTTTAAATCAAGGCAAAACAAGTCCGGTGAAAGCTATTCAGGTTATAGGTCAAGCATTAACCCACGAAATCACTGAAATAAAGAAAAGCCAGAAATTAGTTGCCGAACAAATGCGTCAAGCCGATGAAGAGGCGATTCGTAAGCAACAGGAAGAAAAAGCTATGGAAGCTAAAGATAAACACGATGCTGAGGCTCAGCAAGTCGCTTTGGAATTTGCTTCTAAAGAAGATTTAGGTACGAGATATGATTCTGCTATATTAAATTACGAAGATATTGTCGCGGCTAAAGACAAATCTGCTAGCAAAAAATAGGATGGTGAAGTAAATGTTGCCTGTAATTGCAGTTGGAGCAATTGTTGTTGCTTCCTATGCAGCTAGAGCTGCAGAAAAATTATATTTTTATAATCCTAACGGGGATAATTCCACTGCTGCCAAATTGGATGCTATGGTTAAGCCTGGTTTTTTAGATGGTGTTTTAGGTGAGATTGTTGAATTATGTTCAGGTCCTTTAGTTGGAAATACTAGTAGTTATGCTTTTAGTTTATTTAAAAGTATGATATTTTTTGATTTTTTTATAGCCATAATTATGGGTTTGATCGCTTTTGAATCTGGACCAAACTTTATAACTGTATTTATAAACAAAATCTTTAAATATGGATTTTGGACTTGGATTTTAATGCATTGGAGAGAAATAGCTGCTTACATCACCGGAAGTTTAGAAAAGGTTGGTGCTTTCTCTAGTGATGTTCCAAAAGATCTTATGCTTCATCCAGGACTTATGCTGAGCATTGGTTATGATTTGTCAACATCTTATCTTGCTTTTATAGCTGAATTTAGAATGAAAGATATTTTCGCAGGACTTGGTTTTATTTGGTTGGTTAGAGCTCTTGTAGGTCTTATTGCGGCTGTAACTATTTTTTGCGCTTTTGGCTTGTTGGCTTTAAATATATTTTTGACAACTTTGGAATATTACATTTGTATGTCTTTGATGCTTATTTTTATTCCTTTTGCTGTATTTGATAAAACCGAACGGTTTGCATCTCAAGCTTTTTCACTTTTAATATCAGCTGGAACACGTATGATGGTTGCAACTGCTTTGGTTAGCATTATATATAGTTTCTTTTCAAAATCAGCCGGTATGTCTGGAAATGGATTTAACAAGATTTTTCTTTTCAAAGATGAGCCTAGTGTTACAATGGCAATGATTGCTGTTGTATTTGTTTTTATTATGGTTTATCTTTGTTGTGAATTGCCTGCAATAGCTTCTTCAGTTATAAATGGTTCGTTAAATCTTACTTCCAATAATGCAATCATGCATGCTGCTGGTGCTGCGATGATTGCTGGTAAAGCCGGTACAGCTGTTGCCAATACGACAGCTACCGTTGCTGGTGCTGTTCAGCGCGGAGCTGATGCTTATAAAGCCGCTTCAAATGCAAATTTAGCTACTGTTGCTGCTGGAGGTTCTGCAAATGCAATGGCTCCAATCGGTGCTGCTTTGAAAGGCTTTGGTGCCGGAATCGGAGCTGGCGTTTCAGAGGCTACTTTTGGTGGCATGGAAGAGGCTAAACGTGTTTCCAGCGCAGCAAGTGGTCGTCACACGGGACTTGAATCGGTTGACGAAAATGGTAACCCAACAAGTTCACAAGCTCGTGTTACTCGTGACCGGGAAGGTAACGTTATTAATCCTAAAGGCAACGACGGCGGTTCAAAAAAATCTGGTGCGAATAAGGGAAATCCTGGCGCTGACGGTGGTGTTAAAGGTACGGATACTTCGAGCAATGCTAGTTCAAATATGGGGGATTTTAACAGACCTGATTTGCCAAAATCCGGTCAGTAATTATAATTGTTTTGTTTTAGTTTTCTGCTAGACATTGAATAAGATATCTTATAGTTTGCCCGCAGCTTAGCTGCGGGCATTTTTGTGTGCTGTTTGTATACGGTAGTAATGGAAAGAAAGACAGTTGCTGTTACCTTTTGAACGGATAGAATCAATTTGAGTTTGCTTTGAAAAATGATTTTTGTATTGATTTTCACCTCTTAGTATCGTATAATGATACTAAGAGGTGAAAATATGATTCAAACTACAGCTATGCTTCTAGAAAAATATAATGAGTATTCTAATCCTAAGACAAAACTCGGCAGGATGGTTAAGAAAGGAAAATATATTAAGATTGCTAGAGGATTATATGAAACAGATAAAAATATTCCTGGTTATGTATTAGCAGGGAGTATTTATGGTCCTTCATATATTTCTTTTGATTTTGCTTTGGGTTATTATGGATTAATCCCGGAGAGAGTTAATATAATTACCAGTGCTACTTTTGATAAGAAAAAAAATAAAAGTTATAAAAACAGTTATGGTATTTTTACTTATCGTGATGTTCCTTCTGAAGTTTTTCCTTATGGAATAAGATTGAATAAATATAAGGATTATTTTTTTAGGATTGCTGAACCTGAAAAAGCAATCTGTGATAAGCTTTATACTATTTCTCCTGTAGTGAGTCAAAAAGATTTAGAAGATCTTTTAATCAAAGATTTACGTATAGAGGTATCAGAATTAGATAAATTAGATATACAAAAACTTGAATTTTTATCTGAAAAATATCATTCAACTAATGTTAGCAAATTTTATAGGTTTATGAGGAGGTTAAAAAAATGAGCCTAGTTATAGAGAAAATGCTGTCTGGTTATCATATAGAAAATATTTATGATCAGAAAAATGCCATGAAGGAGATTATGCAGGAAATAGTTCTTTGCGGTTTATCACGAGCAGGTTTTTTTAAAAATGCTGCTTTTTATGGGGGTACAGCATTGAGAATTTTTTATGGATTAGACAGGTTTTCAGAAGACCTAGACTTTTCATTAAAAACTCCAAATTTGGATTTTGACCTTTCCCGTTATTTCCCTGCCTTAAAAAAAGAAGTTAATTCTTTTGGGCTTAATGTTGTAATTAATGAAAAGCAAAAAACTATAGAAAGTGATGTCCGTTCGGCTTTTTTAAAAGGAAATACGAAAGAGCATTTTTTATTGTTTTACGCAGATTCGAGTAATATAAATACTATAGCCGCTAATGAAGTTATTAAGATAAAGTTTGAAGTAGATATAAACCCGCCTGCTTTTGCAAATTTTGAACACAAATATAGATTGCTGCCTGTTCCTTATGAAGTTAATATGTATGATTTGTCGTCATTGTTTGCGGGAAAAATTCATGCTGTAATTTGTCGTGGGTGGAAGAATCGTGTTAAAGGTAGAGATTTATATGATTATATTTTTTATCTTTCGCAAGGTGCTGTAGTCAATCAGAAACATTTGCGGGAACGTTTGATTCAATCTGGTTATATTACTTCTCATGAAGAATGTCAGTTGGCTGATATAAAAAATATGCTTAATGAAAAATTTGATATTATTGATTTTGAACAGGCTAAGCGTGATGTTGAGCCGTTTATTCGTGATATTTCTGTTCTGAATTTGTGGAGTGCGGATTTTTTTAAAAGTATTACCGAAGGATTAAAAGTTTAAAATGTTTAATTTAGGTTCAATATCTTTTCCTAGCAGTTTGGCTGTGAGTTTTATGTTACTTGTATATAGTAGTGACAAAAAGGAACTTTGAAGGAAAAGCTTTACCGGTATATGAATAAAGCCGGGCTTACTGCCAGTGAAATGAAGCCTTATTTCTCTTATTATCCCGATAAGTTGTACAAGAATCTTGTAGAAAGTGAGGTTATCTTTTACGATTGTCGAATTTTAACTCGATAAAACGAATTAAAATGAGTTAGAAACGAGTTAGACTTAATTTATAAGGTCAATTCAACTTGATTCATTTAGTTAAAACGAGTTAGAATTGGGAGCATTAAAATATTGCCAGTTATCTCAGTGTTGTAGATCATCAGCGAACAGAAAAATCCGACGGATAATTCCGCCGGATTTTTTTGTTTTGAGCTTAATTCAGATTTTAGAAGATTGAATTCAAAACCTGCATATCGTTGACAGTCAGCTGTAAGGGATTGAGCTTGGTTTTGATTGCATCATAGAGCGATTTCAAGGATTCGCTTATAAAAGGATTATCTCCGGTGTGGCAGATAGTTTTCGGAGTATTTGCTGTAACCATGTACAACTCGTATTCTGCTTTATCTTCGTAAATTGCCTGGGTAAGGGCTATATATGTTTTGTCGTCTATTTTCAGCGTAAAGATAGAGCTGAGAGAAGAATAGAGTTTGTCAGGGCAGTATAAAGAATTATAGTTGATTGTTTTGTAGTCGCTGTCGATGTTTTCGACTTCTTTGAAGAACGGTTGGGGCAGAGATTCAAAATCCTTGCTGCTGACGGAAACGTCATGTTCATGGTTGTAGCTGAGGCTCCAGTCTACAGCTATTTCTTTCCATTCTTTGACAGCAACGCTGGAGAGCAGCTTTGTCAGGAAGTTGCAGGCGAATTGCTTTTGTTCTTGGATCTGCGTCAGGTCCTCTGAAATGAGCAAATCTAAGCTTACATTAACGTAATCGGCAAAACGCACAATAAATTCTGCAGAAATTTTTTCTGAGCCTTTTTTCATACGTGCTATGTATCCTACGCTTACACCGGAAGCAATCTCTGCTTCTTTAATAGCAAGCCCGTTTTTATTGATGATGTATGATATGTTGTCTAAGATTAGTTCGCGAGACCACTTTGCCATGTTATCCACCTTTTCCTTTGAATTTTGTTTATCCTTATGATTATATTAGCATAGAGCGGAATATATATCAAGGTTGACGTTAACGACTTGTTATTTCTTTCATGAAAGCAAAGAAATATCTTACTTGTGGTTGCAAAGCAAAGAAAAATATGGTGAACTTTAGCATGAAGACAAAAAAATAAAGCGCCTAGCTTTGTACAAAGGAAATTGGACCTTCCTAGTACAAAAGCAATCCATAAGTTACACGACTAACTTAGGTGCCTGCCAAACGCTTAGATATTAGTTTAAACAATAGTGTTAAACTTAATCTCTTATATTATTATAGCATAGTGATAGTATAATTGCAAGAGGCAGAATGCAGATATCTAGAAATATTTAGCCGTTAACTTATGTTATCGGCTTTTTTTATTGTTTGAAACAGCTTAAATAGATAAATATTTAGCAAGACTGAAGGCTGATGAAGAAATATTTGGCTTTCGGAAAGGAAAAGGTCATGCGTAAAGTAAGCTTAAAAACTAAGATCAATGAAAAACGTGGAACAGGAACCTGTGCGGACTATAAACCGTTTATTTATGTCAGTGAGTCCAAAAGTGATGGTACTGCGAGTATTATTACAGACTGGAAGCACGGAAGGGCTATCCAGTGCCTTTCGCAGAGCGAAGCAATGGCTTATTATGTTCTTCGCTGGGATGATTCTAATGTTGATATACGCGAACAGTACCCTTTGTCGAGTGTTGTTACTAACGATATAAGGGAAGAGCTTGGATTTAAAAAAGTCAACAATCCCGAGTTTGTTATGACAACGGATTTCCTTGTGTCGAAGGCGGACGGCAGCTATGCTGCTTATTCTGTTAAGTATTCTAGGGATTCCCTTAAGGAGAAGGAGAAAAGAAATATCTTGATTGAAAAGAAATACTGGGAAAGCAGAGGAGTTGCTTTTTCGGTGATTTATAAGGAAGATATTGACCGTACCTTCTGTAACAATATAAGGCTGATGGTTGCTTATTATGATAAGGCCAACGTTTTTGATGCTGTGTCTGAGTTCAGGCATCGCGTGGCACTCAAAGAAATTGCGGTCGATATGAAGACTAAACTGATTTACGATAAAGATATTTTGAGAATGCTTGAAACGGGGGAAGGATATCATGTTGTCTAATATAGTTCAGGTTGATAATATACAAGTTGGGACTGTTTTGACCGATGTGGAACAGAATACAAAGAATGTAGTCATTGCTATTGTTGCTGGAAAATGTACTTTGTGTAAGTGCGATACTACCAGGCTTGATATCAGTATTGTTGAACTGGATGTAATTCTGGAGTTGCAGTTTGAAGGGAAAATTGTATTTGAAAAGGTAGAATCTGTTAAGATTCATATTGAAAACTTGGCTGGTGAAGTCAGAGCTTCTTTTGAAAACAGAAAAAAGTTTATCGAAGAGGTTATTCAAAAGTTTGGCCCTGATTATTCTTTTTTTACTAATCGTAACGACAGAAGTGTTTTGCATGAACTTGCGATGAAGTATAACATCAAAGGCGGAAGACAATATCATTGGATCAGGCTTTTCTTTCAGAGCGGGCTTCAGTTTGAAGCCTTGGTTGACAAAAGGTATCTGGGTAATTCCAAAGGGCAACAATTTGATTATAAAGTTAAGACCGGAAGACCGTCGGAGGTTATTGGCAATCAAGGTGTCCCCTTAAACAGTGAGCTTAGAGGAATCTTTGATGAAGGTATTGCTGTTTATAAGAAAGGTCGCAGCAAATCTATTAGTAATGTTTTTACTTTTATTTTGTCTAAGTATTTTAGATCAACGTTTGTTGTTGACGGAAAAACGCAAGTTGCTCTTCTTCCTGAAGTTGAATTGCCGACTATAAAGCAGTTTTATAATCATGTCAGAAAGAACGTGAGCAAGGAAGAGCGTGACAGGATCAAGACTAGCATTATGGAGCAGCGTAACAATAAGCGTATTTCTAGTGGTACTGCAACCTTTGACGTTTTGGGACCTGGTTACTTGCTTGAGCTGGACGAGACTGAAGCAGATTGTTATCTGGTGGCATCGTTCGATCGGGAAAAAGTGATTTCCAGGGCTATTGTTTATATCGCTGTCGATGTGTACAGCAGGATGATTGTCGGTGTCTATGTCGGCTTTGACAATAACTCTTATATTGGTTTCAGCAATCTGATGATGTCGATTATTGATAACAAGAAGGAATTGTGCAAGCGCTATAACTTGGAAGTAAATCCCGGTGATTCAGTTGAATGTTATAGTATTGAAGATATATTCCCTTCTGATTTTTGTCCGGCTAATATAAGGACTGACCATGGTTCAGAGTATATCAGCAAAGCTTTCGAGGATTTCTGTAATTCATTCGCTATTAATACCAGTTTGCCTTCTGTTGGTATGGGCAGCCTGAAAGGAACTGTTGAGTCTATATTCAATGAGCTGAATGCGTATGTTAATAATTGCTGTGAAAAGAACGGCCAGGTAACTAAAAGACATGATAGTGATCATCGTAAAAGGGCGGTGTTGACTATTGAGGAATATACAAAAATGGTTCTGGCTTTTGTGCTTATTCACAATCAGAAATGTTTTCCTGCATTTCCGTTGACTAAGGATATGATTGATGCAGGTGTTCCGCCGATTCCGGTGTGCATTTAGAAGTATGGGTTGGCTAATACTGTAAGGCCGAGACCGATTATGTCGAAGCTGAAGTACTTGTATGCTTTGATGAAGAAGGGAAAAGCCAGACTGACTAAAAGCGGTATTTGTTTTAAAGGACTGACTTATATGGATACCAGCGATAAAAAGCTTATGATAGACATGTATCGTTTGGAGAGGAAGCGTATTCCTTTCGAGGTTAGGTATGATCCTCGCGATATGAGTCATGTGTATTATTCTGCGGATGATGTTATTCACTGTGCGTCGTTTAGGGAAGCAGATGAAGCCTCCTTGTCTTTTAAGGGGATGTCGGAGTTTGAATACGACAAGTATCTGCAGGCAAAGAAAGAAATGATCAGGAAGGGCAAGCAGAATAATATTAAACTTGATATATTCCTTCAGGAACATAACGAAGCTGTGATTGATGATGCGAAAGCTGTCCGGAAAGCTGAAGGTATCAGTAAAGTCAGCTCTAAGAATATAGCTGAGAACAGGGCTATTGAAAAGCAGAATGAGACTAAAGCTAACAAGATGGCTAACAGGGATGCGTTGCGTGAACTTATCGAAAAGAGTGATAGCAGTCTTATCACTGAAGATGAAGCTGCTAAAAAACTGCCGCAAACCCAAAAGAAGATTGAGTTCAATGATCAAGATGAATCTTTTTGGGATGACGTAGCTGAGGAATATTAATCGAGGTGAGAAATTTGATAAAATATTATAAAGTTGAGAATAATGAGTCTCAGTATGAAGATTTAGACCTTATTTCTATGAAGAGCAGAGAAATCTGTCAGGCCAGGTATATAAAGGCTAAAGGTCCGTATGCAGGCAATCCCTATATTGAGGCTTTGCCGTTGCCTCGTAGTGCTGAAGATATTGCAAGCGATTACAATAATAGCATCAAACCTGCTTCGGTTGAAGAAATTAAGGCTATGAGTTTGTTGGATAAAGAGCTGATGATTGATACGCTTGATCAGGTAAGGTTCAGACTCCCTTTTCACAATGCGCTTGAAATGGCTTTTTATTCTTCACTTGTCCGCTCGTATGCTGCACGGAAGACCGTTTATAGCAGGCTTGATTCACTTACTATGGTTATAGACAATAAAAAAGTCGAAAGCCATAGTATCTTGTTCGGGGACAGTGCCCAGGCTACGGATGGTTCTTTCTGTCTTTGTGGTGCAAGTGGTAGTGGCAAGACGGCTGCTCTCAATGTGCTTTTGTCGCATTATCCGCAGGTTATCCGTCATCCGGATTATGACAATACTATACAGATTGTATATCTTGCTGTGAATTGTATTCCCAATTCCAATCTGAGCGTTTTGTGCGATGCTATTGGTGATGCTGTTGATAAAGCACTTGGTAATATCGAGCCGTTTTACTATGAGATTGTGCGCAAATGCAGAACGCTTGGCATCAAGATGGATAAAATCAGGCAGTTTATCGAGCAGTTCAAGATCGGTGTAATTATTTTGGACGAGATTCAGCTTTTGTCTTTTGAAAGCAATAAGGAGGCATCTTTTGAAAGCTTCATGGTTCTTGCCAATCGCACTAAAGTTGCTGTTATAGTTGTCGGTACGCCAGATGCTCGCGATAAAATGTTTAGAAGTATGCGTACTGCTCGTAGAATTGGGAATACTATTTCTGCAGATTCTTATTGCGAGCGTTATAAGTATGCTGGAAATAAGCTTGTTCCAAAGAAAGTTGATTTTTTTGCTTATCTCGTAAAAAACATTATGATGTATCAGTGTTTTGATGAGCCGGTAGAAGTGACTGGAGATATTATTGATGCTTTTTATGATTGCAGTCTTGGTATGGTTGGTATTTTGGTAAATGTCTATAAGTGTGTGTGCAGGGCTTATTGTAACAGCAAAAAGAACAAAAGGCCTGTAATTAACGGGGACTATATAAGGGCTGTTGCATTTAATAATTTTGATAATCTTCCGGTGCTTCTGGAAAAAGTTAAAAACGAACGCGAATACTTTTTTAAAAGTTCCGTTGACAAGAAAAATCTTTGGCTGAGTATTTGCCAGGATGAAAGGCAGGCTCTTTTGCAAGAAGAAGAAAATATTGTCAATAATTCTGCTGTTGAAACGAAGCTTAACCGTTTGCTTGATGAGTTGATTTTAATGTTTAACAGTGAGGAAATTCCCGAAAGAGAAATCAGGACTGAGTTTAATAGGTTCACGAAGAAAAACGGGGCCTTGAATGTTTTGAATATGAAGCGTACGGAGCTTTCCAAAGAGTTTAAGGCTGTAATTAAGAAAATGCTTATCAAAAGGAATAAATCTATGGCGAATTCCAATACTTTGCCTCTGTTTTGTAGGGAAGATTTTAAGGTTAGTTAAGTCAGATCAATAGGTGAAGTCATGATAGTAAATCGATTGCAGGTAAAGCCTGATGAGCTTTGGTTTTCATATGTTGTAAGGCTTTCTGTTGCAGATTGTGTTCCGTTAGATATGTTTGCAAGAAGGTTTCTTGGGTTTAAGTGTAAGAGTTTTGATATCAGGCGTGGTTTTATTAGGTTCTGTAGGAATCTTGGACTTAAAGATACTGATATGGCTGAGCATTATCTCAGTCTTAGTATTTTCCCTTTTGAAGCTCTTTTTATGACTGAGGGAGAGCAGACCAAATATGTATGCGGTCTGCTCGATGTGCCTGGTATTTCTGCTAAGACAGGATTGTTTGATAAGCTTAGGTTTTGTCCTTGTTGTATAGTTGAAGACAGAAGCAGATATGGGGAAGTTTATGCTCATAGAGTTCATCAGCTTAATGGTGTGAAGGTTTGTTATAAGCATGGAAAATCTTTGCTGGAATGCGATTTTGTTGATTCTGTACAGCTTTCTTTAGATGAATTGGCAAACAACGGTCATTTTATTGATGTCAGACAAGAAGATGTAGTAACTGAGCATGAATATGCCTGCTTTACTAAAGTGCTTTTAGCTAGTTGTTGGAATGCTGATATTGTAGTTTTGAAAAGCATTTGCTTTAGCAAGATGGCGGAACTTGGTTATGGTGATTATGTAAAAAGTTCATTTCAAAAGGATTTTGAACGCTCAAAATATAATTGCCTTATGGATGGTAACGTAGTCAGGTTCAGGAGAATGTTTTCTGATGTTGATACGATAGGCCCGAAGAATCTTATTGCGTTGATAATGTTTTTATATGATGGTAGGGTTGATTTGTTTGAGGCTGATTTAGACAGAGTTATTTCAAGCAGAAAAAATGATGTTCAGAAGGAGTTTATAAATGTTTCATCGGATATAAAGTGCTTGTCGGTCAGGGATACTGTGATTAAGATGTATTATGATTGTTCAAATGGAAGAATCTTTTTTATGACGGATTGGGGAATGGTTAATGGTTTAGCGTCTGTTGTTCATATTTCGGGGATTAATACTAAGGAATTTTGCTTTAAGCTTATAGAGCTTACTGGCAATGGCAAATATGAGATTGTTTCTGATTATGAAGGTTTCGGCAAGGCTTTGAAGATGCGTCATGCGGACTGCGGTTGCTTATGTAATATTTCTCCTGCAGGTTTTATTTTCAGGGAAGTACGTTGCAGCTGCGAGAAGAAACTTCCATTCTATATTGTAGCTGAGCGTATAGCCAAGGCTGGAAGGTTTATGCTTAAGGAATATAATGGTATTAACTATAAGGCTGTTATTTTACATGAGGATTGTGGGAAAAGCTTTGAATGTTATGTTGGTAATTTTCTCGTAAGCCCATACTGCCGTGCTTGTGCAGAGGTTATGGATACTTCTTTTTTCAGGGAACGCTTAAAGGATGTGCTTGGTTCTGAGTACGCGGTTAGCTCTGAGTATGAAGGGCTTGAAAAACCGGTATATGTAGAGCATATCCCTTGTGGGCGTATAATGGGTTATCATGCAAAGCGCTATCTTCTCGGTCATGGCTGCAGGTACTGTAAAGATAAAGAGAAGCGTCAGAAGCTTCATGACGGCAAAGGGACTACGGACAGCGACAAGCTGTATTTGCATATGAAGGAGACTTACGGAAAAGATTCATTGGTTTTTGTTTCCGAGGTTCATTTTGAAGGCTGGAGCAAGGATAAGATCCGTAATACCTTGCGGGTTCTGTTTGTTGCAAAAAAGATAGTTCATGCTTTTTCTGGCTGTTTTGTTTTCGATAACTGTGAGAAGCATTATACTGTTGATGATGCTATTTTTCAGAAATATGTCAACCGTAGAGGCAAGGTAATGGGATACTTGGCTGTCCGGTGCTTTTGTAATATAACAGAGTCTGAGAAAAGTCCGCACCGTATGGTTACTGCGTTGGAAAAAAGCAAGGTCTGGCGTCTGGTCGATTACGAAGGTTATCGGTTATTCCTGCGCAGACCTAGGCCCGGTTTGGAACTGGATGAAAGACTAACTATAAAAAGTCAAGAGGTGGGTAAGAAAAAATTTCCGTATAGG
>OLFW01001475.1_pt1 | contig 13443 bp, 10 predicted proteins | sample 1605351 | NCBI WGS metagenome assembly OLFW01 (sample SAMEA3888918, study PRJEB22519) | human gut metagenome | biome: human gut; feature: human-associated habitat; material: faeces | place: Denmark | collected 2010 | reverse complement strand
CAGACTGGCAGTTTAATGCGCTTGCCGGATTTACTATCAAATTCGGAAAGACTTCGCGCAAAACAGAGCCTGTATACTATGACCCGGCTCCACAACCGGCACCTGTTGTAAAGGAAGAACCAAAACCGGTACAAGAGCCTGCTCCAGTAAAACAGGAAAAGGTCAGCATGACAGAAAATGTTTACTTTGCTATCAACTCGTCTAAGATACGTACAGCAGAAGAACAGAAGATTGAAAAGCTGGCAGAATTCATGAAGAACCATGCGGACTGCAAGGTTACTATCTGTGGTTATGCTGACAAGCAAACAGGTAATGCAGAGATTAACGAACGCCTTTCTAAGGAACGTGCAGAAGCTGTTGCTGCTATGTTGAAAGACAAAGGTATAGACAGCCAACGCATTACTGTAGATCATAAAGGTGATACGGTACAGCCATTTAGTACAATGGAAGAAAACCGTGTAAGTATCTGTATTGCTGAATAAACGGAACCCTTTAATTCTTCATAACACGAAAAAGGAGTGTCGCTCTCCCTTCCCCCTGGGAGATGATGACACTCCTTTTATTTGTTTTATCGCACAGGCTAAAGTTTGTCTATCTCATCTTTGGACAATCCAGTCACCTGAGAAATGATTTCATAATCCAATCCTGCCAGCTTCATGCTCCGGGCATTGGCTATATTCTGTTCCATACGACCTTTAGCTATACCTTCCGCCATACCTTTAGCCATACCTTTCTGTTCGGCTGTCACTATTGTATTCTGCCAGTCACGATACACCTTGAGGCTTTCTTCGTAGGCCTCATACTGCTCCTTTGTGAATTTGGCGATCTCGGCTGCCTCGAACAGACGGGTAAAAATTCGGTCCTGAAGGGCAGCAGGACGTGCCATCAGACGGGAAAGATTTCGAAGGACGAAAAGCCACTTGTCGAACATCGTCACAAGCTCGTCCTCCGACTTGTTGAACTTGGGCATTTCCAGATAGATGAACGTGAGCTTGTCGTAAAACACCTGCTTGGTGCATACATCCATCAGCTGGACCTCATGGTGGAAGTAATTGTCGTCTTCCGAGTCGAACTTGAAATTCAGAATACCGATTACATAAACCGCTTTCAAGCGATAGTCCCACTCCCCTTTCTCACCCTGCTCGCGGATGGGAAATGTGGCGTAATAAAGGCTACGGTCCTTGAAGAACTGCTGCTCGCCACGCTGCATCTCTATCAGAATCTTCTCGCCGCGTTCGTTCTCACAGTAAACATCGAAGACGGCACGCCGGTCTGCCTCCGAAGTGCCCAGATGTTCCGTATTCAGGTAAGTCAGGTCGCGGATCACTTCCTTGCCGCTCAGCAGGCTGTTGATAAAACTTATCAAAAGTTCCTTGTTCATCTCCGTACCGAAAAGCATCTTAAAACCGAAATCGGTATACGGATTGATGTATCGGTCTCTAAATATTCTGTTTGACATAAACTTATCGGTTGATCTGACACAAAAGAATCAAAAAAAAAACATTTTTCCAAATGTAACTGTCCTTTTCAGTTGTGAAGAATCCATAACAAACCAAAGAGATGATCTATTTGCATTGCAACAAAGACACAGCCAATTGTTTTTCCCGGAAAAATTAGTACCTTTGCCCGAGAAAGTATCTAATAACAAACGCACTAAGCTAACACATGAAAATAGAAGATAAACTGACTGCCTCCGTCATCAACGGGGTAAAAGAATTGTACGGTGCAGAAGTTCCTGCAAAAATGGTGCAGCTACAGAAGACTAAAAAAGAGTTTGAAGGTCATCTTACGCTCGTGGTCTTTCCTTTTCTGAAAATGTCGAAAAAAGGTCCGGAACAGACTGCACAGGAAATTGGCGAATACCTGAAACAGCACGAACCGGCTATTGCCAGCTATAATGTAATCAAAGGGTTCTTGAACCTGACTATCGCATCGGATGTATGGGTAGAACTGCTGAACCGTATTCACGCTGATGCACAATGGGGTATACAAAAGGCTGCGGAAGATGCGCCGCTGGTAATGATAGAATATTCTTCTCCTAACACAAATAAACCACTCCACCTGGGACATGTCCGCAATAACTTGCTGGGTAATGCGCTTGCCAACATTATGGCTGCTAACGGAAACAAGGTTGTAAAGACAAACATTGTAAACGACCGTGGTATTCATATCTGCAAGTCCATGCTGGCGTGGCTGAAATATGGTAACGGCGAAACTCCTGAATCATCTGGCAAGAAGGGTGACCACCTGATAGGTGATTATTATGTGGCTTTCGACAAGCATTATAAGGCTGAAGTAGCTGAACTGATGGAAAAAGGGCTGAGCAAGGAGGAAGCTGAAGCTCAGTCACCGCTGATGCAGGAAGCACGTGAGATGCTCCGTAAATGGGAAGCAAACGATCCGGAGGTCCGTGCGTTGTGGAAGAAGATGAACGACTGGGTTTATGCAGGATTCGATGAAACCTACAAAATGATGGGCGTCAGCTTCGATAAGATATACTACGAATCGGAAACTTATCTGGAAGGTAAGAAAAAGGTACTGGAAGGACTGGAAAAGGGACTTTTCTACCGCAAGGAAGATGGTTCTGTATGGGCTGATCTGACTCCGGAAGGTTTGGATCATAAGCTGTTGCTGCGTGGCGACGGTACTTCTGTCTACATGACTCAGGATATCGGTACTGCCAAGCTCCGCTTCCAGGATTTCCCGATCAACAAGATGATTTATGTAGTAGGAAACGAACAGAATTATCACTTCCAGGTACTTTCTATTCTGCTCGACAAGCTGGGATTCGAATGGGGCAAGGATCTGGTTCACTTCTCTTACGGTATGGTAGAACTGCCCGAAGGTAAGATGAAGAGCCGTGAAGGTACGGTTGTCGATGCTGACGACTTGATGGAGGCTATGATAGAAACAGCTAAGGAAACCAGCAGTGAACTGGGCAAGCTGGATGGCCTGACTCAGGAAGAGGCAAACGATATCGCACGTATTGTTGGTCTGGGTGCATTGAAGTACTTCATTCTGAAAGTGGATGCACGCAAGAACATGACGTTCAACCCGAAAGAATCTATCGATTTCAACGGAAATACAGGTCCATTTATCCAGTACACGTACGCACGTATCCAGTCAATCTTGCGTAAAGCAGCCGAAGCAGGTATCACCATTCCGGCCGTTATTCCTACCGGTGTGGAACTGAGTACCAAAGAAGAAGGACTGATTCAGATGCTTGCCGACTTTACAAATGTAGTGCGTCAGGCTGGCAGTGATTATAATCCGTCTATTCTCGCCAACTATGCCTACGAGCTGGTGAAAGAATACAATCAGTTCTACCACGATTTCAGCATCCTGCGCGAAGAAAATGAGGCGTTGAAGATATTCCGCCTTGCATTGAGCCAGAATGCCGGAAAAGTCGTTAAACTGGCTATGGGACTGCTGGGTATTGAAGTTCCTGAACGTATGTAATCAGAAAACGGAACAATCAATCATATAGTTTTTCATTCACCACGGGTTATACAGACCGCTGCACGTTAATACGTGAAACTCTGCGTAACCTGTGGTGATTTGGTTTATAACATATTCTTACTAAAAATCTATGGCAAAGCAGCAAAAATTTTATGTAGTATGGAAAGGCGTGGAACCGGGAATATATTCCTCGTGGACTGACTGCCAGTTGCAAATTAAAAACTACAAAGGAGCAATATATAAGTCTTTCTCTACCCGTGAAGAAGCAGAGCATGCTTTTGCCACTCCGGCACATCATTACCTGAAAGGAAGCCGTTTACAAGCAAGTGAACCGGCAGAGAAAAAAATCCCTGAGGACTTCGACTTGAACTGTCTTGCCGTAGACGCGGCTTGCAGCGGGAATCCGGGACCAATGGAATACAGAGGGGTATATCTGCTGACCGGACAGGAAATATTTCACTTCGGACCGATGTATGGTACAAATAATATCGGAGAGTTTCTTGCCATCGTACACGGACTGGCGCTGATGAAACAGAAAGGTATCAACATGCCTATCTATTCCGACAGCCGTAATGCACTGAACTGGGTTAAACAGAAGAAATGCAAGACGAAGCTCGAGCGTACGGAGAAAACAGAAAAATTATTCCAGCTTATAGAACGGGCAGAGAAGTGGTTGCATGAGAACCAATATACGACTCCCCTGCTCAAATGGGAAACAGATAGCTGGGGAGAGGTCCCGGCAGACTTTGGCAGAAAGTAATTTCTGCCTCATCAAACGGCCTGTATGCGCCTCAGATAATGCGCATACCGGGGATAATTTCTTCTCAGATATCTTAATGCCTTTCGCCATAGTTTCTGGCTGAGCAGGAAAAGTAAAAAGATAGTGCCTACTATACACACAGCACCAAACAGCTCCTTCAGACTCGTTAAAAGTGTCTGACGGGTTACTTCTGCGTAAAGCTGCTGAATGGAAACATTGGGCATCCATTCTTTGACCAGATCGACCTGACGGCTCAGCAAACCGATATTATCTTGCTGCATATATTTCAACCAACGATTCAAGATGGCTGTACCGAGAGGAGTAGCAATACTGGTACGAATAAAACTCAGCACACACAGTCCCTGAAAAAAATGTTTGAACGGTACAGTCTTGGCTACATAAATGGTCAGCGAAATATACAGAATACCATGTCCCAGTCCTTTTAGGAAATTAGGTATATAAAAACTTTCGATATTCAAATTCGGATCGATCAAGAAATACATGTAGTACTGATAGACCACAATCAGCATGAAACCTACGGTAATCAACAGTTTATATCCTTTCCGCAGAATAACCTGACGGTAGAAAACAACTCCAGCACCTGCCAGTATACCGATAAAGACGCACCAGTTAATGGACACGGCATTCAAGGCATCATATTTCAAGACAGTCCGCATAAACATTTCCTGCAAAACAGATGAGGTCGTAAGAAACAGGCACAACATCAGAAAAAGGAAAAGAATAGTCGGGAAATGACGATACTTGAAAACGTGAGGATCGATATAAGGATGACGACAGGTAGTCATACGATTGATGTTAATCATTACAGCTACTACTGCCACTACGATACAACTACGAATCAACGGACTGTCCAGCCAGTCGTAATATTCTCCGTAGATACAAACAAACACAATGGAGAACAATACAACTCCCCACAGAATACCTCCTATCCAGTCAATACCGTACAGGGGCATCTTTTTTGCAATACGAAACGGTCTGGTAAGAAAGAATACACAGAACCATACCACTGCAAGCAGGCCAATAACCAGCCAGTGCATGTACTGCCAGTTCGCCCAGTCGCTGATATGGGTAGCTACTAATCCTGAAAGCTGAATGCTTTCGAGTACGATAATATAGATGACAGGATAAAAGACCGAGAAATTTCCGGAAGGAGTAACACTCAGACGAATGTTCGAAAAGCATTCAAAGGTTCCCCACATACGGAAGAATCCGGAAACGAAACATGTGACAACCAGTACAAAGATGTTTCCGGTATGCATCGTTATCAGGTTGCAACAAATAAGTATCGGACATACCGTAAGAAAGATACGACGGGTGGTGAAACGGAATTTCAGACGGAACAGGATAGGGAAAATAAGCGTCATACCTATGAAGGAGGCATATCCTGCCATCATCACATCTTCCTTGAGGCATCCCAATGCGCTCGACATCTGTACGGAAGTGGGAAGAAATACTCCCCCGTTGAACTGAAAGACCAATGCAAAAAACATGGAAAGAAGTACGCACAACGGGGTCGGAAGGTATTCTTTAAAATACAAGATTCTTGGACGCTGCTCTGCTGCCATATCTACGTTCTCCTTACTGTAGTTTTACGTAACATTCTACGTTCATTCCGGCACGCAGACGGTTCAGATTCTCTTTACTGTTGTTTTCGGTAAATTCGATGCGGACCGGTATTCGCTGTTCTACCTTGACAAAGTTTCCGGCCGAATTATCCTGAGGTATCAATGAATAGAATGAGCCTGTAGCATCCGATATAGATACGATACGTCCTTCGTAAGTGACTCCTGGAATGGCATCCACATTCATTTCAACACGCTGACCTTGTCTCATATCTGTGGTCTGTGTTTCCTTATAGTTGGCTATCACCCATTTCTCTGTACCATCTACCAGCGTAACCAGTGTCTGTCCTGACTGAACCAGCTCGCCTTCGTGAATATTCTTACGACCGGTCACGCCGTCGGCTGTAGCACAAATTACTGTATACGACAAGTTCAGCTTGGCCAGATTCAAGGCGGCTTCTGCCAGCTTGATATCCGATTCATTCTGCTCCAGACGCTGTGTCTGCTCCTGTTTTACCAGCTCCGACGATTCTTTCTGGCGAACCAGCTGTTCATATTTGGCTTTCGTTGCAGCATAATCGGTCTTTACACGATCGAACTGCTGGGGAGTTACAGCCTCTTCTTTCATCAGTTCGGCATAACGCTTGTAATCGGTTTCTGCATTCTGAAGGCGTACACGCTGCTCTTCGATAGCTGCCTCGGTAACGTAGATATTGCTCTGTGTCGTATTGATAGTGGTATGCATGGCACTTTTTCCTGCCAGTGCATTCTGGTAGTCAGCCTCAGCCTGAGCCACCTTCAACAGATACTCTGTGTTTTCTATTACCACCAGAGTATCTCCTTTCTTCACAGACTGATATTCCTCAAAATAGATTTTCTTGATGAAGCCCTGTACACGGGTATTAATCGGACTCAAATGCTGCTTGATCTGTGCATTATCCGTATATTCTACATCGCCCAGATGAATGAATTTTCCACATACCCAGCTGATGCCTCCCGCCAGTACCAATGCAATAAAAAAATTCGGGATAGCTCTTCTTTTATTTTTTATCATAACGTCTTCCTTTATTTATTATAGCTTTATCAGAGATTTCCAGTTAGTTTTTTCAATAAATAATACTGATACAAGATACCTATCTGGTAGTTTGCCAACTGCAATTCCATATCCAACTGCGTATTGCTGGCATCCAGCATATCGGTAATCAGTGCCAGTCCGTTCACATACCGTTGACGCACAATATTAAAGTTCTCATGTGCCAACTGTACGCTCTTTTTCTGCGTACGCAAACGTATGTATGCCTCATTCAGATTGACATAGGCCGCATGAATGTTATTTTCTGCTTCTTCTTCCGCCAGACTGCGTGCCTGCTCCATTTTTCGGGTAGCCAGTTGTGCCTGCTTCAGCTTCTTTTTACTCTTAAACAAAGCATCGATATTATACGAAATGCCTACACCGGCATACCAGTAGGTGAAGTTGTTGTTCAATGGAGGAACCTCGACCAGAATAGGACCGGTAAAATCGTTTGCCGCAACCAGACTGATTTTCGGCCTTCTCTCGGCACGAATCAGCTCCAGCTTATTCTTTTCCTGACTAATCTTTACATCTGCCAGCTTGAGCGACGGGGTATGAGGTATCTCCTGCATCCATTCGGCTTCTTCCCTATGCTCAACATTGATTTTCAGCAATTCGGTTGTATCGGGGAGAATCAGCACACCAGGCTCAAGACCGATAGCTGTTGCCAACTTATGGCTCAGCACATCAATCTTATCCTTGACGGAAGTCAACGAAAGCTCCAGACTCTGAAGCTGAAGTTCGTAACGAGTAATATCGCTTTTCAAAGCTGTTCCCTGACGATAAGATGCCCTCATATCCTTTACCAGCAAACGAGTCTGTGAAATATTGCTTTCATACACACGTTTCTGATTGTTCAGCTGGAAAAGATCCAGATAATATCCCGTCAGAAGAAAACGGATATCCTGACGATTTCCTGCATATTCCAGCTCTGCCTGCCGCTGCTGTAACTTGCTCCGCTCTATCCCATTCGTTATTGCTCCTCCGGCATAAACCACCTGACTTGCCTTTACGACAAAAGAATTGCCGAAATGAGGCATATCAGCATGAACCGCATTGGAAAAATTTCTATCGGTCATCACTCCGTCGCCTATGTACTTAAAATCCATCTGCGCCTGAATGGATGGCAAGCGATCGTTGCAAGCTACCTTTACTGCCTGTTCTGCTTCAGATATGGCCAGATCATACAACCGAATGCTCTTGTTGTGCTGATCGGCCAGCTGAAACATTTCATCGACTGTCAACGAACGAGTCTGGGCTGACACACTCCCCAATAAACCTAAAAAAACAACACTAACTAATAATACTTTTTTTATCATACACTTGTTTAGCCTTTATGTAATTGATACCAGACAACTAAATTCTCATTCCTGTATCTGGTGCCTGCAAAGAAATCACTATTTCCCTGCATCCTTCAGGTTCTCTTCGAACCAGCTGACTACTTTTTCTATAACAGGACGTTGGTACCAATAAAGGTCACCATGTCCTGCACCCTCTACCACAATATAATTAACTTTATTCCCTTTCTTTACCAGCTCATTATACAGCTGTTCACTTTGCACCGGCGATACCAGCTGGTCGTTCGATCCATGCATAATGAGAAAAGGAGGCATACCCTCTTTCACATGTCCCATCGGACTGGCCTCCATTGCTTTCTGCGGATCACTCAATATACTCTTTCCTGCAAAATCGGCAAAGGCCGGTCCATATAGCAGCAAGGCCTCTGTTACGGCTGGTGAAGCATGTATGTCTTGTATCTCCTTGGAATAACCTTCACCGATATTCATCAGATTGCTGATACCATAAATGGTAACAGCAGCCTGTACGTCAGAGGACTGGTCAAGATTATCTCCCTGATCAAATTGTTTTTCACCATTGGTCGTTCCCATCATCTGAGCGACATACCCTCCGGCAGAATCGCCAAGCACTCCGATACGGGATGCATCGATACCTAGTTCCCCGGCATGTGCACGCAAAAAACGTACAGCAGCCTTTGCATCCACTACCAATGCCGGATACTTGTCCGGTACAACGCGATATTCGGCAGCAGCAACAACAAAACCAGCCTTTGCCAGTGCCATACGCATTTCAAAATATCGTTCGTGGGCAGCCGAAGTAAATCCTCCGCCCGGGTAGAAAACAACCACAGGCTTCAGCTCCTTGGTACGTGGAATCAGCAATGTCATTTTCAACGCACGATTGGCGCGCAGCAAAGGTGTCTGAGAATATACTACCCCACTGATAACATCAATCTGACCTTCCGTAATCTCTACTTTCAAGACTTCCTTGCCTCCAGCCTGAGAAGCATCGTTTGTCACAGGAGAGGCTGCCAATGAAATGCCCATACTACAAGCGATGAGCATGCAAACAAATCTGATCATATATCCAGCTTTCATTTTATTGTTCAAAATAAATTATATCCGAGTTTTCATAAAATAGATACATGTGTAAGATAGAACATGTGTAAGGTCGCACAAAAAGTTGGATGAGAGTGCTTTTCCGGTGTAATGCCGATAATTTATAATCATATTTATTTTGTCATGCAAAAGTAAGCTTTTATTTTTGCTCCGAATTTGCACATTACGCAACAATATTACCAATATACGCCAAAAGCGAACCATGAATACAGAGCAACAAGAATATATATCACTGATAAACCGTTCGGCACCAGACGACATTCTTATCAAGAAAACCGGATGGGAAGAAATCAACTTGCAGGGACATGCTCACAAGAAATTCCAGATTATTTACACCCTGTCTGGCACACTCCACGTAGAAACCGAAGGAGCCAATTATTTCGTACCCGAAAAGCATATCGCATGGATTCCCGAAAATGCCAGCCATAAGTTGTCCAGCAACAGCCGGCAGGTTTCACTTATCATCTTCTATGTAACTCTGGACGTGACACCCGATGACAGCAAAAACCGTTTCTCGATATACAGCACCAATGCTATAATCGCGGAAAATATGAAATTCATCGCTTCAAAAGGGAAACTGATAACCCAAAAAGAACAGCCCGATCTATACAACTTCACGCTGAGCTTCTTTAATCTGCTTCCACAAATGTCGCCCGGGGCCGATGTGCTGCTGAAAACACTTGTTATCCCCAACGACTCCCGACTACATCCCATACTGGACTACATCGTGGAACACATCCACGAAGAGCTGAACATGGAACAGATTGCATCACAATACAATCTGTCCGTACGCAATCTGAGCCGGTTGTTTCATACCTCAGGGCTTCATTTCAGCAGCTACGTGAATCACCTGCGAATTACACGGGCCATCGAACTGCTGACCGACGGAGAATATACAGTACAGGAAATCGCCTATAAGGTAGGATTTAATACTCCCAACAACTTCAACAGAGTATTCAAGCAGATTACAGGCAAGTCGCCCAAAGCATACATTACGGGAGTCTGAAAAGCAAATATAACCAAAAGCCAAAGTACAAACACTGAGAAGGCTTAGCCGACAAGCCAAAAATATGTATCTTTGCCTTATTAAACTTAAGAATATATGAAAAAAAGAATCGCCTATCTGGTATTGTTCTTCGCAATCATGCTCTTGTTCTTCGTGTTGCAGAAACCATGCTTCATGCTTTACAATGACGCTCCCGGAAGAGCAGTTCCGTTTGTTGGCTACCTGCAGGTCATGCTGCACGGAATAAGCCTCGATGCCGCAACCACAGGTTACCTGACAGCCCTTCCATGGCTCACGATATTCATCAGCATCTGGTTTAAGAAATTTCCGTTACGGAGCATACTGACCGGATACTATGCCGTAATCTGCCTGCTGGTATCACTCATCTTTGTAGGTGACATGTGCCTTTACCCGTTCTGGAACTTCAAGCTCGATGCTTCCATCTTCTTATACCTGGACTCTCCCAAGAACGCCATGGCAAGCGTTTCTATCGGATTCATTCTGCTGAGAGTACTTATTATCATCTTGCTTTCCGGCTTTCTTACATGGATATTGTACAAGGTTACTCCCCGACACCTGCCACCCGCACAATGGAGAATAGCCGGAAGTATTGCTACCCTGCTGCTGGGCGGAGTACTGTTTATCATCATTCGGGGTGGAATAAGTGAATCGACTTCAAACATCGGACAGGTTTATTTTTGCAACGATGAATTTCTCAACCATTCTGCCGTCAATCCAGCTTTCAACCTGATAGCTTCAACCGGGAAAACCAAGAACTATGCCGAACAGTTCAATTTCTTCGATGAAATGCATCGAAAGGAATTATTCGATAACTTATACCCTACCGGAGGAAAAAATACCATAGAACTGCTCAACACCAAACGTCCGAATATCCTGATTATCCTGATGGAAGGTTTCGGAGCCACTATGGTAGAATCATTGGGAGGTGTAAAAGGTGCCAGCCCGAACATCGACCGTCTTTCGAAAGAAGGTATCTGGTTTACCAACTGCTATGCCAACAGTTTCCGTACCGACAGAGGTACAGTCTGCACATTTAGCGGCTATCAGAGCTTTCCAGACCTTTCGGTAATGAAGATACCAGCCAAGAGCCGAACTTTGCCTTCCATCGCCGGAAAACTGGTAAAAGAAGGCTATCGTACCGACTTCCTGTATGGAGGTGACATTAATTTCACCAACATGAAGAGTTATTTGCTGGAAAGCGGTTATCAAAAGCTTACTGCCGATACAGATTTTCCCATGAGCCAGCACCAGAACGCGTGGGGAGTGAACGATGATATTACCTTCGATCACCTCTACCAGATGCTGAAGGACCGAACAGATTCCCCCTGGCATACCGCTTTTCTGACTCTGAGCAGCCATGAGCCTTTCGAAGTCCCCTATCACCGCCTGAAGGAAAAGCAGCCCAATGCTTTTGCATTTACAGACCATTGTCTGGGTGAGTTCGTAAAACACATTCGCAAAACACCAATATGGAACAATCTGCTTATTATATGTCTGCCCGATCATGGATTCTATTATCCTGCCGAAGGCAACGGACACGATGCACGTATCCATCACATCCCGATGCTCTGGCTGGGAGGAGCTGTCAAGCAACCTATGGTCATCGACCAACTCATGAACCAGAGTGACCTGGCAGCTACCCTGCTTGCCCAACTGGATATCGATCACAGCGAATTCAATTTCAGTCGGAATATACTGGGCACTGAATATACTTATCCGTTCGCCTACTGGACATTTGGAGGAGGCTGTGCCTTTGCCGACAGTACCGGAGTTACACTCATGGACCTTAACGTGGACCAACCGGTAATGGAAACGCCTTCACCCAACGAGAACCGTATTTTACGAGGTAAAGCCATTCTGCAAAGTTCTTACGATGACCTGGGTACAAGATAATAAGTCATAGAGAAATCATCTTTATACAGCAACAAAAAACTCATCGCCGGACCCCTGATAACAATATGGTCTGACGATGAGTTTTTTATTCTTTAAACTAGCAGAATATTATTCGACAAACTTTACTTTTGCTGCATCACGCGGCTTTGCAGTAGGAGTCTCATCCGGATAACCAAAGCCAATGCAATATAAGAGTTCATATCCTTCGCTGAATCCCAACTTCTGCAAGTATTCGGCTGCCTCAGGGCTTCTCATAAAGCGTGCCGGAGTACCCAGACAACAACTGCCGATACCCATAGACCAAGCAGAAATCATCATGTTCTCAGCTAGCAGTCCGCAGTCGAAAGGAGAACTTTCTGATTGTGTATCACGACCGATAAACACCACCGTAGGCGCATTGCGGAACATATTCTTAAAAGTCGAATCTTCGGCAACCTTCGGATTGGCCTTCTTATACAGTTCTGTCACTCCGTTGATATAATCAGCATTATCAACTACACGTACTTCCCATGCCTGACGATTCATAGCATTAGGAGCATTGATACCGCACTCCACAATGGTCTGCATCTTTTCCCGTTCCACTGCTTGCGGCTGATACTGACGGATGCTGCGGCGTGTCATAATTGTTTCCACTACCTGATTCTTTACACTATCTTGTGCCGGAGTTTCTGCCGGAGCCTGTTGCTGCTGTGCTCCACCCCCACAAGCCATCAAAGGCAACAATAATACAGTCAAAGCCGCTTGTTTCAAGTTTTTCATAAGCATTCTTTTATCAATTAATAACGTTTGTCCATAAACTCTCTTATAAACAGTCTTAAAGCAACTAAAAACATTTGCCTAAAGTCGGCATAAAAATAGATTTTTTTCCGCTATTACAAGACTTTTCCCTCAAGAAAATCAGCAACAACCATCAGACGCGAAACAAAAAAATAAGAGGATACTCTTTCGAGTACCCTCTTACGCTGATTATCTTGTAACGTTAAGTTCTGATTACAATTTCGGACCAGCAGCAACCAAAGCTTTACCAGCTTCGTTACCTGTGAACTTAGCGAAGTTCTTGATGAAGCGAGCAGCCAAGTCTTTAGCTTTTTCTTCCCACTTGCAAGCGCAATCGTAAGTGTCACGCGGATCCAAGATCTTCGGATCAACACCCGGCAATTCAGTCGGAACAACGAAGTCGAAGTAAGGAATAGTCTTAGTAGGAGCTTTTTCGATAGAACCATCCAGGATAG
>OLFW01001472.1_pt1 | contig 13462 bp, 10 predicted proteins | sample 1605351 | NCBI WGS metagenome assembly OLFW01 (sample SAMEA3888918, study PRJEB22519) | human gut metagenome | biome: human gut; feature: human-associated habitat; material: faeces | place: Denmark | collected 2010 | reverse complement strand
GCAAATCTTTATCAACGCCGGCATGGTAGTGGGGATCATGCCGGTGGTCGGCATCCCCCTCCCTTTCATCAGCTATGGCGGCAGCGCCACGGTCGTCAATTTTTCCCTGATCGGGCTGGTCCTGAATATTTCCATGCGCCGTTTCTTGTTCAAAACATAACGGAGCCTGTTCTGTTTGTTTAAATAATATTTTTTTCACAAAGATGGGGAAAGGCGCTGTTCCGGAGAAAACGGACGGCATGTGCCGACTAGCCGCTTGAAATGGTGAATGTTCGCTGTGGAGTGCGGTAAAGCATCCGTTTCCCACAAAAGCGGATTGTGATCTTTTGCTTTTGCGGAGAACCTTTGACACATTTTGCTGGTTCGTATATAATGCCCGCATTCTATACGTTTATCCGTTTTGTATGAAGGGAGTTTCCGCGTGGTAGATCTTAATATTACGTTATGGATCCAGTTGGCGAACTTTCTTGTCACTCTGGTTGTGCTCAACTATCTTTTGATCTCGCCAATCCGAAAGATCATCCGTAAGCGCAAAGACAACGTGGAAGGGCTGATCGGCGAAATCGAAGCGTTCACCGCGGAAAAGCAGCAGCTTCTGGATGAGTACGAGTCGGAACTCCGCAAAGCGCGCGAAGCCGCCGCCATCTACCGCAAGGACGGCAAGGTCATGGGCGAACTGGAACGGGCGCGCATTTTTGATGCCGCCAGCAAGGATGCCCAGTCCGAAGTGCGGACGACGCAGGCCGCCGTGCGCGCCGACGCCGGTGTGACCCGCCGTGCGCTTCAGGCGAAAATGCACGAATTCACCGAAGCCGCCATGGCGAAGCTTCTGGCATAACTCAGAGTTCGGGGGACCCCTTGAAAGCGCTAGCCTCTTTTTTCTTGTCCAGAGACGGTATTGTGGCCGTGGCCACCCTGATTCTGCTGGGTGTCGTTTCCCATTTCAGCGATCCGTACAATCCGTGGATCAACTTGCTGGCCCGTGTCGGCAACGTGTGCGTCTTCTTGTACATCCTGTGGCGTGCCGCCGGGAAAGCGATTGTTGACGGCCTGAGCAACAGGCGTGCCTCCATCGTCGACGAACTCGACAGCCTCGCCGTCCGCAAGGCCGCCGCGGAAGAGCAGCTCGCCGCCATGATCGAGAAGATCGACAGCCTTGATGCCGAGTGCGAAACCATCCTCAAAGACAGCCGGGCCCGTGGCGAAGCCATCCGTGAGGCGCTTGTCGCCGATGCCCTCGAAGAGGCGGAAAAGATTCGCAACGCCGCGCACCGCGCTGCCGACAGCGAAACGAAGAAAGCCATTGAGGAATTGCGGAGCCAGATGGCCGACGAAATCGTGCAGGCTGTGGAGGCTACCCTGAAGGAGAAGCTTGATATGAAGAAGCATGTCAAGCTCATCGACAACGCGCTGAAAAAGGTGGTGCTCAATTGAACGGCGACATCGTGGCACAGCGGTACGCCAAGGCGCTTTTCGCCTTGGGGCAGCAGGAAGGCATGGCCAAGCTGGAGCAGTACGGGGAAAATCTGTCCGCTCTTGAAGGGGTTCTTGAAGACTCCCCTGAGCTGGTGCGGCTCTTCCACATCCCCGTCATCAGCGTCGCCGAAAAGCAGAAGGTCCTGTCACAGGTTCTCGACAAGCTTGACGTTGACCCCATGATAAAAAATTTCTGCTCGTTGCTGGCAGAAAAGGAACGTCTCCCTCTTTTTGAAGAGATTGCCGAAGCGTTCGGCAAGCTCCTTGATGAGGCTTGGGGCGTTGTTCGCGGCAAGCTCCTGACTGCCGTAAGCCTCAGCAAAGAGCAGCAGGCTGGCATCCTTGCCAGACTCGAAAAGCAAACCAGCAAACAGATCGCGCTGAAGTTCGAAGTGGATCCCTCCATCCTCGGCGGGGTCGTCCTTCAGGTGGGGGACAACGTGCTGGATGCGAGCCTTCGAGCTCAATTGGCTATCCTCAGAGACATCATCAAGAGGGGTGAATAGGATCATGCATATCAATGCAGGCGAGATCAGCAAGATCATCAAAGAGCAGATCCAGAACTACGAGCAGCGTGTCGATGCCACCGAAACCGGCACAGTGCTTTCCGTAGGGGACGGGATCGCCCGTGTATATGGCGTGCAGAACGCCATGTCCATGGAGCTTCTCGAGTTCCCCGGCGGACTGTTGGGCATGGTGCTCAACCTGGAAGAAGACAACGTGGGTGTAGCCCTGCTTGGTGAAGATACCGGCATTAAAGAAGGCGATCCGGTCAAACGTACCGGCCGCATCTTCTCCGTGCCGATCGGCGATGCCGTCATGGGGCGCGTTCTGAACCCCCTCGGTATGCCCGTCGACGGTCTCGGACCGGTTGAAGCCACCGAATTCAGCGCCGTGGAAGTGAAAGCTCCCGGCATCATCGCCCGTAAGAGCGTGCACGAACCCATGGTTACCGGGATCAAGGCCATCGACGCCATGACCCCCATCGGCCGCGGGCAGCGCGAACTGGTCATCGGCGACCGTCAGACCGGCAAGACCGCCATCTGCATCGACGCCATCCTTGCCCAGAAGAATTCCGACGTGCACTGCTTCTATGTGGCTATCGGGCAGAAACGCTCCACTGTCGCGCTCGTGGCCGACACCCTGCGCAAGCACGGTGCCATGGAATACACCACCATCATCTCGGCCACCGCTTCCGACCCGGCTCCCTTGCAGTACATCGCGGCTTACACCGGTTGCACCATGGCCGAGTACTACCGCGATAACGGCAAGCATGCCCTGATCATCTACGATGACCTCTCCAAACAGGCTGTGGGTTATCGCCAGATGTCCCTGCTGCTCCGTCGTCCTCCCGGACGTGAAGCTTTCCCCGGCGACGTGTTCTACCTGCACTCCCGCCTGCTGGAACGCGCTGCTAAGGTGAGCGACAAGCTCGGTGCCGGTTCCCTGACCGCCCTGCCTATCATCGAAACGCAGGCCGGTGACGTGTCCGCCTACATCCCGACCAACGTGATCTCCATCACCGACGGTCAGGTGTACCTGGAACCCAACCTGTTCAACGCCGGTGTGCGTCCGGCCATTAACGTGGGTCTGTCCGTGTCCCGCGTGGGTGGCGCCGCTCAGATCAAGGCCATGAAACAGGTTGCCGGTACCATGCGTCTGGACCTGGCCCAGTACCGCGAACTGGCCGCTTTCGCCCAGTTCGGTTCCGACCTGGACAAGGCCACTAAGGCCAAACTGGAACGCGGCGCACGTCTGGTGGAACTGCTGAAGCAGCCCCAGTACCAGCCCATGCCCGCCCAGGAACAGGTGGCTTCCATCTACGCCGCCACCCGCGGCTACATGGACGACGTGCCGGTGGATCAGATCCGTCGCTTTGAAAGTGAAATGCTGGCCTTCATGCGCGATACCCGTAAGGACGTGCTGGACGCCATCAAGGATAAGAAAGTCATTGATGAAGCTGTGGAAAAGGCGCTGAACGAGGCGATTACCGCCTTCAAGCAGGGCTACCAGGCTTAACGCCGGGGGATACCCATATGCCTTCACTCAAAGACGTAAAAATGAAAATCGTGGGGGTCGGCAAGACCAAGCAGATCACCAAGGCCATGAACATGGTGGCCTCGGCGAAACTGCGCGGCGCGCAGGCCCGCATCGAACGCTTCCGGCCGTATGCCGGCAAGTATCGCCAGGTCCTGGCCGAGCTTGCCCGCAAGGTGGAGGGCACTGCCCATCCGCTGCTGGCCGAGCATGAGGAAAAGAAAAACTGCGCCATCGTGCTGGTCACGTCCGATCGTGGTCTGTGCGGCAGCTTCAACGGCAACATCATCACCACGGCCCTGAAGCTCGCTGCTGAAAAAACCAATGCCGGTATGAAGGTCACCTTCGCCTGCATGGGCCGCAAAGGACGCGACGCTGTGCGCAAGGCCGGCTACGACATCTCGGTCGCTTACGGTGACCGTATGGGCAGCCTGGACTTTTCGCTGGCCAGCTCCATCGCGCAGGAAGTCATTCACGGCTACGAAACCTTTGCTTTTGATGAAGTCTGGATGGTGTACGGCGAGTTTGTGTCCATGGGGCATCAGCCCCCGCGCACACTGAGCCTGCTGCCCCTGGCTGCCCCTGAGGCGGAAGCGGAAGAAGGTCAGGAAGAAGCCGCCCACTGCGAGTACGTTTACGAACCGCAGGAAGAAGCCCTTCTGGCCGAGCTGCTCCCCCGCTACATCAAGGTTCAGGTCTACCGGGGAATGCTGGATACGTCTGCCAGTGAACACGCTGCGCGCATGGCCGCTATGGACAACGCGACGCGTAACTGTAACGAGATGATCAATACGTTGACCCTGCTCTACAACAAGACACGGCAGGCTTCCATCACCAGCGAACTCATCGACATCGTCGGCGGCGCAGAAGCGCTGAACGGGTAACAGGAGCCAAGCATGAGCAAAAACATTGGTAAAATCGTCCAGGTTATCGGCGCCGTCGTGGACGTTGAGTTCAGCGACGGACACCTGCCTGATATCCTGACCGCCCTGGAAATCAAAAACCCCAACAACAGCGACGCGCCTGACCTCGTCTGTGAAGTGGCCCAGCACCTCGGTGACAACGTGGTGCGTACCATCGCCATGGACGCCACCGAAGGTCTGGTGCGCGGCATGGAAGTTGTGGATACGGGCAACCCCATCATGGTGCCCGTGGGCAAGGCGGCTGTGGGACGTATCCTCAACGTTATCGGTCGCCCCGTGGACGAAATGGGCCCGGTCAACGCTGAGAAGTACTACCCCATCCACCGTCCCGCCCCCGAGTTCACCGAGCAGAACACCAAGGTGGAACTGCTTGAAACCGGCATCAAGGTCGTGGACCTGCTCGTGCCCTTCCCCAAGGGCGGCAAGATGGGTCTGTTCGGCGGCGCCGGCGTGGGCAAGACCGTTATCCTGATGGAAATGATCAACAACATTGCCAAGCAGCACGGCGGCTCTTCGGTGTTCGCCGGCGTGGGTGAACGTACCCGTGAAGGCAATGACCTGTACAACGAACTGAAAGAAGCCGGTGTTCTGGAGCGCGCCACGCTGGTTTACGGCCAGATGAACGAGCCTCCGGGAGCCCGTGCCCGCGTGGCCCTGACCGCCCTTGCCTGCGCTGAATACTTCCGCGACGAAGAAAACCAGGACGTGTTGCTCTTCATCGACAATATCTTCCGCTTCACGCAGGCCGGTTCGGAAGTGTCCGCTCTGCTGGGCCGCATGCCCTCGGCCGTGGGTTACCAGCCCACCCTGGGTACTGACCTGGGTGCCCTGCAGGAACGCATCACCTCCACCAACAAGGGTTCGATCACCTCCGTGCAGGCCGTTTACGTGCCCGCTGACGACTTGACCGACCCCGCCCCGGCTACCACGTTCTCGCATCTGGACGGTACGCTCGTGCTTTCCCGTCAGATCGCCGAACTGGGTATCTACCCCGCCGTGGACCCGCTGGACTCCACCTCCCGCATCCTCGACCCCAACGTCGTGGGCGAAGAGCACTACAGCGTGGCCCGTCAGGTGCAGATGGTGCTGCAGAAGTACAAGGAACTGCAGGATATCATCGCCATTCTGGGTATGGACGAACTGTCTGACGAAGACAAGCTCACCGTTGCCCGTGCGCGTCGTATCCAGCGCTTCCTGTCCCAGCCCTTCCACGTGGCCGAAACCTTCACCGGTACCCCCGGCCAGTATGTGAAGCTGGAAGACACCATCAAGGGCTTCAAGGGCATCCTGGAAGGCAAGTACGACCATCTCGCCGAATCCGACTTCTACATGCTGGGCAGCATCGACCAGGCCGTGGCCAAGTACGAAGCCCGCATCCAGCAGGAAGCTAAGTAAGGAGCGCCCATGAGCATGCTGCAACTGGAAGTGGTGACACCTGACAAGACCGTTGTCAGCGCTCAGGTGGAAATGGCCGTGTGCCCCGGCGTCATGGGTGAGTTTGGCGTGCTGCCGCATCACGTCTCCCTGCTCTCTGCCCTCAAGATTGGCAACCTGCGCTATACTGAAGGCGGCAAGCAGCACAACGTGTTCATCTCCGGCGGCTTTGCCGATGTGAACAACAAGGTCCTGACCGTGCTGGCGGAATCGGCCGAACTGGCCGAAGATATCGACACCGCCCGCGCCCAGGCCGCCAAGGAGCGCGCCGAAAAGCGCCTGGCCAGCCAGGCCGATGATGTGGACCATGCCAGAGCGGAAGCCGCTCTGCAGCGCGCCGTCGAGCGCCTGCATGTGGCCCAGTTGCGCTAGCGCCTCCCTGATCCGATAAACAAAGGGGCCGGAAGGAAACTTCCGGCCCCTTTTCGCGTCTTGCGGGGTCTGCCCTCCCGGTATCCTTGCCGCGGTCGCCCGGGGCATCGCCAGCGGCATTGCCACGGACGGTCATCATGGCAGGCATCATCCCTGCCGCCTCCCCCTTCTCCATCCCTCCCGATGCCGGGCCATGGACTTTGCAGCCGGTTGCCGATATAATATTGCACTTTTCCGGCAGGGCCACGGCCCTGCCTGCACCTCTTCCCGCGGCTTTCGGCGCGGTCACAGTCACGAGTCCCATGCCCAGTCTGGATCATATTCGCAATTTCTGCATCATCGCCCATATCGACCATGGCAAGTCCACCCTTGCCGACCGCATCCTTGAGCTGACCAAGGTCGTCAGCCAGCGTGAGGCCCGCCAGCAGTACCTGGACAAGATGGATCTGGAACGCGAGCGCGGCATCACCATCAAGGCGCAGACCGTGCGCATCCCCTATGTGGCTGCCAACGGAGAGGAATATGAGCTGAACCTCATCGACACGCCCGGACACGTGGACTTCAACTACGAAGTGTCGCGCTCCCTGGCCGCCTGCGAAGGCGCGCTGCTGGTGGTGGACGCCACCCAGGGCGTGGAGGCCCAGACCCTGGCCAACGTCTATCTGGCGCTGGACCACGACCACGAGATCGTGCCCGTGCTGAACAAGATCGACCTGCCCAGCGCCGAGGTGGACCGCGTCAAGGAAGAGATCGAGGAGGCCATCGGTCTGGACTGCACCGATGCCCTGCCCGTGTCCGCCAAGACCGGCCTGGGCGTGGACGCCGTGCTGGAAGCCATCGTCCACCGTCTGCCCGCGCCGGGCGGCGACCTGGACGCCCCCCTCAAGGCCCTGATCTTCGACTCCTGGTACGACAGCTACCAGGGCGTGGTGGTGCTCTTCCGCGTGGTGGACGGCCGGGTGAAGCTGGGCGACATGGTGCGTCTCATGAGCACCGGCAAGGAATATGAAGTGCTGCGCCTGGGCGTGTTCTCGCCCGAAGCCACGGACGTGAAGGAACTGCACGCCGGTGAGGTGGGCTTCCTTTGCGGCAGCATCAAGTCCTTGGGCGACGCCCGCGTGGGCGATACCATCACCCTGGCGGCCAATCCCGCCACCGAGCCCGTGCCCGGCTTCAAGGAAGTGAAGCCCATGGTGTTCTGCGGCCTCTACCCCTCGGAATCCGACGATTACGAGAACCTCAAGGCCGCGCTGGAAAAGCTCCAGCTCAACGACGCCGCCTTCAGCTTCGAGCCCGAGACCTCCCAGGCCCTGGGCTTCGGCTTCCGCTGCGGCTTCCTGGGCCTCCTGCACATGGAGATCATCCAGGAACGTCTGGAACGCGAATTCGAGGTGGACCTCATCGCCACGGCGCCCTCGGTCATCTACCGGGTGGACACCACCGACGGCAAGACGCTGGAGATCGACAACCCGGCCCATCTGCCCGACTCCACCAAGATCAAGGCCCTCTACGAGCCCTATGTGAGCATGGACATCCACGTGCCCAACGAATACGTGGGCAACGTCATGAAGCTCTGCGAGGACAAGCGCGGCACCCAGAAAAACCTGCACTACCTGGCCGCCAACCGCGTGGTGGTGACCTACGAGCTGCCCTTTGCCGAGATCGTCTATGACTTCTTCGACCGGCTCAAGTCCTGCACGCGCGGCTACGCCAGCATGGACTACCAGCCCATCGACTACCGCGAGTCCGACTTGGTGCGCCTGGACATCCTGCTCAACAGCGAGCCCGTGGACGCCCTGGCCGTCATCGTGCACCGCGACCGCGCCTACACCTACGGCCGCTCGCTGGCCCTCAAGCTCAAGCGCACCATCCCGCGCCAGCTCTTCCAGGTGGCCATCCAGGCGGCCATCGGCCAGAAGATCATCGCCCGCGAGACCGTGTCCGCCTTCCGCAAGGACGTGACCGCCAAGTGTTACGGCGGTGACATCACCCGTAAGCGCAAGCTGCTGGAAAAGCAGAAGGAAGGCAAAAAGCGCATGAAGCGCATGGGCAACGTGGAGCTGCCGCAGGAAGCCTTCCTGGCCGCCCTCAAGGTGGGCGACGAATAAACGGCGTTTTTTGTACGGACGTAAAAAGGCCACCCCTCATCAGGGTGGCCTTTTTTCATGCATCACGACCGGACGTGACCGGGGATGGACAGGCGCCCGCCGGCCGGTGTCCGCCTCCCGGCAGCCCGTCAGTTGGCGGCTTTCTTTTTCCCGGCCGGAGGACGGGGCATCGTGCGCCGGGCCCGGCGTTCCGCAGCGCCGAACACGCATTCTTCCCGCGCCACGGGCAGGGCCGCCTCACGGTTCTTGCGGCGCTGCCGCCAGGCTTCCAGATGCGGCTTGCCGTAGAGCACGCCCTCACGCGGTTCCGTGGCTTCCGGCACCTTGCCGTAGGACGGGGGCAGATGCTCCGTCTCGCGGGAAGAGGCGGGCAGCTGGGGCCCCCGCAGGGCCGCGGGCCGGAAGTATCTGGTGGCCCAGGTCAGGGCCAGCACGTAGGCGGCCGCGAACAGGCTGGCGGCCGTGTCCCACGGCGGGGTGGCCGAAAGGGCCAGGCGCATCATCAGCGTGCCGATGACGAAGCCGGAGTTGCGGAACACGGCATGGAAGGACGGCATGTAACGCTGCGAGATGAGGACCAGCGCGATGTCGGCGAAGATCAGCACCGTGTAGATGGTCTCGAAAAAGCGCATGTCCTCGCCGGTGTGGATGTGGATCCAGGCATCCCGGATGCCGATGCCCAAAAAGATGACGAACAGCGTCAGCGAGAGCAGCTTTTTGCTGATGACGAAACGCATGCGCATCTCCGGGCTCTGGATGTAGGCATAGCTGGAGGCCAGCTTCCCGTAGATGCCCAGGGCCACGAAGATGCCCAGGGCCCCCAGCGCCGTGACCGCGATATGGATGACGGGATCGAGGTTGCCGGCGATGCTCACCGGCTCGGGCAGGTGCGCCAGTTCCTTGAAGGCATTGCGCAGCAGGATCAGGGCCAGGATCTCGAACTGTTTGCCCACGGACCGTGAAAAGGATGTGGAGATGATGAAGATCAGGCTCATGACCTCCAGGCCCAGGATCAGGGTGAAGGCCAGCTGGATGGCGCTGAAGTGGCTGTGGGGCGTCAGCTGGGCCAGGGCGGGCGGCAGCATGCCCTGCCGTTTGAGCTCCACGCAGCACAGGGCCGCCACGTAGATCCAGAAGATGACCAGCGCCACCTTGCGCTGGACGTGGGTACGCTCCCAATTGTGGTGCAACCAGTCAAAAATATCTGTGAGCCATTGCAGCTTGAGCAGCATGGGGAGTCTCCTTTCCGGGGATCAGGTGTGGCGCACAGCATCTTTCAACTTCGCCAAAATGTAAAGAGGACAAGGCATGACAGGCATGACAGGAATCGTTCCTGACGCGTTTTTCCTCCCTGGTGAAGACAGCGCCCCCAGTATGGGGGCGTGCTTGCCTTGCGCGGCCAATAGCAGTAAAAAACAAGGTTTCTCCACTTGTGCATCCGGCCCGCCCGGGCACGCGCACAAGGAAAATGCAGAAGACAACGAGGTACCTACGCCATGGCTCACAAGGGTCCGCACATATCCATCTCACCTGACTATGTGGTCAACCGCATCCTGCGTATCAATATCGACGACTTCGCGGAGTGGCCCGAGTCTGTGCGGCATCTGGCCATTGCCATTGCCGAAGAACTGTTCCTGGTGGCCTACAACCCCTTCATCAACGTGGAGACCGTGCGCCACAGCGTGCACGCCCGCTTCGAACGGGAATCCATGGCCCTGGCCCACTATTTCGCCAACGCCATCGGCGAAGGCATCACCATGTTCTGGTCCGCCTACGAGGCCGAACGCAGCTTCCGCGAAGAGCTGATCTCCGCCCTGCGCAACATCCTGCCCGGCGAGTGCATCCTTTCCTCGCCCTCCGCCCTGGTGGCCTCGGCCACGGACGCCACGGACCTGCGCATGGAACTGCCCCTGCTGGTGGTGGAGCCCGACAGCGCCGAACAGGTGGCCGCCCTGGTGAAGCTGGCCAATGACATGAAGTTCGCCCTCATCCCGCGCGGCGGCGGTTCCGGCATGACCGGCGGCGCCGTGCCGGCCCGCAAGCGTACGGTCATCGTCAGCCTCACCCGCCTGACCAAGATCGGCCCCATCGACCTTGAGAACATGACCGTCACCGTGGAAGCCGGCGCCATCACCCAGAACGTCATCAAGGCCGTGGACGCGGCCGGGGCGCTCTTCTCCGTGGACCCGGCCTCCAAGCAGGCCTCGTCCATCGGCGGCAACGTCTCCGAGAACGCCGGCGGCCCCAGCGCCTTCGAATACGGCACCACCCTGGACAACCTGCTCTGGTGGCGCATGGTCACCCCCACGGGCGAGATCATCAGCGTGGAGCGCGAGAACCATCCCCGCCACAAGATCCTGCCTGAAGAAACCGCCGTGTTCGTGGTCAAGGACATCAGCGGCGGCGTGCGCAACGTCATCCATCTGCGCGGCGACGAGATCCGCCTGCCCGGCCTGGGCAAGGACGTGACCAACAAGGCCCTGGGCGGCCTGCCCGGCATGCAGAAGGAAGGCGTGGACGGCATCATCACCGAGGCCTGCTTCATCATCCACCCCAAGCCCAAGTTCAAGCGCGTCATGGTGCTGGAATTCTTCGGCCGCTCCATGCACCCCGCCGCCGTGGTGGTGCGCGAGCTGGTGGGCCTGCGCAACCGCATCCGCCAGGAAGGCGACTACGCCCACCTGTCCGCCCTGGAAGAATTCAACGCCAAGTACGTGCAGGCCATCGAGTACAAGCGCAAGTCCCAGAAGTATGAGGGCCTGCCCATCTCGGTCATCATCCTCCAGGTGGACGGCGACGACCCCTACCTGCTGGACAAGTGCGTCAACGACATCGTCTGCGTGGTGGAAGAACAGGACAACGTGGACATCATCGTGGCCCAGGACGACAAGGAAGGCGAACGCTTCTGGGAAGACCGGCACCGCCTGTCGGCCATCGCCAAGCGCACCTCCGGCTTCAAGCTCAACGAGGACGTGGTCATCCCCATGGATCGCATCCCGGACTTCGCCCTCTTCCTCGAACAGCTCAACCTGGAGTGCACGGCCCAGGCCTACCGCTACGCCCTGCAGGAAGTGGGGCGCCTGCCCGGCTTCCCCATGGAAGACAAGGAATTCAACCGCGAGTTCTCCTTTGCCTCCAAGGTGGCGTCCGGCGAGAACCCGCAGGCCGAACTTTCCGATACCGAGCTCTGGAAGCGCGCCGAGGCCTTTTTGGCCGGCATGGGCCAGAAGTACGCCCATCTGGACAAGAAGATCGGCAAGATCCGCGATTACATGGAAGCCAGCCGCATCGTGGTGGCCAGTCACATGCATGCCGGTGACGGCAACTGCCATGTGAACATCCCGGTCAACTCCAACGACGCCCACATGCTGGAAGAGGCCGAAGAGACCGCGGCCCGCGTCATGGCCGAATGCCAGGAGATGGGCGGCGAGGTCTCCGGTGAGCACGGCATCGGCATCACCAAGATCTCCTTCCTCGGCAAGAGCAAGATGGACGCCCTGCGCGCCTTCAAGGAACGCGTGGACCCCCGCGACGTCATGAACCCGGCCAAGCTGGTGCATCGTGAGCTGCCCGTGCGTCCCTTCACCTTCTCCTTCAACCGGCTCATCAACGACATCCACGCCAGCGGTCTGCCGGACAAGGAAAAGCTCATCAGCCTGCTGTCCACGGTGCAGGTCTGCACCCGCTGCGGCAAGTGCAAGCAGGTCTGCTCCATGTGCTATCCCGAGCGCTCCATGCAGTATCATCCCCGCAACAAGAACATGGTGCTGGGCATGCTGCTGGAGGCCGTCTATTACTCGCAGGTCAACAAGGGCGCCATCGACGACAACCTGCTGCGCTGGATGCGCGACCTGGTGGAACACTGCACGGCCTGCGGCCGCTGCCTGGCCAACTGCCCGGTCAAGATCCCGTCCGGCGAAGTGGCCCTGACCCTGCGCTCCCTGCTGGAGCACGAGAACGCCGGCGGCCATCCCATCAAGAAGCGTGCCCTGGAGTGGCTGGTGCATGACGTGTCGTCCCGCGTACCCAAGGCGGCCAAGATGGCCTCGCTGGGCCAGAAGGTGCAGAACAAGCTGCTGGGCGTGGTGCCCTCGGTGTGGAAGAAGCGCATGCAGAGCCCCATCTTCGCGGGCAGCGGCCCTAAGATGGGCTATACCAACCTGTACGAATCCCTGCGCCTGCACCGCGGCTCCGTGTTCGCGCCCAAGGAAGTGACGCCGGGCATGCCCTGCGTGCTCTACTTCCCCGGCTGCGGCGGTTCGCTCTTCTATGACCGCATCGGCCTGGCCGCCATCATGCTGCTGCTGCACACCGGCCATGCCGTGGCCGTACCGCCGCGCCACCTGTGCTGTGGCTATCCCCTGCTGGCCGCGGGCATGGATACCGAATACGAAGACAACATGGCCCAGAACCGCCAGTATCTGGCCTCCATGCTGCGCAACCTCATCAAGCAGGGCTTCGATGTGCGCTATCTGGCCACGGCCTGCGGTTCCTGCCGCGACAGCCTGGCCCGCATGAAGCTCAACGAGCAGTTCCCGCAGCTGGAACAGAAGGACGTGAGCCAGATCGTCCTGCCCCTGCTCCAGCACGAGAGCATGGAAGCCCCGGTGGCCCCCGGCACCAACGTGCTCTACCACGCGGCCTGCCACTGCGAATGGGCGGGCGTGCCCACCCTCAAGGGACAGGCCCAGCTCACCGGCGCCCTGGAACAGCTCTGCAAGGTCAAGGTCTCCACCATCCCCGGCTGCTGCGGCGAGTCCGGCATGGGCGCCGTGACCTCCCCCACCATCTACAACCTGCTGCGTGCCCGCAAAAAGGAACGTCTGGCCCAGGCCTTCGAGCCCCAGCCCCAGACCGGCGCCTGCTACGCCGGGCCCATCCTGGTGGGCTGCCCGTCCTGCAAGATCGGCATCGCCCGCTGCCTCATCCAGCTCAAGGAAAAGCACCCCGTGCTGCATGTGCTGGAATGGCTGGCCAACCAGGTGGACGGTGAGGACCGCCGCCAGCGCTTCCGCCGCCGCGCCAACGAGACCCGCGGTGACGTGCGCATCGTCCAGTGCTAGACGGGAATGATGACGATGAAATGATATGAGGGGGGAAGGGGACTTTTCC